>Ga0105355_10001354_pt1 | contig 22544 bp, 20 predicted proteins | sample GOMGulsemesocosm_2_FD_83508 | JGI IMG/M metagenome (GOLD analysis project Ga0105355, IMG submission 83508) | Methane-oxidizing microbial communities from mesocosms in the Gulf of Mexico - GOM9C Gulf of Mexico | ecosystem: Environmental > Aquatic > Marine > Cold seeps | place: Gulf of Mexico...
AAAGCTTTGACTTACTCACTGTTTAACTTGCAGCAGCGTGGTCGTTTATTTACTCAGCATGCTGAAGAAGTTTACGAAGGTCAAATCTTGGGTATTCACAGCCGTGAGAACGATTTAACTGTAAACGCGCTTAAGGGCAAGCAGTTAACTAACGTTCGTTCATCAGGTACTGATGAAGCACAAGTACTTACTACGCCAATTATCTACACTCTAGAGCAAGCGCTAGAGTTTATCGATGATGACGAGCTAGTTGAAGTAACACCTATTAGCATTCGTATCCGTAAGAGACTTCTTACTGAAAACGAACGTAAGCGCGCTAACCGTGGCGGTGCAAAATAATATTTACCGACTTGATTGGTAAATAATAAAAAGGGCTGAGCAATCAGCCCTTTTTTTATGTCTGTTATTTATGGTGATATTATACCAATTCCATTAAAAAGGTGTTCATTTCTCGCGGTTAAAACAAATGATAACAGCGTTGTTTATTTTATATGGAGAAGAACTACATATAAAAATAAACGCCTTGTTCTAATTCGTTTTTCCTCGCTACAAAATAGATCACTTAAATAATGGAATTGGTATTATTGTGTCATTGGTATTAATCATTAGAAGGCTTTATCGTGATTGAAAAACAAAATATGCCGTTACTAACGGCGCTAAGCTCGCAGGTCAGTACGAGTGGCAGTCGTTATGCAGCCTTGTCTCATTACCTGATTGCGACCGTTTTATTTGCTATTTATGGTGTTCAGGTTTGCCCGTTTATTGAGGCTATTTCACCGATCCAGCTGATGACTCCCTTATTGTTAGTGTACCCACTACGGATGTTCTTGATAGAACGCTTAGTGAGTGAACTATCTGAGCGACCAGTTGCGCTGCAGTTAGCAATTGATTTATCGGTATTTGTTGTAGCTGGAATCGGCTTGGCTGGGCTTAACTGGCTAGCTTACGATACGCCTTGGCACAGTAACGCTAAAGCAATAATTGGTATGACGATGTTTGGTTTATTTGTGGCGATTGATTTAGCGTTGCAAACCGAACGACAGTTATTAACAAAGATGATTGAAAGATCTCAGTCAATTGAATTTTCTAAGATCGTTTCTTTTTCACAAAAATTTAGCTTGTTGGCGATCTTAGTTATTGTCAGCATGGCATTTGTTTTATTTCTAGTGATTAACAAGGATTTAGATTGGCTGTTGAGTGAGGGTATTGCGCTAGGTATCAAAGAGTCACGTAATAGTATTTTGCTTGAAATATCATTAGTGATGGCGGTATTTCTAACTTATAGCGTACGTATTGTTTTGTCATACGCTAAAAATTTAATGATGTATTTGTCGCAACAAACTCAGGCGTTATCTGCTGTATCTCAAGGTGACCTTAGTGTGCGTGTCCCTGTAGTGAGCCAAGATGAGTTTGGTTTGATGGCGCGTGATACCAATGTGATGATCGCACGGTTGCTATGCTACCAAAACGAATTAAAGCTAACCCGAGATGCATCTATCTTAGCGCTGGCGTCGTTAGCTGAAACTCGTGATAACGAGACTGGGGCTCATATTTTACGGACCCAACGATACGTTAAGGTACTCGCTGAGCATTTGAGTAAGCATCCAGACTTTAGTGCCGTACTTAATTTGGAAACCATTGAGTTACTTTATAAATCAGCGCCGTTACATGATGTTGGCAAGGTCGGCATTGTCGATAGCATTCTATTAAAGCCGGGTAAGTTAACCGATGAGGAATTTGTCATTATGAAGACTCATGCCCAGCTAGGATCTGATGCATTGCTGGTTGCTGAAGAGCAAATGGGCAGTAATTCGTTTTTACGCTATGCACGCGAAATTGCACTAACACATCATGAAAAATGGGACGGTTCAGGTTACCCAAATGCTTTAAGTGGTAATGATATACCTGTCTCAGGGCGTTTAATGGCCTTAGCCGATGTTTATGATGCTTTGCTTAGTAAGCGAGTTTATAAGCCAGCATTTAGCCATGAGCAGGCTAAAGAAATAATACTTAAAGGGCGTGGCACTCACTTTGATCCAAGGGTTGTTGCCGCGTTTGAGGCCTGTGAAGGTGAATTTGTCGCGATTGCTGACGAGTTTAAGGATTAAAAAAATACCGCCATAAGCAGAGGCTTATGGCGGTAACGTTTAGGCTAGTTAACTAACCTGAATGCCGGATAAGCGAATTTGCCCAATAACACTCTTTTAGCGCCTCTCAGCGTTGTTTTCACTCTTAATAGCCAGCTATTAAGAGTGAAAACGCCTTGATATCCACTAAAATTGTGTCACTGGAACTTATAGTTCCTGTAATACCTTTATTTCAATGGTTTACAAAACTCTTATCCAGAACTCAGGTTAACTAAAATTAGTCTACGAATATTTGCATCTCTTCGCCGATTTGCTGGCGCATATCCATCAATTTAATCGCGGCCGCGTGTTGTTTTTTATCGGCTTCAGTTTCTGGTTCCCATTTAGGCACCTGAATACTCTGACCTTGCTCATCAACGGCTACCATGATCACGATACAGTGGGTAGTTAAGCGTTTATTAAGTGATTTAGGATCACAGGCGGTGACTTCTAATGCAATATGCATTGATGACGTGCCGGTGTAAATCACTTTGCCAACCACTTCAACTAAACTTCCAACATGAATAGGGGCAACAAATCTAATACCACCGGCATAAGCTGTAATACAGTAACGGCCACTCCAGCCAGCAGCACAAGCATAGGCTGCTAAATCTATCCATTTCATGACGGCGCCGCCATGTACTTTGCCACCAAAGTTAACGTCTTGAGGTTCAGCTAAAAATCGTAACGTTAGTTCGCGTTGAGGCTTATTCATTTGTATTGTTCTTTGTATGATAAATAATAGGGTGGCATTTTCTCATTTATGACCCCAAGTTTGAAGTCTATTTTGGGAGTAATAGCTTAAAAACTGCTGCCAGGGCGGGTTAAAAAGCTTAATTCCTCGTCTGTTGATTGTCTGCCGAGAATTTTGTTGCGATGTGGATAGCGGCCAAACTGCTCTAGTATCTTATGGTGTTGCATTTCGGCGGTTAAATTTTGATGTAGCGCCGCGTGGTTAAATAGCTCTAAAGCGGTTTGATGGATCAACAGTGATTCACTGTGCATAAAAGGCATATAGATAAAACTACGCTGAATAGGGGGCAATTCGAGATCTGCGCCTAGGCTAATGGCATGCTGAGCTAAAGATAACGCTAAGCCATCATTAGCAAAAGCGGCAGGAGTATCTCGATAGATATTACGAGAAAATTGGTCTAGTACGATGATTTCGGCCAGTCGACCGCGCGGCTCATCCCGCCAAGTAAACAGCTCGCAAAGAGCAGCTTTGTGGTGAATTTCGCCAAATCGTTGCGTGATCTGTCGATCTAGTTCGGGATCTTTAATCCACCATTGGGCTGGAGTGATTTCATCAAACCAAAAACTTAAAATTTCGTTATACATAATTAATACCAATCCCATTAATTAAGTGACCACTTGTGCTTGATACAAACCATTTAGCCTGCGTTGCTCTCATTCCTAATAGCTAGCTATTACTCGGCAATGTGCTCCTGCATTGCCCTACTAACGACATCCTTGTCGTTATCAATCGAGCGCCTTGTCTAAATTATTTCTCTGCACGCACAACAAGATCATACATTTAATGTAATTGGTATAACCTCTGGTTTGTTCAGTGGTTGGTGCAAACTTTAGTTTAATCGATTTTTTCGAGAGTGGGTAGTTTTGTTCTACGAACTGATAGGTCTTATTCGATGGCTAAATATTGCAGTTTTTCCTCAATACCATTCCATTGGTCGGCATCAGTTGGCGGTGCAATAACCTCGGTCAGTTTGGGCCACAATTGTGATAATTCGGCATTTAATGCGAGAAAGTTTTTTTGATTTTCAGGTAACTGATCTTCCTGCACTATCGCATTAGCGGGGCATTCCGGTACGCACAGATCGCAGTCAATGCAATCATCGGGATTAATCGCCAGAAAATTCGGTCCCTCATGAAAGGCATCGGCAGGGCACACGGCCACACAATCGGTGTATTTACATAAGATACAGTTGTCGGTAACGACGAAAGCCATGGGATCCTCCGAAAAAAGTAATAACGAAACTATCATTCGTTTTAACCGTGAAAAATAACCATCTACATAATGGTCACGGGTATAAGCGCAGCGATCATACCTACTACTGACACAATATCAAATATCGCGATGGATAAATGTCAGTTGTGCTAACTTAAACCACTATTTTTGCGCCGGCAGAGTCAAAACAGCGTACAATAACGACCAATTTACTATAGCTAAGTAACAAGCAGCAATTAAACCGGAATTTACCCATGATACGACTGTCCAATTTAAAGCTCGGCCTTGATCACACAGAGCAAGATCTGGCTAACCTGATTATGTTCACCCTCAAAATAACCAGTGAGCAATTGCTCAATACCACAGTGTTTCGTCGCGGCATCGACGCCCGTAAAAAGCGTAATATTGTGTTGCTTTATACCGTGGATGTTGAAACAACGGATGATGAGCTGTTACTGGAGAAGTTTAGTGATAATCAAAGCGTTAAAGCCACTCCTGACATGGAATACAAGTATGTCACCCAAGCCGTTGAGGATTTTGGTGATCGTCCAGTAGTGATTGGGTTTGGTCCTTGTGGTATTTTTACCGGTTTAATCTTAGCGCAAATGGGTTATCGGCCAATTATTCTTGATCGCGGTAAAGAAGTGCGTGAAAGAACCAAAGACACGTTTGGTTTTTGGCGTAAAAAAGAGCTTAATACAGAGTCAAATGTTCAATTTGGTGAAGGCGGCGCTGGCACCTTTTCTGACGGCAAACTGTCGACCCAAATTAAGGATCGAAAGCATTATTGTCGTAAGGTATTAACTGAATTTGTTGATGCTGGCGCGCCAGAAGAAATTCTCTATGTTAGCAAGCCGCATATCGGTACCTTTAAATTGGTTACTATGGTTGAGAAGATCCGAGCCAAGATTATTGAGCTTGGTGGCGAAATTCGCTTCAGCGCTCGCGTTGACGATTTAGAGATTGTTGATGGTCAAATTGTCGGCTTAACCCTCAATGGCGGCGAAGTCCTTAAGTCGAAACATATTGCACTGGCCATTGGTCACAGCGCGCGTGATACTTTTCAAATGATCCACGACAAAGGCGTTTATGTTGAAGCTAAACCATTCTCTATCGGTTTTAGAATTGAGCACAAGCAATCGTTAATCGATGAAGCCTGTTTTGGTAAATCAGCAGGTCACCCAATTTTAGGTTCTGCCGATTATAAACTTGTTCACCATTGTAAAAATGGCCGCTCAGTGTATAGCTTCTGTATGTGTCCGGGCGGCACAGTTGTAGCGGCTACTTCAGAAGAACACCGTGTAGTAACTAATGGCATGAGTCAGTACTCACGTAATGAAATGAATGCCAATAGCGCCATTGTCGTTGGCATTGACCCAAGTGATTATCCGGGTGAGCCGCTAGCTGGCATTGAATTACAACGCCAGTTAGAAAGTGCGGCATATAAGCTTGGTGGCGAAAACTACGACGCACCGGCACAGCTTGTTGGCGATTTCCTTAAAGGTAAACCGTCGCAAGAATTAGGGGTAGTAGACCCATCATATAAGCCGGGTATTAAATTAACCGACTTGACTAGTTTGTTGCCTGATTTTTGTAATGAAGCCTTACGTGAGGCGCTACCAGCGTTTAATCGTAAGATTCATGGCTTTGCTATGGATGACGCGACATTAACAGGCGTTGAAACGAGAACGTCATCACCGATTTGCATTAAACGCGACCGCGAATATCAAAGTATTAATGTCCGTGGTCTGTTCCCTGCTGGTGAAGGGGCGGGTTATGCTGGCGGGATTATGTCTGCTGCGATTGACGGCATTAAAGTAGCCGAAGCAATGGCGTTAAGCCTTAATGGTGAACAAGCCGACTAACTCCAATTGTAGCTAAGTGAATCTGGAATCCGAATTAGGGTAATATTTGTGATAGGATATTGCCCTAATTTTGTTCACTTATGTCGTTGTTATGATTAATTTTGAGTTTTTTGTTTCATTTTTGACTATTAGTTTGTTGCTAGCAGTCACTCCCGGCCCCTCCAATGCATTTTTAATGGCACAAACCTTTGCCAAAGGTAAAACAGCTGGCATGCAAAGTGCGGCTGGTTTTGCGGTTGCTGGGGTTATCCACACCATTTTAGCAGTGCTGGGGTTGTCTACGCTGCTAAAAACCTCACCGCAAGCTTATCAAGTAGTGCTTATTTTAGGTGCTAGTTACTTGTTATATCTAGGGATAATGTCAATTAAAGACAGCTATAAACCTGCTGTCGCGTCTTCCCCACAAACTGCTGAGCCTAAGCACAAGAATGTTTTTTATCAAGCCTTGTTAACGGAAGTTTTGAATCCTAAGGTGGCGTTGTTTTTTATTGCCTTTATTCCACAGTTTGTTGATAGTTCGCTTGAAACCTCACACACGATGCAGATGGCTATTTTTGGGTTACTTTACCCGATTTTTGCCTTGCCCATCGATCTCAGCTATGTGCATTTTGGTGACAAAATCGCCAGCTACTTCAGGGGGCATCCGAGCGCTCAGTTATGGCTAGATAGGGTGACAGGCATGATATTTATTGTGTTGGCAATCAGTATGTTGATTTAAACAACCTGAGTTATACCAATCTAGGTAAGTAAGTGGTCTACTTTTTTATGAGTATAAATTGATTAGGACACATGTTCATACCGACCTGTGAACATAAGCACCTACATCCATGTCGGCGAGGCATTTCTTTACGTATGTAGTTATTCTCCATAGAAAAGAAATAACGCAGTTGCCTACAGGACGTAGGCAAGGGGCGCTAGCAGGACGCGGTAGCTTCATCATCTATTTAGGCCATTAAAAATGATCAGATACTTTGCTAGGTTGGTATTATTGATAAATAGAAACCTAAGCTATTACAAAATTAGGTTTCTATTTGATGAAAAGTACGCTATTAGCCCTTTTTCTTTGGGGTATAAGCGTATTTTTCTTTTTTAGGCGCGCGTTCAGTGCGTCGTTCATTGTTACGGCTAAACGACAACTTAGCATCAGGTTTTGTGGCTGGCTTTGCGCGGTAGCTGGCGGTATCAGTTGAGGCTTCCATGGTTTTGGTCGAGCCAGCAATTAAGCTATTTAAACCAGCCATTTCTTGCTTTGACAAATGACGCCATGAGCCCGTGGCCAGATTATCTAGCGTTAGGTTCATAATACGCATGCGTTTTAGTTTTCTAACCCTAAAGCCAAAGTGTTCACACATTCGGCGGATCTGGCGATTAAGGCCTTGGGTTAAAATAATTTCGAAACTGCGTGGGCCGGTTTGTTTGACTTTACATTTGTTGGTAACTGTTTCTAAAATCGGTACGCCGTTGCCCATGTTGAAGATAAAGTTACCATCAATTGGTTTGTCGACTGTGACAACATATTCTTTTTCGTGGTTGTTGCCAGCGCGCAGGATTTTATTAACGATATCGCCATCGTTGGTCAATAAGATGAGTCCCTCAGAAGGTTTATCTAAACGACCAATAGGGAAAATTCGTTCGGGATAATTAACAAAATCAACGATGTTGCCATCAATATGTTGATCCGTGGTGCAAGTGATGCCTTGGGGTTTGTTCAGTGCAATATAGACTGGCGCTGCTTTGGTGCCAATCAGTTTACCGCTGACCCGAACTTCATCGCCTGGCTGCACTTTCATGCCCATTACTACTTTCTCGCCATTGATGGTAATAATGCCTAAATCGACGTATTTATCCGCTTCACGGCGTGAACAATAACCCGCTTCGCTTAAGAATTTGTTGACCCGGATACCGGTTGAAGGTTGAGAAGCTTGTTGAGACATATGACAAGAGACTTATTAATTAAATTAATCCGCATTTTATCATTGATTAGGGAGGGCGAACATAGCTTTTTAATGGTTGTAACTCAGATGGCCTAAGCGGCACTTAGACCATCTGATAAAACTTAAGTGTTACGGCGAGCTTTCACTGCATCAGCAAGTTGCTGTAGTGCGGTTTCTGTATCGTCCCAACCAATGCAGGCATCGGTAATACTTTGACCGTAAGTTTTTGCTTTACCGTCGATTAAGTCTTGGCGTCCTTCAACTAGATGGCTTTCGATCATCACGCCAAATATTGAGCTGTCGCCTTGGCTAATTTGCTCACAAACATCAGCAGTAACATCCATTTGGCGTTTAAATTGCTTGGCGCTATTGGCGTGGCTAAAGTCGATCATGATGTTATTAGGCAATTTAGCTTGAGTCAGCTGTTCATTAACCGCTGCCACATGCTCTTTGCTGTAATTTGGCTCTTTGCCGCCACGTAAAATAATATGACAATTCTCATTGCCAGCGGTCTGGATAATCGCTGAATGACCATATTTAGTGACCGATAGGAAGTTGTGTGGTGCAGTCGCAGCGCCAATAGCGTCAATCGCGACTTTAATGGTGCCGTCGGTACCATTTTTAAAACCAACAGGGCACGACATACCAGAGGCCAGTTCACGGTGAACCTGGGACTCTGTCGTACGGGCGCCAATAGCCCCCCAGCTCATTAAGTCAGCAATAAACTGCGGGGTGATCATATCAAGGAACTCACCAGCTGTTGGCAGACCAAGTTCATTAACATCAAGTAATAATTTACGGGCGATACGCAGACCGTCATTAATGTGAAAGCTGTTATCCATGGTTGGATCGTTAATCAGTCCTTTCCAGCCGACGGTTGTTCTTGGTTTCTCGAAATAAACGCGCATCACAATTTCTAGCTCATTTTCATGAGCCAAGCGTAATTTCTTTAAGCGATTAGCATATTCAATTGCCGCATTAGTATCATGGATCGAGCAAGGGCCAACCACGATTAATAACCGGTCATCATGACCCGTTAAAATGTTGTGAGTTGCTTCGCGAGATTCAAAAACGGTCTTTGAGGCAATTTGGCTTAGTGGAAATCGTTCGAGCAAGGCTACCGGAGGTAATAGTTCTTTGATTTTCGTTATATTTATATCATCTGTCTGGTAATACATACTCGCCTGTCTCTTTTCCATGATTTCGTTGTGGTTGTTACGTTAACGTGACTATCGAAAATACGCAATCATTGATTTGCCTGTTGTTCAATCTAATTGACTCTATTGTACTAAAGTGTTGCCACTTGAACAGCAAGTCGCCGTAAACCCATCCCTGGGGGCTCTGGAGTAGCATCCATGCTGCTCAAAGCTTGCTTTATCAAATACCAACACTTTCAATCGATTAAACTTTTAGACAACTTAACAACGACCACCAAGTTCCCGCTTTAAGTTGCCTCACTATAAATACCTGTTAGGAGAAAAATTCAGGGACGAATTTTTAGATTTCCACGCAGCGTAGCCAAGGATGGCGCAGGTAGGGCGACGCAGGATGCCAAAGCCGAGACGCGCATTGAAATCGGTTCCGTTAAGACAGGAATTTATAGGGAGATCAGCAACTAACACGGGTCGCCTTTCTTTTTACTTATTCTTTGGCGAAGCAAAGAAAAGTAACTGGTGTGCTAGCGTCAAAACTTAAGAGTGTGGAGATACATAAAGCACATCAAATATTCCACAAGCTTATTGCTAGACACACTTAACTACAACATAGCCAATCTAATTGGTTTGTGCTCGAGATGGGGTGGTAAACAAAGAATGAGGGAGAAGGCAACCGCAACGATGAGCCGTTGCAGTTATTAGCCGCTAGCGTTTACTTGCGGGCTACAGGTTGAATGCAAGTAAATTACTACATTCCTTGGTAATCGGCTCTTTTAACTCTTGTTCCCATTGGGCGCGTTTAACATCGAATCGCATGCGTTCTTGACGTTTTAGTGCTTTATAAGCCTGATGGGTAGGGTACTGAGCTAAATGCTGATCAAGTTGATGAATGGCCGGAAACTGTTGTGGGTAATTGGCATCACCATCGGCATGGAAAGTTTCGAGCAATCGACTAATGCGGATCGCACCTTCTGACAATTCACATTGTTGTTCGACAATAGCTTTGGCGATTAAGCGAATACTTTCAGATATTTTAGTATTGCTAGCCTCGATTTTTTGCTGCTTAGCAAGTTGCTGAGCAGCGATGTTTTTATTTTGCTGCGCAAGTTGACTTAGCAGCTTACCGGCATAAGCTGCTAATCCCGCAATCACTATCGCGGCAACAATGATTAAGAGAAAATTAATCATTGTTAATCTTTAAAGTTATCAAGATCGCTATTGTCGAATCTTTCCCAAATGTCTTGCTCTGGGGCAGCTTCGTCTGCGTCATCTTCTTCGTCTTCTTCGACTAAATCAAGTTCAACCATCAGCGCTTGATGGCGGGCTGTTATTTGGTCAACATATTGCTGATCTGCCGCTGAGATGTTTTGGTCGTCATCAAGTTGATCTAACAATTCATTCAGACGTTCATCAGCCTCGATATTCGCTAACTCTTGCTGTGGTGTCAGTTTTTCAACCACTGGTGGAGTTTTTGATTTTTTAACGCTAATTTTTGGTTCCATCGGTGCGCGTTTTACTGTTGGCACCAGCGAAATGGCGGTTTTGCTACCGACCCTTAGATCCTGACCATCTTTTGACGATTTAGACTGGCTTTTTGATTTTTTCTTAGCGCCATCGATATTGGCTTTGGCACCGGCAGGGCGTCCTTTACCTTTCTTTTTTGCTAATTTGCTTTGCATAGCAGATTGTTTTTCTAGGGGTTTTTTGGCGGCGCCAATAGACTTCTCGGTCCGAGTTTTTTTGATGCGAGTCATAGCTATATATACACAGAAGTTAATTAGGATGCTTTATACCAGATTCTGGCAGCAATTTCATTAGGTAGGCTAAAAAATGTGCTGTTGTACTCAAAGTTTTTGAGCAATGTGGTATTAATGAGGTTTGCTTAGATATTATGGCAATAAAAAAAGCGGCAGATTGCTCTGCCGCCTAGTGGGTTTACACCACTCTCAGATTTGAATCAATATGCAAATCTGAAAGAAAGTTAACTTACCAACACAATGTTTTTATTATTGTTTCTTATTATTATTTTAAGTCAAAAATGACTCTAACCATCATTCACAGCTTGTGAATATTACGCAATCCTTGCGCTGTCTACTATAAGGTAGAGCTGGCTTTCAAATGAAAACAAATGTTTTCATTGCCACCTAGGGTGACTTTTTATTATTTTCCCTGAAAAACAGGCTGACTTTAAATTAAAGTCTTATAAATTTGATACCAAGTCGGCACCGTTACACAAAATGTGTTGTTTATTATTATTTTTAAAGTTGATTATTATCAACAGTAGTTAAATGCTTATTATTATTAAATTGTTATTATAATTATTTGCTGCGCTTAACTTGGGTGATACTTTAATGATTCACGGCAGGAGTACAAGTGTTTTTTGTTATTAATTTTTTAGAAAAATAATGAAGATTACGTATATGGCTGATATTAAAGTGCTTTATCAAATCTTGACGTTTACGTAATGGCGCATGTCCTACATGTATGGTGGTCAATTTCTTGGTTGATTTGTGGTTAAATGCCTTGTAAATATTGCTGCTGGTTGTTTTTGTTTGTCATAAACTAGCTTGAATAAGTCGTTAATGTTGGTCTTTTGTTAATTAATGGTTGTTAATTGGGCTGCTGCATAATGATTTTCGACACAACTGCAGACATAAAAAAACCTGCATTGGCAAAGCCAAGGCAGGTTTTTAAAACGCGAGTTATTAGTGCTTAGTGTAAGCCGCCTAAATACGCAGCCAACGCAGATATTTCAGCGTCAGTTAACTTAGCAGCAGTATCACCCATCATTGACTGTGGATCATTTTTACGTTCGCCACTGCGGAAGCTTTTTAGCTGTGCTTCAATATAAGGTGCGTGCTGATTCGAGATCTTAGGGAATTTAGCAAGCCCGCTACCATTACCACGTGGGCCGTGACATGACATACATGACGCAATTTTGCGTTCCATGTCACCACCACGGTACAGATCCTGAGCTAGCAGTACAGATTCTTCTGTGCTGGTACCTTCAGTCATTACGACTGATTGGTAATAGGCACCGATATTTTCCATATCTTGATCTGAAAGCCCCATGGCCATTCCCATCATAATAGGGTTTTGGCGTGCGCCTGATTTAAAATCTTTCAATTGTTTAATCAGGTAATCTGAGTGTTGACCGGCCAGCTTTGGATACATGTCTATCAAGCTATTTCCATCCGATCCATGACAACCTGCACACATTGCCGCTGCTTTTTCTTTCCCTGCTTCTGCATTACCAGCGGCATTTACACTGCCAACCAGACCTGCCAAAAGAGAGAGTGCTATTGCTATTTTTTTCATGGCGTCCCAACTTTTTGCTGTTTTATTATGATTGCTATTACTCACAAGCCTAGCAGGCATGATAAACTTCCCCGCATAAGCTAATAAACCAGCTATTCTACATGAAAAAATTAAAAAGTAATCAGCTCGTAAGACTATTGGCTGAACTTTTGGAGCAAATACAGTGTCAGATCTTAAAATCAACTTTGAAGCAGCAACTTTCTTAACCAGTGCGCCTAATATCTCGCATATGCACATGCCAGCAGATCTTGGGTATGAAATTGCCTTTGCTGGTCGTTCTAATGCCGGTAAGTCAAGTGCATTAAATACCATTACCCGTCAGAAGACGTTAGCTCGAACCAGTAAAACACCGGGGCGAACTCAGCTGATCAATATTTTCTCGCTTGATCCGCAACGCCGCCTAATCGATTTACCCGGTTATGGTTTTGCAAAAGTGCCGTTAGACATGAAGCTAAAGTGGCAAAAATCGTTAAGTGAGTATCTGCAAAGCCGAGGTTGCTTACGCGGTTTAGTGATTATGATGGATATTCGTCATCCGCTTAAGGATCTTGACGTTAATATGATCCGTTGGGCTGTCGCAAGTGACTTGCCAGTGCTTTGTTTATTAACTAAGTGCGATAAATTAAAGTCTGGTGCCCGTAAGGCGGCGGTACTTAAGGCCCGTAAAGATTGCGTCGAGTTCGGTGGCAACATTACAATTCAGGCATTCTCTTCATTAAAAATCATTGGCAAAGCAGAAGCCATCGGTGTGATGAGCCAGTGGTTGCAGCCTGATGGTGAATTACTTGACAGCACTGAAGAGCCAGTAGATAGTCCACAATAATCATGGGTTTTTCGGCCCAGTTTTCTACGATAGATCAGGTGTTAAGCAATACTCGACAATATTGGCAAATATTACCGTTTCAACACCTGAGCCTACCTTGGTCGGAAAATACGGCATTAGTCGAGTTCCTTAATACGCTTTCGTTAAGCGATATCGAGCAGCTCGATAGCGACGATCAATTATTGCGAACGACTTTTGCTGATTACCTTGAGCCTGCGCTCGATTGTATTAAACCGCTGCCACTAAGTCAGACGGTCGCTTCGTCGTGCCCGGATCGTTTTAAAGCGGGCATTAAGGGGCGTAAGTGGGCTCAAATTGAGCTGCTGGCTGCTTTAGTGCCGCGGGGCGATCATCAGGTATTGGAGTGGTGTGCTGGCAAGGGGCACCTCGGACGTTTGATTAGCTATCAGCAGCAGCGACCGGTACTCAGTGTTGAGTGGCAATCGCAACTCTGTCAGCATGGCCAGCAATTGTCCGATAAATTCGGTGTATCGCAGTCATTTGTACAAGCAGATGTTCTATCACACAATATGGTGCCACTTGCTAAGGCGCAGCAGCAAATTGTGGCTTTGCATACCTGTGGTCAGCTGCACCTTGAGTTACTTAAACAAGCTCAATTAGCCAAAGCGCAGGATTTGGTCATTGCGCCATGCTGCTATCACTTAATTGCGAGCGACATTTATCAGCCAGTGTCAGCTATCGCGCAAGCTAGTCGTCTAAGCCTGGCACGCCATGATTTAAATTTATCAATGCAGCAGACTGTGGTTGCGACTAAGCGTGAAAAGAGCCACCGCGCGACAGAAGTCGCTTGGCGTTTAGGATTTGACTTGTTGCAGCGTTCATTGCGTGGCAGCGACCAATATTTACCTTTACCGTCAATCAGACAGTCGATGTTAACGGCTACGTTCGATCAGTTTTGCGATTGGGCTTGTCGTAAAAAAAATATCGAACTGCCTGCAGATACCGACTTTAGCCATTTTGAACAGGCAGGGTGGCAGCGTCGTTTAACTAATGCACGGATTGAAATTGTCACGCATGCTTTTCGGCAGTTGCTTGAGCGGTGGTTATTGCTCGACCGGGTACTTTACCTACAACAGCATGGTTATCAGGTGGCATTAACCAACTTTTGCGAGCGCGAAATAACACCGCGTAATGCCGTCATTATTGCCTCATATCAAACGAGCAACAAACCTCTATGATCGTTAAAAAGTTAAAGTTTTTCGATTTTTGCAATGATTTGGCTGTGTTTTAAGCTTTGCTTAAGGCCGCCTTCACCAGCATGCCATGTAATACTGCCATCATTATTTGAATCAAAACCAGTACTGCTGCGATTTAGTAAGGTGGCAATTTGTTGCGTTAATTGGGCTGCCTTGCTGGTCGACTGCGTTGTTAACAGCGTTTGGCTTAGTGTTAAAGCTTGCTGTGCCCATTGTGCGGTATTGTTGGCACTTGCGGCGACATGTAGCGCATGGGTTTTTAGCCCTTGTGAGGCATCGGGCTGTTTTGCAGCTAGGTTAATATGTTTGTGTACGCCTTTAGCAGCTTTAATTAAGCCATAGCCATAACCCGGCCCTTTGTTAATTATTGTTGGGTCAAGTGCGTGAATAATATGGGCGGTATGAGTTTGCATCCACTTCAGATCATCAAGGTTTTTGGCCGAAATTTTGGCATGAGTTAAAGCGATTTGATTTTCTTGTTGCGCAATGGTGATTAATCCAACTTGCTGTGGAGTATCATGCCATTGAGTTAATACATGCGCTAAGTGGGCATGCGAAGCTTTGTTTGCAGCCATGGTCGGTGCTGCGATACTTGTTAAAGCGAGCGTAGCGATGGCTACTTTTGATAAAACGTTCATGGTCAGTTCCTATTTTCATGTAATGCTACAAATAACACCGCGCAGTTAAAAGCTAATGCGGGTATAAGCTCATTAAGCACAAAAGTTGTCGCAAAACTTTGTCAAGAATAAGGTCCAATTGTCGCAAATTATCCCAAAAAGCCAACTTGACATAGTTTGATACAAATTTCTTGTATCCCCGTGCCGCGCTTAACGTATAGTTTTAATAATACCAATTCGCATTGGATAGTGATCTTAATGTGCGCAGTAAAAACTTTTGAGTGCAACGCAGCATTCGATAGTTTTAACCAGCACAGATGAGTAATATCTTGTGCGGATTGGTATAAGTTATCATCTTGGTTAAATTGAGTGAAATTATGAATACGTCGAAACATGTGTTGGTGGTAGATGATCATGTTGATATCCGTCAATTGCTCAGCAAATTCTTGCAGCAGCATGGTTTGCGAGTGAGTACCGCCGATGGTGGCGAAGGGATGAAGCAAGTGATGCGCACCAGCGCAATTGATCTCGTGGTGCTTGATATTATGATGCCCGGCGAAGATGGTTTAAGTCTGTGTCAACATCTGCAGTCGACCTGCCAAACGCCAGTGATTATGCTAACTGCAGTGGCACAAGAAACCGATAGAATTGTTGGGCTTGAAATGGGAGCCGATGATTATTTAACTAAACCCTTTTCACCGAGGGAGTTATTAGCTCGAATAAAGGCAGTATTGCGCCGAACCCAAAGTTTACCGCGCCAGCAGCAAAGCAGTGATAGCCAAAAGATTGGGTTTGCTCATTGGATCCTTGATGTCGCTCGCCGTGAGCTAATTGCGCAGGATGGAGTAGGAGTACCGCTTAGCACGGCTGAATTTGAGCTGTTAACTGCTTTGCTAAATCACCCTAAAATAGTGCTAAGCCGTGACCAATTACTTGATTTAACCCAAGGTCGGGCAGCGACGGTATTTGATCGCAGTATTGATAATCAAGTAAGTCGTTTACGGCGTAAAATTGAATCTGACCCGACTAACCCAAGTTTAATAAAAACAGTATGGGGCGGCGGTTATATGTTAACGGTCAGCGTTACCCGCCAATGAATAGGCTAATACCTAAAAGCCTAGTGGGTCGAGTCATCGCATTGCTATTGTTGGCATTGACCCTGATTCAGTTAATTAATGTGCTGATTTTTGTCAACGAGCGTGGCGAAGAAATTCGTGCGACCAAAGTCAGTAATTTAACGGCTCGGACCGCATCGATTATCCGATTGCTCGACGGCACTCCCAAAGATCTACATCAAGGGATATTACAAGCTATTACCACCTCAAAAATGCACTTTTGGTTTAGCGGAAACAGCCCGATAGCTCAGCGTGACGGCAAATACCTAACCGATCAACGTTTTGCTGAACTAGCCAACGTCAGCAGCAATGATATTAGAATTGTGTTGGATCAGGTACGCACTCATCAGCATCAGACCAATCAACCGATGGCGACACTGCAAACCGCAGATAAGTTATTAGACTTAACCCAGTCGTTGGCGATTATTTCGATTGCTCGCTCGCCAGACGTTTGGCTCAATGCAGTGCAGCTTGCTTCAACGCCAAGCCATGCTTGGCGCTCAACCTTATTGCAATCACTCACTTTTATGGCGATGACTTTAGCTATTGTTATTATCGTAGTGCGGCGTCTTACTCGGCCGCTCGCCCAGTTAACAGCAGCAACCGATCGGCTTGGACGAGGTGAAGAAGTGGCTCTATTGCCAGAACATGGCGCACAAGATATTAGGCGCTCGATTCGAGCCTTTAACCAAATGCGTGAGCGGTTATTGCGTTTTGTTGACGATCGCACTCGAATGTTAGCGGCAATTTCGCATGATTTACGGACACCGCTGACTTCATTGCGTTTGCAAACTGAGTTTATTGATGACGCCGCGATGCGGAAAAAGATGATCGTAACCATCAACGAAATGCAGCATATCACCGAAGCCAGTCTGGCTTTTTCGCGTGATGATGCGGTAAAAGAAGCGACGCGGATGATCGATTTGAACGCCTTGATAGATAGTCTGTGTCATGATCTAAGTGATATGGGAAATCAAGTCACATTCGAGAGCGGAGTGCGTGCTCCCTATCGTTGCCGGCCCAGTGCACTAACGCGAGCAATTAGAAATGTCATTGAAAATGCAGTCAACTATGGTGAAGGCGCATGGGTAAAGCTGCAATGCAGTGATAAGGGGTTTATGATTATTATTGAAGATCAAGGCGCTGGTATTGCAACGGATCAATTTGAAAAAGTATTTGCACCTTTTTATCGACTTGAGAGTTCCCGTAATCTAGCGACTGGTGGCATTGGTCTTGGTTTATCGATTGCTCGTTCATTGGTCCATAGTCACGGCGGTGAAATTAGCTTAGCTAATCGAGTGCCACAAGGTCTCGCGGTAACCGTAAGCTTGCCACGACAACATCCAGAGGTTTAGTTTTAGCCTGCCTGAAATTGTCACTCTTTGCTAACGGGTATATACCGTTCGTTCTGAACACAAAAAAAGGCCTCGTGATACGAGGCCTTTTTTTCAAATTACACAATTAATGCGACTGGTATTAAAACGAGAAGTGCTGTTCGTCAATCGCTGCTAAGCTTTCGTTACCCGCTTTAACCATCGCAGCATGCGACAGGGTACGCGGTAAGATACGTGCAAAGTAGAAACGTGCAGTATCAATTTTCGCTTGGTAGAACTCAGCGTTATCAGAACCTTGGGCAATTTTACTTTGAGCAACACTTGCCATCTTGGCCCAGAAGTAAGCCAGTGAGACATAACCAGAGTACATTAGGTAATCCACTGATGCTGCGCCAACTTCGTCTTTGTCTTGCATTGCTTTCATGCCAACTTCCATCGTTAGCTCGCCCCATTCCTGATTTAGCTTGGCTAAAGGAGCGGTAAACTGCTGCATTGCTTGGTTGTCACCATGCGACTTATTGAAACGGTGAATTAACTTAGTGAAGTTCTTCAGTAACTCGCCTTGACTCATTAAGACTTTACGTCCTAATAAATCTAACGCCTGAATACCGGTTGTACCTTCATACAGCATTGAAATGCGGCTATCACGAACAATTTGTTCCATGCCCCATTCAGCAATAAAGCCATGCCCACCAAATACTTGAACGCCATGGTTAGCGGCTTCAAAGCCAGTTTCAGTCATAAATGCTTTCATGATTGGTGTTAAGAATGATAATAAATCTTCAGCTTCTTTACGCTGCTCAACATTATCGCTTAACTGCGCAATGTCATTTTGTTGCGTTGCAAAGTACAACATCGCTCGGTTGCCTTCAGCAAAAGCTTTTTGAGTAAGCAGCATCCGGCGAACATCTGGGTGAACAATAATTGGATCGGCAACCGACTCAGGTTGTTTGGCACCGCTAAGAGAACGCATTTGCAGACGATCCTTTGCGTAGGCTAAAGCGCCTTGAAATGAGCTTTCTGCTGACGTTAGACCTTGAATTGCCGTGCCGATACGTGCGGTATTCATAAAGGTGAACATGCAGTTTAAGCCGCGGTTTTCTGCGCCGATTAAAAAGCCTTGGGCGTTATCGAAATTCATCACACAGGTCGAGTTACCATGAATACCCATTTTGTGTTCAATAGAGCCACAGCTAACGGCGTTGCGTTCACCGACATTGCCTTGGTCATCAATATTAAACTTAGGCACGATAAATAGTGAGATGCCTTTAGTACCTGAAGGGGCATCCGGTAGGCGGGCTAGTACGATGTGAACAATGTTGTCACTCATATCGTGTTCGCCAGACGAAATGAAGATCTTGGTGCCTGTAACGTTATAGCTGCCATCGCTATTTGGCACGGCTTTAGTATGTAATAAGCCAAGATCGGTACCAGCATGAGGTTCGGTTAGACACATGGTACCAGTCCACTCGCCACTAACTAGTTTAGGTAAATAAGCTTGTTTTTGTTGCTCGGTACCGTGACTGGCAAGCGTATTCATACAGCCGTGGCTCAGACCCGGGTACATGCCCCATGACCAGTTTGCCCCGCCAACCATTTCACTGATCACAGAGCCCAGTGATTCGGGCAGGCCTTGACCACCAAACTCAACATCATGAGATAGTGACGGCCAGCCGCCCTCAACATATTGTGAGTAGGCTTCTTTAAAACCAGCAGGGGTAGTTACGCTGCCATCATCATGACGAGTACAACCTTGTTGATCGCCCACTTGGTTTAGTGGTGATAATACTTCTTCAGAAAATTTTGCGGCTTCAGTCAGAATGGCATTAACCAGATCTGGGGTAGCTTCTTCGCACCCAGGCAGGCTGGCATAATGTTGCTCGAAGTTGAGTACATCATTCATTACAAATTCGATGTCTTTTAGCGGCGCTTTATATTCTGGCATGGTAACCTCAATCTGTTATTAGATAATGGCGAATTCGAGCTTAATATTATTATTCAAAACGCTCGTTTGAAATTCGTGTTACCTTGATGTTAACAACAGAAACGGTTTTAGTATAGAGTTTTTACTCGTAAAAAAATAAAAATGTATCTTTTTTGAACTTTTATTTTTTTAAATTGAATGTATTCAGTGTGTTATGATTTTGGTCTGGTCTGATGTGTTTGATGTGATGGGCATAGTTAGCCGATAAATCATTATCGGCTAACTATGTTTTTCTACTATCTGGTACCAAAAACGACAATGGTTTTGCCGTGGGCAGAAATCAGCCCTTGCTCTTCAAGTAATTTTAATACTCGACCGACAGTTTCGCGTGAACAGCTAACTATCTGACCAATCTCTTGGCGAGTTATTTTGATCTGCATACCATCTGGGTGGGTCATAGCATCTGGCTGTTTACACAGGTTTAGCAATGTTTGTGCAATACGACCTGTGACATCAAGAAACGCCAAATCACTAACTTTTTCACTGGTGCTCTGCAAACGATCAGCAATTTGCTTAGACAGCCGCATTAATATTTCAGGATTAACTTGAATGAGCTGTTTAAAGCGGGCAAAAGAAACTTCTGCAATCACACAGGCGGTCCGAGTTTTAACCCAAGCTGTTCGCTCTGGTTCGTCTTCAAACAATGCCATTTCACCCAAGAAGTCGCCTTTAGACAGGTAGGATAAAATCATTTCTTTACCTTGATCGTCTTTGATTAAGACAGCCACTGAGCCCTCAACGATATAATATAAGGTATCGGCCGCGTCCCCACGATGGATCAGGGTGCTCTTTTTTGGATACTTATGCAGGTGGCATTGCGAAAGAAACCAGTCTATAACTGGATCCTGCTGCGGTTTTTTAATTAAAGACATAGATCCTCATCAAGGTTAAGGGAACACCATAAAATAATAGTCGATAAAGCCAATTATATCTATTAGTTATCTAGCCAATAGTACGTTGCGAAATTAGCGACTCGACCGGCTATTATATCGAGTAGTGTGAGCTGGTTATAGTTTTTTAAAATAATAATGGTGATTGCAGTCACGATTTGTCACATTAGCTGCGGGTAATTTATGGTTGTTTGCACGAATGGGATTAGAATAGCGTGCTGTCTTCGTAGCTTGCCTTGAAGCGTTGGCTGAGAACGTCTTGGTTAGCACAAAAACTAGCCCAATATCGTGCCATACTGTAGAATTGCGTTTTTTCAAGTTATCTGGAACCGAAAATGACCGATTTTCTAATTGCTCCATCAATTTTGTCTGCTGATTTTGCCCGCCTTGGTGAAGATGTTGATAAGGTATTGGCCGCTGGCGCCGACGTCGTTCATTTTGATGTCATGGACAACCACTACGTACCAAATTTAACCTTTGGTCCTGGCGTTTGTAAGGCACTGCGAGATTATGGCATTACGGCGCCGATTGATGTTCATCTAATGGTGTCGCCAGTGGATGCGTTAGTACCTGAGTTTGCCAAAGCTGGCGCGTCGATTATTACCTTTCACCCAGAAGCGACTCAACATTTAGACCGGACACTACAGCTGATTAAAGAGCAAGGTTGTAAGGCGGGTGTGGTACTTAATCCGGGCACACCTTTAACTTGTCTTGAGTTTATTATGGATCGCTTAGATGTCATTTTGCTGATGTCGGTCAACCCTGGCTACGGTGGTCAAAGCTTTATTGAATCAACCCTAGATAAACTACGCCAAGTGCGTAAGCTTATCGATCAAAGCGGTCGTGATATTCGATTACAAGTCGATGGTGGTGTTAAGGTCGACAACATTGCTGAAATTGCTGCCGCTGGGGCCGATATGTTTGTTGCTGGTTCAGCTATTTTCAATCAACCTGATTATAAAGTCGTTGTTGACCAAATGCGTCAGCAACTTGATAGTGTTAAATCGTAAAAGAGATAAAAAATTATGTCAAAACCTGTTGTATTAAGTGGTATTCAACCTTCTGGTGGTTTAACTATTGGTAACTATATTGGTGCGATAAACCAGTGGCTGGTAATGCAGGAACAAAATGACTGCTTTTTTATGCTGGCTGATTTGCACGCAATTACGGTACGTCAAGATCCAAAACTAATGCGAGAGCGCGTTTTTGACTGCTTAGCGATGTATATCGCTTGTGGTTTAGACCCAAAGAAAAGCACCATCTTTGTACAGTCGCAAGTGCCAGAGCATGCGCAGCTTGGTTGGGCATTAAACTGTTATACCCAAATGGGTGAGCTCAATCGCATGACTCAGTTTAAAGATAAGTCGCAACGTCACGCATCAAATATTAATGTTGGTTTGTATGGCTATCCGGTATTGCAAGCTGCTGATATTTTGTTATATCAGGCAGATCAAGTGCCGGTTGGTGAAGATCAAAAGCAGCATATTGAGTTAACGCGTGATGTAGCGAATCGTTTTAATAATTTATATGGTGATGTCTTTAAGGTGCCAGAGCCTTACATTCCACAAGTTGGCGCTCGCGTGATGAGCTTGCAAGAGCCGACTAAGAAGATGTCAAAGTCAGATGAAAATGCCAATAACTTTATTATGTTACTTGACGATCCGAAGCAAATCGCCAAAAAACTAAAACGTGCAGTTACTGATTCTGATGAGCAATCGCGGATTTATTTTGATTCGGCTGAAAAACCGGGCGTATCAAACTTATTAACTCTGCTATCTTGTGCAACCGGACGCAGTGTTGAGTCGCTAGTCCCTGATTATGAAGACAAGATGTATGGTCATTTAAAGAAAGATACCGCAGATGCTGTATTGTCATTTCTTGAGCCTGTACAGCAACGCTACTATGAACTTCGTAAAGATGAGACGGCTCTGTTAGCTATTATGAAAGCGTCGGCTGAGCGTGCTTCAGAGCGCGCTGAAGTAACACTCAATAAGGCTTATGAAGCTATTGGTTTTATTTCGCATAAATAAACATTGCCGCTACGCGGGCCATTAGATCTAGAACATAAAAAAGGCCGCATTGCGTAATGTTGGTCAGTTAAGCGAATTATTATAACTTTAGTGGAATGTATGATGTGCTTTTAGGCTCCATCTCTTAAATGGATATTTATACATGCACACCAGCTACTTTTCTTTGCTTCG
>Ga0105355_10001373_pt1 | contig 22377 bp, 14 predicted proteins | sample GOMGulsemesocosm_2_FD_83508 | JGI IMG/M metagenome (GOLD analysis project Ga0105355, IMG submission 83508) | Methane-oxidizing microbial communities from mesocosms in the Gulf of Mexico - GOM9C Gulf of Mexico | ecosystem: Environmental > Aquatic > Marine > Cold seeps | place: Gulf of Mexico...
GTTGGTCCGTACTCATTCCCTGATAGTTAATCATCCCGACTAACTGATAACACATCCTGTGTTGGTCCGTACTCATTCCCTGATAGTTAATCATCCCGACTAACTGATAACACATCCTGTGTTAGTCCTTACCTGTTCCTTGGTGGTTAATCATCCCGATTAACTGCAATACATCCATGACTTGTTCTGGTGAAATTCTCTAAGGGGTCAATCCTAAATGTCTACGCCAGCACTGTTGCTTGAACGCTTATGTCCTTATAAGCTGTGTCTTACGTCTTGAAATCATCATCCTGATAACTACACAACGTCTTGCCACGAGATAAATAATAATCTTTTGGCTATTTTAAACAAGGGCGAACCAGACATAAGTTAAGGATGAGAAGTTCACTAGCGCACAAAAACAAATTTAACAACTATCATTTCAGTACGTTACAAAATTTAACAGGAGATTCCCAAGCAATAACGCCCATTCCTCTCACACGCTTGTAAGAGATCTCGCACAACAAGACCCCACAAAAGCTGAACCGTCATTTTTAGTAAGAATAAGTTTTAACCAGACATGATTAGTCGTAGGGATAATAGCGATGATAAGACCCTTATCAGAGGTTAAAACTCATAACTCAGTTCAAAAGTAAATTTGGTGTCATTGATGTTGTCACCACTGATGACATGTTCAATTTCAAGCTCCAGTTCAAAACCTGGGATCGGCTCTTCATATTCCAGCATAATATGTGCATAGGTACGCTGCTCTTTAGACCACAGCCATGATGCGTGTCTTAATTTTTCAGTGTCAAGTTCTTGTTGCCATAACGGGCCAAAGCTTAATTCAAAGCCATCAACAGGTAACAACCAACTAAGATACAACCCTAACTCCAAACGCTCTCCTCGTTGTGCTTCTTGTTCAGTGCCGCTATCGGTATCATTCCAATAGCCAGAGTATTGAGCGCGATAGCTTATAAGTGGCACCACATACCAACTATAAGAAGCTGTCGAGTATTCACCTTGTAGTTTGGCTTTAAACTCATAACCTTTATTGTTACCGTGATAACTTTTAGCATCTTGTGCTAATTTTCCGGTATCATATTCAATATTGAACCAACGATCTAGGTGGGTCTTTAATACCCAACGATCAGCACCTAAGGTATTTTTCATTTTATAAACAGCCCCTGCCCCTACCAATTGCGTACGCTGATATTCAAACCGAGATTTATCTTTTTTTAGGCTATTATCTTGCCTAAACTGCCAACTACGATCATTTTTCCGTTGATAGTTGTAACCCAACCTTACCACCCACTCAAAGCCATCAATCGTCGTTTTATTTAATGCAGTCAGTAACGTTTGTGACTTTACTGTTGTTTTCTTTTTTTACCTTTCGCTTGCTAAATGAACCGTCATTGCTGTATTCAATAGTAGTGACGGCACTACCATGGCTATATTTTAGGTCATGCTTAATTTCCCATTCCGTGGCGACGGTCGCTGACGAAAATGTGATTAGAGCCGCACCTATTAAACTGCTGTTAATTAAATAGGTGGTTGTTAAAAAAAGGAACTATTTATTTTTATTCGCATACTGAGCCGACTCCATTTGCGCTATAAGTTGTTCTATTGATAAAGCACCTGAATACAGCATCCCTTGGCCCGTAATACTGCCCAATTCCCTGCAATGTTGTGCTTGCATTGCTGTTGTTATGTCTTGGGCAATAACAGTGATAGCCATTGACTGTGCTAAAGCGTAGATAGATTTAATCACAGGGCTGGGCTGGGTCTTAGTCAGCGAATAAATAAAGGTTTTATCGATAACAAAGGCATCAATAGGAAGTTTTTCGACATAATGTAAAGAAGAATATCCCAAACTGAGTCGGTCAATCCAGATTTGGGCCCCAGCGTTTTTCCATTGATTTAGAATCGTCGCACAGTAATCAATATCGGTAGCTAATACGGTGTCATTGAGCTGCAGACAAATTGATTGCGAGGCTCTGTAGTGCTCATTCAACAACAATAAAATGTCGTTAGCACAATCGGGCTCAGTTAAACTCTCATTTGAGATATTGACTGAGAACAAACAATCAATGCCTTTTTGATCCAATAATAGGCTATCACAACAGACTTGTTTGAGTACCCATGCACTGAGGGCACAAATTGCACGACTGTCTTCAAGTACTTCATTTAATAGCTCAGCTGGGATTAAACCGTACTGAGGATGCTGCCAGCGTACCAATGCGCAAGCACCGATCAGGAAATTGCTATCGAGGTTATAATAAGGCTGATACTCCAGAGATATTTGTCCATTGCTTAGTGCTAACTCAACTTCTAATTTAATAACGTGATTAAGTTGAAATTCATCCTTCATTGCTTGATTGAACATACTCGCACAACCACGCCCTCTATTTTTAGCATCATACATCGCCAAATCAGAATTTTTAAGTAACTCATTAATAGTCGTGCCATGATCAGGATACAGTGTAATACCCATGCTCAACGAAGCCTTAACTTCGTGATTTTTTAAGTTAAATGGTGCGCTAAAAGTATCAAGTAATTGGTCACTTAACTCGGTAATATTACATTGGTCATTGCCCAGCGGCACCACCACAACAAATTCATCGCCACCTAAACGGGCCACAATCACCTTTTCATCTATTAACATGTGATGTTGATGACAAAACGCATTAGTCACCTGCTGCATTGTCTTAGCGACTGCAATTAATAAAGCATCACCGACATCATGACCCAAGTCGTCATTAACTTGTTTAAAGTGGTCTAAATCAATAAAAATTATCGCAAATGAGAACTGATATTGATCACTCCATTTAATTAATTTTGGTAAATTAACATTAAAATAGCGCCTATTAGACAATGACGTTAATTCATCGATAAATGCAATCTTAATTACTTCATGATGGCTTTCGCTTAATCGAGTTGTCATTTCTTGCAATGCGCTAGCGAGCTGACCAATTTCATCATTGCGATCAAGTGCAAACGAAATATCAGCATGATGATGTTTTATTGCTTGGCTTTTTTTTGCGAGTTGCTGTAACGGCGCTAACAGCTGCTTGGCTAGAATCAATGCAATGGGTAAAATCAACAAAATTAACCAACCAAGCGCCCAAAGCATACTGACCCACAACTCTCTATAATAAGAATCACTCGCCAAGTGGATTTCATCGGAATAGGCTGCAATATCTTGCTCGGCCTTTTTAAATTTAATACCAAATGTAATGCCACCAAAAACCGAATCTGTAATTTTTATCGGTTCCATTAAATGGATTACTCGACCAATTTTTTTAATCTCTAGCTGCCCTGATGGTATAAGTTTCACTTGGCTAATATGCGATAAATTTTGACCGTAGTTATTAATATCTACACTACCATCGTGAACAATATTATTATCAATATCAAAAACATAAACATAAGCCAACTCACCACTACGGGCCAGTTCATCAATCACTAGTTTAATCGCGGTAAAGTCGTCATTATAGAGCGGTTCGCTTAAATTATCGGTTAGAGTTGCCGACAAAATAGTGACATCGCGAATTAATTGCGCACTAACAGCACTCTCAATTTGCTGCTGCCCGATATGCGAGACACTTTGGTGCATTTTTTGGTTAAAATACAAGCTCAAGCTAAAAATAATTACGGCACTAATAATTGCTATCAGGGCTAATAACAGCGCTAGTTTTTTAGTCATCGACAATGTTTTTGTCATCAATACTATTTTCACGGCTCCTGCCACTTCAAGCTATGCTGATACACTTGCTCCAGCTGATGGTATATATCGGGGGTAATAGGTGAAAAGCCCGTGGTTTGTTCATAACGAGCCATCACACCGTTATCTGATGCCGAGTTCATCATTAATAACTTACTAGTGAGCGCTTTTGCAATTTTAGGGCTTAACCCTGGTCCAACTATTTCTAACGAGCGTGGATAAGGCAAAGATTGATAAAAAATCGTTAATCTTGACTTAATTGATGCAGGCATTCGGTCGCGATTAGCCCAATCACCATTATTTAATGCCCCAGCGGCAACGAGTCGTTTATCAACCCACAATACGTTATTAACTTCATTGCGACTAAAAACAAAACCAACCTTATTTTCTGCTGGTACTTGACGCAGATTATCTAATCGTTCAAGGGTTAGGCCCTGACTTTCTAAGTATAGACGCGGTAAAAAATAGCTAGAAAAAGAATTTTTATTTTCAAACGCAATGGTCGTGCCAATTAAATCTGTGACCGATTGAATGTTATGTTCCGAGCGCGCATAAAGAATACTCGAATAACTTTGCTGGCCATTTTTCCATTTTGTTGCAATTAACTTGGCGCCTGCTTCATGCACTAATTTAGCAGCGGTAAATGACGTTTCAGTTATCCAATGCACCTCACCATGCTTGACCGCGGCGACTAGTTCACTCACATTAGAAAATAACCTAACTTCCCCCGACGTGATACCGAACTCTTTTAGTTGCTCAGCCATATAGGTTACCATCGGCCTTAGCTCTTTAAAGTCTTTCTTTGGGCGCTCTGTAATCTGCGCTAAGACTAAGGTTTGTGCCTCACTTGGCATACTAAAGTAACTGCATGAGACTAACATTGTCAGCAACCCAACCCGAATACAGCTATGTAGCTCGCTAAATTTATAGCACATCATTATCATTCTCCCATTGCCAACGCTCACACCTTTTGTATAAAAAGAAATATTCAATCCTTCAATCCAATTGCTATGGCATAGAGATAACCCGATCAATATTCGATACAGAACAAAAAAGAGTAGGCTCACTTATCGAACTGGGTAATATCGCCAAGCATATACATACAGATGATTCATTTTAGGACATGATTTTAATGTTCACAAAGTTGGATCATTTAAAATACGAAATGATTGGTAATTTTTGTCCTTTTTCCAAGCAATAGTAGTAAACAGCTTAAAATTAATCGCAAATTATTGCAGTCGCTAACACAACATAATAGGATAGAGCTCGCTTTAACTTATAGGAATTACGATGGCTTTATTTATCTCTCGAACACTGGCTTTGAGTGCAATTTTTTCTTCATTTACTCTGTTGGCTGCTCCCGGCTTTGTCAGCGATGACGTGTATGCCTACATGCACAGTGGTCCGAGTACTAAATTCCGAATAATCGGCAGTATCACGGCTGGCGCACCAATTGAATTATTAAAGCTATCTGACGATCGTAAGTTCCGTTTGATCAAAGACGGTAAAGGTCGCTCTGGCTGGCTAAAAGTTGAGTTTACCTCTAAAAAAGCCAGTATTCGTCAGCGCGAAAAGTCTTTGCTTGAGCAAGTTAAGCAGCTAAAACAACAAGATGTTTCATCTTCTGATGCCGTTGCAACGGCTAAAAGTAGAATCAAAAAATTAGAACATTCACTAAACTCAAGCAATAAAAAGTTACAACAAGCACAAGAATCTGAACGACTTGCCTTGTCGCAATTAAAAGGAGAGGACGAACGACTCAAAATGCAGTGGGCAATTAATGGTGGCATGTTAGTTGGCATTAGTATTTTATTTGGCGTCGCCCTCACCTTCATACCAAAGAAAAAGAAAAAGAACGCTAATTGGTCATAACTTAGTTAGCTGCCTAGGGGCATCTACGAAGTAGCCTGTTTATAAGCTCGTTCTATTGTTGACTTGTACTCAGTAACAAGTCAACAATAGCTAGACCAAAGGCTAAATTTATCCTGTTCATCACAAAAAAAACAAGGTATGTTTGGTTTATACCAATTGTATTAATGATCAGCTTACGTTTGTACAATTGGTGCTAGTACCAAGTAAATTGATGCTTGAGCACTTACTACTCAACAACTCAGTTAATGGATTTTACCGATACTAAATTTATTGAGTAGCCAATATTTTTCATATTAATGCTGTTTCAATAAACTCACTAGTATTAAACAGCTATGGATTAGCATGACTATACCTATTTTAATTTGTGACGACTCAAGTTTTGCCCGCAAGCAAATGGTCAGGGCACTGCCCGATAATTGGGACGTTAGCATTACATTTGCCGCTAACGGACAAGAGGCTATTACCGCAATCAAGGAAGGCAAAGGCGACATTCTATTCCTTGATCTAAACATGCCGGTGCTCGATGGTTACGGCACCTTAGAAATCATATCTAAAGAAGACTTACCAACACTCACCATTGTCGTCTCGGGTGACATTCAGCCCGAAGCTCACAAAAGAGTAAAAGCCTTGGGAGCTCTTGATTTTATTCAAAAGCCCATCGTCAAAGATAATGTTCAAGCACTGCTCACTCAATATGGCGTATTGCGTGAAGAAGATCTTATAGCCGGTGAACTACTCAAAGAAATAACCTGTGATGCCGAGTCAGATAAACTGCGAGTCTCACAAGATAATCGATTGCAACTCGATGCTTATCAAGAAGTAGCTAATGTCGCAATGGGTCGAGCTGGTGATTTATTAGCCAGAGTGCTTGATGTCACAGTGCGACTACCGATTCCCAATGTCAATATTCTAGCCAGCAGTGAACTGCATATGATGCTCAAAGCTGCTGATGCTCACGATGGTGTCTCTGCGGTTTGTCAGGGTTATATTGGGTCGGGGATTTCGGGTGAAGCTTTAGTCTTATTTTATGACTCTTCGCTCAATGATTTAGCGCAATTAATGAAGTATGAAGGTGAGGTCAACGATAACGCTGAACGAGAAATGTTAGTTGATCTGTCTAATATTTTGATCGGCGCTTTCCTCAAAGGACTTTCGGACCAACTTGACTTGTCTTTTAGCCAGTCGCATCCAGAATTATTAGGCTTACACCGCAGTGTCGGAGAAATCATTAATTCTGATACTCGAAATTGGCAAGAAATCTTAGCAATTGAAATCAACTACATCATTGAAGAGCACGATACCCAATGTGATCTGATTATTTTGATTACTCAAGAGTCCTTACAAATACTGAACAATAAAATTATTTATCTGCTGGAAGAGCGAATCGCATGAGTGGCATAGACTTTAAAGAATTTCATTGGATGGCCAGCATGATCAATACGATTGATGCTGGCATGGTAGTGCTGGATAACGATTACAATATTAAGATCTGGAATGGCTTTATGGAACATCATAGTAATATCGATGCCGTAGATGCCAAAGGAGCTAACCTGTTTACTTTATTTCCTGATCTACCCGAACAATGGTTCAGGCGAAAAGTGGAGTCGGTTAAAACTATCGAGAACCAGTCTTTCATCACTTGGGAGCAGCGCCAGTATATTTTCCCTTTTAAAAACTATCGTCCGATCACTGGCACGGTAGAATATATGTACCAAAACATTACCATTATTCCTTTGATGTCCCTCACTGGAGTTGTCGAGCAAATTAGTATCATTGTTTATGATGTTACTGATGCTGCGAGTAATAGGCTTGCGTTAAAAAAAGCCCACGATGAATTACATCAACTAAGCATCGCCAAAGCATAATGCAATTGTTAGCGTATCCTCGATGCGCTAACAACCATCACCGATAGCAAAACCTCCGCTAGCCCTTTATACTGCCTGCCATATAATCTGTTCAACACTGGATAAACAACATGAAGTTTTTAAATCGTATCGCTCTCATCGTCACACCCAAGCAGCCAATGGCTGACTGGATCGCAAGTTTTGATGAGACAGCGCCAACATTGCTTGAACTACAACAAGAAGCAAGTAGCTATTTACTCGATGAGCCAACACAAGAACAGCCTCTAGACCATTTATTAAACCAGCTGGTTAGTGAGCATTACCAAGCCATTGCCGAAAATGAGTTCAAGGTATGGGATGAATATTTAGATCATGCGCCAGCCAACTTCGAACAAGCACAATTTGAGTTATGGTTTAGTGTTAAGTTGTCTGGCTTAACCTTTGATTTGGCCAAACAACAGCTGATGAGTGCCGCTGTAGACGATATGTAATCCCCATAGGGCAAGACTCATTTATTCTCTTTAGTCTTGGCATTGTCTACGGATGGACTACCATACCCGTGCTACCTGGAAATGCGTGATTTGTGCAAGTCGAGAAGCGTGCCAAATGTTAGGCATAATATGTGCAGTTTAGTCGTTCTAAATAAATATATTATAACAACGCAGTTGGTCGCTTATCGCCTTGCCCTACGGGAGGTTGGGTAGAAAACGAATACCGCGTTATGATTCATAATCAGGGAATAACCATGAATTAAAAATCATGCCTTGTACTCGCATCCTACCCAAGCTCACAAACCTGCATTTTCAAGTGGCACGGGTATAACTATAATAACTTATAAGTAAAAAATCTTGCCCTTCAATTGGCCTCATGGCAAAGTGACCTATTATCCCGTCCTAACATCAAGTTTTATGAATATTGAATCTTTTTGGCAAAAAATATTAGAACAAGCCACTGTTGCGATTGAAAGTGAGCCTTTATTGGCCAATCTTTATCGCGGCCACCTAATTGACCAGCCTTCTTTAGGCGCGGCACTGAGTAATATTTTGGCCAGTCGGTTATTTGACACCTATATGCCAGCCAATCAGCTCGAACAACTCTTCAATCAAGAGTTTGCAAAACCAACCGCTATTTTACACAATACCAGCCGCGATATGCAGGCGGTCTGTGAGCGTGATCCTGCCATTTCTGGTTACCCTGAAGTATTGCTTTATTTAAAAGGTTTTATGGCCTTACAAGGTTATCGAGTAGCCCATCAGTTATGGCAAGATGACCGCCGCCATCTTGCGCTTTATGTACAAAGCCGAATATCAGAAACTTTTGATGTCGACATTCACCCTGCTGCCGTTATTGGTAAGGGAGTAATGCTAGACCATGCTAACGGCATTGTCATTGGCGAAACAACCGTTGTTGAAGATAACGTCTCATTGTTACAAGGTGTGACCTTAGGTGGTACTGGTAAAGAAACGGGTGACCGTCACCCAAAAGTACGGGCCGGTGTATTAATTGGTGCTGGGGCTAAGATTCTAGGCAACATCGAAATTGGCCAAGGTGCAAAAGTAGGTGCTGGCAGTGTCGTACTAAAAGCCGTCAAACCTCATACTACAGTCGCCGGCGTACCAGCCAAACAAATTGGGTCACCAGAGAGTATTATGCCAGCTCTTGATATGTGCCAAAGCTTAGAGAAAGAATTAGCCAGTAAAGGCAAATAATAGTAATTCCATTACATTAATCGATACAAAAATGCCGAGCCTAATATTAATTAGGCTCGGCATTTTTTTAACTCAATTGTTTCAGCTATCGACTCTGGTCGCCGTGATATCTTGTGGTGGCGCAATGTAACCTTGATAACCATCGACTCGCAGTGTCTTAAAGTTGTCGAGTTGATCATTATCTTCAATCGCTGTCACTATGACCTCGATATCTAATCCCTTTAAGACATTAATTAACGCCCGGCACAGTTCATTGTTTTGCTCAGATTTGTCATAAAAAGCAAACGATTGATCTAGTTTGACGTAATGTGGCTTCAATTGCTGCAAGTACGTTAATGAGTCCATTTGACGACCACAATGATCAATACCTAATTTAGCGTCGTTATCTCGAATGATGCTACTTAAGGTTTGGCACTGCTCTAAGTTACTAATAGCGGCAGATTCTGGGATCTCAAAATGAATCGCACTGGCTTGTGGCAATTGACTTAAGAATTTTCCTAACCAAAGGTGAAACTCACCATCGTTAATACTGTCATGGGTTAAATTAATTGCTACTGGTTCATAACTCATATTTAACACATTGTTTTGAACGATAGTTTCTAATAAACAACGATCAAGCCTGCTTCCTAACGATAACAGCTCAATATAAGGCATAAACTTACCCGCATTAACAATCTCTTCTTCAATGTTTAAGCGACAGTATACTTCTCGCTGCATTGTCTCATTGTTATTAATGTTAGTAATAGGCTGCCATTGGAACAAAAACTGATTGTTACTAATCGCATGGAGTAGCTTTTCACGCCATTGCTCACGATTATATTGTTGCTGTTGCTGGGTATCATACCACTGACTAATGTGATTACTTTTTAACGCTTGTTGCAAAGCGTTATCGGCACTAGACAAGATGTCTGACAGCTTCATCTCATCAGTTCGTTCACTAATACCCAATGCATAATTAGTATTGGGCTCACACCCAGCTTTGGACATTTCCTGATTAATTAAGCGGATCAATGATTGTTGATAGGTTTCAATCTGCTGACGATCACCTTTGTTAACTAAAAACGCAAACTCGGTATTAGCAATACGTGCTATTACACTTGGTGCTACCGCTTGCAGCTCAGATCCCATGCGTTGTGCCAATACTTTTATCGTTTCATCGCGGACCTGATAACCATATTTACTGTGGATGTCATCTAACCAGTCAAGTTTCGCTAAAATAAGACCGCCATAGCCGGGATCGGTTAACCAGCTGGTAATTTGACCCGACAAATGCGCCCGATTAGGCAGACCAGAGACTCGGTCGGTTAAATTAACTTGCTTTAATTTATTAACCTCGTCATCTAAGGTGGTAAATACTTTTTTGAGCTGGCCAGACATTGAATTAATAGCCACCACCACCTCTTTTAATTCGGTCGTGCTCGGCGCAGCCATTTCACTGGTAAAGTTCTGCTCGGCGATTTCTTTGGCGTAAATAGCAATATTATGCAACGGTTTGAGAATAAACTTTAATCTTATCCGTAAAATGACAATAGCTATCAGAAAAAGCAATGATAAAATCATTAGTGTATTGTTCATTACACGCCACAGCTCTTGATAACCTAATGCTGGGTGAGCTTCAATTTTAAGAGTAGCTAGCTGCATCCAACCAGAGGTAATCAAACTTTCTTTACTCTGATGACCAAATAAATCAAGCGCAATAAACCATTGTGGTACACCATCGATCACCACTGGGTTTTCCCACGTTTGCTCTTTTTGATCCGCTAACCAAGTCAAGGTCACTTTTCGGTAGAATCCACCCTCAAAAATAACATTGATTAATGTTTCTGCACCCACTAAATCTCCAGTTTCGAGATGCGGCTGCAGCATTAATCCCAGCGAGGTACTGGTATTGTTAAGATCCGATGCCATTTGATCGTTCATGAAATCACGAGTCTGGGTAAATTGAAAATAAACCAAACTGGTCATCACTAATAAAAACAATCCAAATAGTAACGAATTGATTTGTTGAAACAGGGTCATTACTGTATTACTCCAATTTTAGCTTCGGCTGCTTTAACTTTGAACCATTAAGCCGCTTACGTAGGCTATTCCAGCGTTTTAGTTTCGATGACTTGCCCGCAAGCACGCCTCGGCCTTTTTGTTTATTAAGCCATAACTGAGTACCGTTAAAGCTGTAAACAGGGATTAAATCTTTACGTTTAGTTGCCGGTTTAATTTTCCCGATAATGTTATCTAAGATTAACGGAATAGAGCCAGGCGTTTCGTAATAGGCTAATACCATGTGATATTGATTTAAGGTGGTTGCCTTAACCATGGTAATGCGCATTTTTTGTTGCGGCACACCAAGCTCTAAAAGGGTAAAATATTTGGCAATCGAAAAATCTTCACAATCACCGCCATTAACCCCAATAAACTCAACCGGTGTTGCCCAGTAGTTCTTCAGGCCCCACAGTTTAATATCATCAACAAACCGAAATAAGTTAAAAAATCGGTTCACTTTATAGAGTTTTTCTTGAGTCGAATCACCCTGACTTGACGCCATTAATTTAAACCAGGCATTACCACGCTTAGCCGCGCGATCGCCATAGTTTTTTGCCAATGCTTTGACAATTTTACCACTGTTGAGTGACGAAGGCGGTGCCGCATAAAGCGTCGATACTAGCACCACCGTCGCGGTCAGTAATGATACTGAACTAAACAGTTTTGTCGGAACCTTAGACCTAAAAGTCATCGAGTTGCTCTAATTTATTCAATATCGTCCACGGTATAAATAGTCCAAATCATATCATTGACCTGACGTTTACCGCTTAATTCAGCAACAATCCGACGGTTTATTGCATGATCATCGTCGCTATCACCGAAATTTTTCGGACGAGAAAAACCATAACCTACAGTCGCAACTCGTGACTGGGAAATAGAGAATTCATTAACAAGTGCCGCTGCTAATGCCAACGCCCGTTGCTCTGATAGTTTCTGATTAAGTTCCTGCGAACCAACTTTACTGGTGTGTCCTTCGATGACCACTTGGCTATTAGGATATTTTTCTAAAAAGACAGCAACTTGCTCAATCTGACCGAAGTCACTGACCGGAATTTCTGACGAGTTGTTAGCAAATTTTATATCAAGCAACATACTCTGGTTCGCAGGCATACTTTGACCACAGCCAACATTATTAATCGTTGAACCAGTTAGGGTTTCGTCACATTCTTCTCTGGCTTCAATAACGCCGTCACGGTCAAAGTCTCGTAAGTCATTAATTTGCGTAGTAGAGTCCATCGACACTAATTTAAGATCAGCACACGAAGCCGTTAGCATCACCATGGCGCTCAGTAGCAACCATTGTGCTGGATTAGTTATTTTTTTCATTGGGCATTCGTTCCTTGAGTATTAGTTGCTGGGCTCTTAATTTCAGGGAAGGTATGCTCACCCTGCCACGCACTCGAACGGGTCACTCTCAACGAATCAAGTAATAAACCACTGGCATTTAATAAGCGGTATCTCGCACTAAGCTCATTAAATTGCGCATCAAGATAGTCTTGGCGAGCTTTAAATAGTTCGTTTTCGGTATCGAGTAAATCAAGCAAACTACGCTGACCTAGTTTAAATTGCTGTTCGTAATATATCTGAGTTTCTTTAGCTGCGACCACATGCTGTTGAATAAATTGCATTTGCGAACCAAGTACCTCATAGGCATTCCAAGCAAGTTCAAAACCTTCAATAACTTGACGATGAGCACCTTGATTTATTTCGTTGGCAATATTTATTTGATAAGCGGCACCACGTTGCTGCGCCCGGTTTTCTCCGCCCGCATAAAGGTTAAATCTCATTTTAACCATCGCACTAAAATCATTACTGTGGCCACCCACACTGCCAATACTATTGTCGCCATCTTCACCGCGAATATCGTTGTTAGCGTTGGCATTTAATTCCACCGATATCTGTGGGTAATAATTAGCCTCGGTAACCGCTTTATACGCTCTAGCTGCCTTAATATCTTGTCCGGCAGACTTAATCACTGGGTGATTCGATAGTGCAAAACTAAGGCCCGATTCTAAGCTTACTGGTAACATATCAGCGTCGGGTACAGGAATAACCAAATCAGAGGGTTGAATTTGAGTCAAACGCTTATACTGGCTAGTTGCGTCACGTAAATTATTACGGGCAGCCATATTATTTGATTGCGCACGTGCCAAACGACCCGTTACCTGAGATAAGTCAGCGACACTGCCAAAACCAGAATCAGTACGCTCTTTAATTTGCTCGTAAATTTCCTGATGAGACTCAATATTTTTATCGGATAAAGCTAATAATTGCTCGGTCTTTATAGAGTTCAAATACGCTTGTGATACTGCTAAGGCTAGGTCTTCTGCGGTACTAAACAAGGTCCACTGCTCTGCATGCGCTTCAAGCGTAGTTCGTTCGACATTATAGCTAGTAGACCAGCCGTCAAATAACATCTGCTTGAGACTAAGACCAAACTCACCACGTTTTAGATCTGTTGTTGAATCTTCAGTATTGCTACCAGCCGAACGACGACTGCCCGGGGTATCGGTATATTCGTAACCATATCCTGCCGTTACATCTATGGTCGGTAAATATCCCGCGCTTGCTTGATCAATTTGTTGCTCTAAAGATTTAAATTTAGCAAATGATTGTCTAATGTCAGGGTGTGTTTCTAACGCCTGTGCGACAGCTTGCTCTAGGCTTTGCGCCTTAACGCTTGCTGAGCCTATAGTGCTTAGACATAACAATGCCAAAGCCGTCTTTTTATACTTATTACAAATTGTGTCTTCCATGAAAACTCCATGCTTATTTAATTCTGTGCTATTCATTGCTGTTTAGCGCTCCCGCAAAGCTGCTTGTTGCGCCCGTAATATAGGGTTTAATATGTATTCTAAAATTGTACGCTTGCCGGTAATAACATCAACTGTTGTCATCATACCGGGAATGATGTTCATTTCTTCATTGGCTTTATTTTTAATGCTAGAGGCGTCGGTTCTTACTCGAATTAAGTAAAAGCTATTGCCCTCTTCATCTTGAGTAGTGTCGGCACTAATATGTTCAACCTTGCCCGTCAAGCCACCGTAACGTGCAAAGTCATAGGCGGTTATTTTTACCACGGCTGGTAAACCCGGATAAATAAACCCGATGTCACTGGGTTTAATTTTTGCTTCAACGAGTAACATGTCTTCGGTTGGTACTATTTCAATTATCGTTTGCCCCGGCTGTACCACCCCACCTAGTGTGGTGATATGAATAGTTTTAATAGTACCAATAACTGGCGAGGTAATTAACGCTTTTGTGACTTTGTCTTTAACGCCTACTTGGGCTTCAGTCATTTTAGACAAAGAGCTTTGCAGTTCATTGAGCTCGGCTCGCGCCTTGGTGCGATAAACCAATACCGCATCGCGGCGTTGCAGTGTGGCTTCTTCAACCGACGCCTGCAATTTTGGTTTTAATAAACGTACCGAGTTCAACTCTCCTTTGATGTCATTGACACTGCGTTCTAGTTTTAACAATTCAACTTTCGGCACAATATTTTTAGCGGCAAGTGGTCTGGTTAAGTTGAGCTCTTTTTTGGCTAAGTTATAACTAGTTCTTAAGGTTTGAACTTTAGAGGCTAGTTCGGTAACTTCTTGGATCCGTTGTTGGATTTGCCGCGCTTGGATGGCTACCTGATTGATTAAACTGTCAAGTCGTCCATTATATTCATCTTGCTGGCGCTCAATTAATAGCGGGGCGCTCAAAGTAAGATCTTCTGGAAAACTCAAGTTCTTTTTAGTAATGGATATTTGCAACTCCCAATCAATGGCGTCACCAATTAAAATACTGCCAAGCTCGGCTCGTAAACGAATAATATTGGCTCTAAGGCTATCAACCTCTTGCTTTTGCTGCTCAAAATCAGAACGAAATCGGGTATCATCAATTCGGGCTAACGGCTGATCTTTAGTTACTTGCATGCCTTCTTGCACAAAAAGTTTTTGCAACACACCGCCATCCAAACTTTGGATTATTTGAACCTGTGATGACGGAATAATCTTACCTTGGCCCGATGTCACTTGATCTAACGATGAAAAGTATGACCACACAATAAAGCTTGCCATTAATCCGGCCAATGACCAAATTGTTAAACGGTGTAAGCTTGGTACCTCACTAAGCATGGCGCCATAAACGTCGTCGGCCATTTCAAGATCTTGTTGGGTAACCTTCATTACGCGTTCCCCTGCTTGATCTTGCCACTTTTTAGTTGCGCCAAAACTGCGTCTTTAGCGCCGTCGGCAATCACTTTGCCGCGATCAAGTACAATAATCCGGTCTACTAGGCTTAATAAATGCATTTTATGGGTTATTAATAACAAAGTTCGGTCTTGTGTCGTGGCGTTAATTGATTCAATAAATAACTTTTCTGCTCGCGCATCTAAGCTGGCTGTCGGTTCATCTAATAATAAGATCGCCGGATTATTCAAAATCGCTCGCGCCAATGCAATAGATTGACGCTGACCGCGTGACAAAGCCTTGCCCCCTTCGCCCACTTGCTGATCTAACCCTTGGGTATCATGATCAGTAAACAAACTGACGCCTGACAACTGAACCGCACGGATCAGCTGATATTCAGATACCTGTCGCGTGCCAAATAAAATATTGTCACGAATAGTGCCATGAAACAAGGTAATGTCTTGCGGCAAATACCCAAAATTATGCCGTAAATCGCTCGGATGGATCTGTTGATGATTTAAACCATCAAATCGTAAATTGCCCGCTGTCGGTAAATAAAGTCCAAGCAAGACCTTAGCTAAGGTGGTTTTTCCTGAACCATTACGGCCAATAATCGCAATGCGCTCGCCGGGTTTAATTGAAATAGATAAGGGGTAAAGCGCCGGTTTTTCACTTTCAGGGTAAGTAAAACCAAGGTGTTCAGCCTCAATTTTTCCCGCCAGTTTGTTGCGACTAACCAAGTGAGCTTTATCTTCAAACTCGCCCTCTTGTTCCATCAGGCCATTGAGTTGTCGTAAAGCGCTAATGGTTTGATTTGAGCGGGTCATTAGCGACGCCAATTTTGCCATTGGTGAAATAGCGCGGCTCGACAACATGACCGCAGCGATGATGCCGCCCATTGAAATCAAATTATCTGATACGCGGTAAACCCCTAAAACCACCACGCCTATCACCGAAATTTGTACAATAAAGCTGGCAAAATTCGTTACTTTATTGGTAATAATCTTTGATTTAAGCTGCCAGCTAGAGGTATGGCCAACCATTTGTTGCCATGCGTTTTGAATCACCCCTTCTGCACCGTTGGCTTTAATCGACTCGAGTGAACTTAAACATTCAATAAGATGACCATGGCGTAACCCAGAAAATTTATTGGTCTCTTCAATCGCTGCACGTAATTTGGGCTGTATTAGCACTGTGTAACCCAAAATTAAGATTGTGGCAGCGATTGGAAACAACACCAAATCGCCTGCAACTAGCCAAATAATTACCATAAAAAGTGCGGCAAAGGGTAAGTCGACTAAAGCAGTAATAGTGGCTGATGACAAAAAATCACGAACACTGTCAAATTCACTAAGTTGACGGGCCATGCCACCAATGCTTGGCGCTCGTTTCTCAAGTGGAATACCAATCACTTTAGAAAATAGTTTGGAAGAGACCTGAATATCAACTTTTTTTCCGGCAACATCAATTAAATACGCCCTGAGTTGTTTCAAAATCAAGTCGAATATATAAGCAATGCTGGCGCCAATAGCCAAAACCCACAGTGATTCAAAGGCGAGATTAGGCACCACTTTATCGTAAATATTCATCACAAATAGCGGTGAGACTAACGCAAAGATATTGACTAAAATCGACGCAATAATAACATCACGGTAAATAGGCGCAGATTCTTTAATATGCTGCCACAGCCAATGCTCGCTTGCATCATTAAGGTGAACATCAAAATCACGATCACCGCGATATTGCTGTTTAATTAAAAAGCTATATCCGACATAAATCGATTCTAATTGCTCAATAGTTAATTGCTCTTGGCCACCAGTTTCCGGCAAGGAGACAATAGCAATGTTGTTTTCAATATTAAGCTGGTGAACAACACAAGCCTTTTGATCTTTTAGCAGTAAGATGCAAGGCAATAGCATTGCAGGTAATTCATTTAGCCCTTTACGGGTTAATTTAGCCGTTAAACCCGCTCGTGCCGCAGCTTGGGGCAATAATTCCGGGGATAACGTTTGACCACTATATGGCAAACCAGCCGCCAATGCAGGCGCTGAACACGGGTTGCCAAAATGCTCACTCAGTAATACCAAACAATCAATTAACGGATCGTCATTAAACTGTTGAGATGGATTAATGGTCCACCGTGCTGATGTCGTTGCTGCCGATTTTTGCACTAAAACTTTTTCCTCTAAATAGCTACTACGGTCGTCATACTAAGTAATTGAACATAAATGTTATTACACTGCAGAACTGGGATAGATTAACACAGTGCCCCAACAAACGGGGCCTGTATTAATAGCTATTGGTATTAATGGTCAAAACCATTGCTTAAATCGTCATCAAGACTAATTGAGCGCTCATCAACTGCTGAACTAACGATCAACGCGCCCTCTGCCGGGTTAAGTAAACCATTAACAATGACAACAGGTTCAGTGCCAGCAGTTTTACTCAAATCGATATCTTCCAACACCGGCTCAGCTAATGTCTGCTGTCCTACCTCACTTTGTCCATCGTTATCGACTTCATCAAAGTTATCGGCTAAATACTGCTCTAAAGAGTCCTCAGTGGTTGTTAATAAGACATCGCTTAATTCTAATGTCTCATCAATATTTGATTGAGAACTAACAAGTAACTCAGTTGGTGAAGCATCGCTAGCGGTATCTTCACTTAACCAGTTAAATATATCAGTTGAGTCGCTATCAGCCACTTGCTTCTCTAACGTTATATTGGCGTATTCCTCTAACATGTCACCAACATGCTCCATTGCATCTTCTTCTGATATCGCCTCACGGCCTGTTTCATCGAAGATAATGGCCATCAACTCTTGTTCGGTGATTGTTGCTAAGTCGAAGTTATCATCGGAGAAGGCTGCGCGGATATCATCAGTAATCACAATGCCGTCATACGCATTACCGTTATCATCAAGTGATTGCAACAGTACCGCCATGTTTTCAACATACTGGTCGCTCATATCGCTACGGTCGAGTTGAGCTATATCTTGTAAGAACACCTGGCCATCGGTTATTTGTGACATGTCGATATCACCAATAACAACGGTGCCAATGCTAAAGGTGACAACATCGCCAGTATTAAAGTCGAAACTACCGTCAGCATTCGTAAGCCCGCTAACACCTGATGAAGTATTGTATTGTAAACCGGCGATGATGCCGTCGATGATTGTGGCACTGCTGCTACCAGAGATAGGATCATATTGCTGCGTTGTTGAGTTGTATTGATACGTAGCATCACTAAACACAATAGTTTCAGCGCTGCGTACTGTCATACTAACATTAGAGCCATTAGTCAGTGTTATGCTCTGGACACCATTTGAGTCAACAGTAACTTCGCTGTTTGAAGTATTTAAACCACTAAAGTGGCTCGATGACACGCCAGATAACTTAAGTGTATCTTGGCCATCACCAAGGTTAATTTCTTGTGACGTGGTGGCCTGAGAGCTGGTAATTACTAATGTGTCGTCACCTGTACCCATTAATATTTGAGCTTGATGATAGATACCATAGGTTTCTATTGTGTCATCACCAGCACCCGTTGAAATTTGAGCGTTACTATAGATGTGGGTAGTATTTATAGTGTCATGACCAGCACCTTGGTTAACTTCTGAGGCAATAGAATCTATGTTTAGAGTTTCAGATGCATCAACAATACCATTAGCAGTAACAGTATTTTCACTATTGTAAATAGTTAGGCTCAATTGTTCCCCAGCAGCGATACCTAATGCAGTTACCGTGAAACTTTGAACTCCAACTGGAACAGTAATAGTGCCATTACTATTTAAAATAACGCCGTCGCTAAAGTTTATGCTTAAACTTGATAAAGTAACTGGGTTGCCATCGATGTTCAAACTGAGATTATAGCTCTCGTTACTACTCGCAATAAGATTTAATAATACATTAAACTCAAAGTTAGTATTTTCGGCTGCATGAGCTTCACTAATTGACTCAATGACCTGAGGTATTACAAAATCAACATCATGGCTAAATGTTATATTAGCGTGATCACCATCATTATCAATAACATCTATTATTAATAGATCGGTGTGGGCAGCGAAATTCGATTGCACAACGTTTAGGGAATAAGTGTAAGTTCCTGTATCAAAGTTAATACTGTAAACCCCTGACGCACCATTAATATTCTGAATCGGATTATTTGGATCATAAGTAATAGTAACACCTTCAAGTGCGACCGATTCTATTCGGCCACCATCAGCACCAAAATCAATCTGGTTTGCAATATCTGTATCGCTAAATAGATCGCCACTGTCAATATGAACAATGTCTTTTAATACCGCATCGGTAAGGTCAACAACGTTCTCTACATTTACGGCATCACGGTGCACAGAACCTGTTGCAGAGTCCGCGACTGCTTTGATGTCTGCGATTACGCTTGCGGAATTAACACTGTAAGAGAATAAAGCATCAACTTCGCCTGTTGCTAAAAACGCTGTCCAATCAACAATAGCTGCATCAAAATTATCTCGATCAACATTATCCTGGCCATCGCCAAAGAAATAAACCACGTCTTGATCTGCCGGTATTTCACTGTTATAGGCTACAATAGCGCCATTTAAACCACCCGAGATATTAGTCGACTCACTAGGGCTACTAGCAATTAAGTTGATATCATCTGCATTTACTTCATCCCAGCCACTATTTGAATACCCACTTCTATAAAAAGACACGACATTTATCATTACATTACTAAATTGCTGATATTGTGTGATCAGTTCTTTAATTGCATCTTCAGTAGCATCCATATCTGCTTGGTTCATGCTACCTGAACGGTCAACAATAAAGGTTAAATTAGTTGTTGCACTGGCACTCACAATCGTAGTGGTATGAGAAATATTGGCATCCGTTGGTGTATCGTCAACAATGCTGATATTCAAGTTTGCAGTTAAATCAACTCCATCCGAGTTGACAACGTAACTAAAGCTATCGTTAAATTCATTGTTGCCATTATCCGAAGCATGAGTAACTGGATTAACTAGGGTATAAGTATAATTACCTTCACCGTCAACCGTAAGTATGTTGCCATCTACCGTTGTAATTGTGACATTACCTTGACTTTCAGGTGTTTCATCGCCAAACGACACTAGAGTACGGTCGGCCAATAAACCATCGTTATCAAAAATATTGCCTGTCACTGTCACGGCTTCTGTCGCGGTAGTTAATGCCGCTTCATAAATAGTATTGCTGTCGTCATCAGCCCCCAATACAGTCACAGTAACAGTCGCGGTGTCTGTACCACCCTGTTCATCACTGATGGTATAAGTTATCGTCTCAGTCCCAACAAAGTCAGCATCGGGGGTATAAGACAATTGACCATCGTCACGTATTGTCGCTACACCATTAGCCGCTGATGCAGAGGTTACAGTTAAGACATCATGTTCACGGTCATTATCATTGATTAATACGTTAATGATATTATTCTGGCTAGCTTCGCTTACCGTCGCAACGTCCTCTGAGGCAACTGGAGGTTGGTTATTGGCTAAATCCGGTGTTATCTTTATGGCAATAGTGGCGCCATTACCGTCTAGACCATCACTATCAACTGCTGCATACTCAAAACTGGTTTCTTGCACGAGCTGTGCATCAATATAACGCAGTTCCCAGTTAGCTCCTGTATCAATAGTAGTATCATTGCCATGCTCGTCATGTATAAAACCTGACGTACCAAATGACATTGATTCGATAATTAATCCATTAGTATCGATATCATGTGCAACTCCATCACCAATGCTAATAATCTGAAATAGTTTGCTATTCCCTGTTACTCCATCGGGCTTTTGTAATGTGAAATGGCCCGTCGTTCCATCAGTAAACGTTACAGTTACTTCAACGAAAGCTTCTGCGCCATGATCAAATGAGCCTCCTATACCATCTAAGCCAATCTGCGCTGAGGACACGCCAGAAGTTGCTGTAAAGTCGACGGTAATGGTTTCTCCTTTGTTGATACCATTGCCATCTTGATCGCCAATGCCAATACCGACATGATTTTTTTGTCGATTGTATTGAGTAATTGCAGTTGTATTACTAGAAATAGTGACGAATTGATCATCGTTTATTGTTTTTGTTATTACTTTTTCATCATCCGATATATCAGATCCCCAATTGGATAAGTCTACATATTCACCGCCTTGAGTACCTAATATAATACCCGCTGGTTGCTCATATGAACTGCCGGCCTGATATTGTATTTCATCAAGGGCGTAAGTTAGACCACTTTCATTAAAAGTTTCAGTAATTGGAATTCCAACACCATTGCTATCAACATCAATAAATAAATAGCCCGTGTCAGGTAAACTAGTCAACTTAACAAGTGTGTTTTTTGCATCAGTATCAGAAGCATCATCTTCTATATCTGACACCAATTTATTGTGCGAAGAATCGAAATCGACACCGAAGTCAATTGTCAGTGGGGTTGATGTATCAGTGATTGTGTAAGTATGATCTAGATCGATTGGCGCATCGTTAACAGGGATCACCGCGATTGTTGTTCTAGCAGTGTTACTATTGCTTTGTCCATCATTTACAACCACGCTGACTTCTCGGATTGTAGTATCTGGATTTTCACTAGTATTGCTAAAGCGCACCGCCTCAATAGCAGTTTTATAATCACTTAAACTGGCGTTACCGGTTAAGGTCACTGTATGCCCGTCACCACTAACCGCCGCACTAATACCGTTTGGCATACCCAGCACGCTTAATACGTCTTCGCTATTTGTTCCATGCAAAGTGATCGTCGCGCTGGTTAATACTTCTGAATCCACATCTGAAATCAAACTGTCAGTATCTGCAATCGCTATCGCAGCGCCATTTTCAGTGAAGGTAGTACTGTATCCAGTGCCACTACGGCTACCATCAAGATCAATAGTTGGCGGTGCGTCATTATCAATAATTTCAGTGCTAATAACGGCGGTATCAACCAATACATTTTCATAGTTTGCGCTGGTGATGCTTGCGCTGTCTTGATCAAGCACCAATTTAAAGCTTTCTGGGTTTTCAGCTAAGTTGTCA
>Ga0105355_10001379_pt1 | contig 22361 bp, 18 predicted proteins | sample GOMGulsemesocosm_2_FD_83508 | JGI IMG/M metagenome (GOLD analysis project Ga0105355, IMG submission 83508) | Methane-oxidizing microbial communities from mesocosms in the Gulf of Mexico - GOM9C Gulf of Mexico | ecosystem: Environmental > Aquatic > Marine > Cold seeps | place: Gulf of Mexico...
CTGGACCTGGCGCGCTCGGGGATGCGCTATTCTTTGGTTACCCGCAATCGTTTGGAGCCACCGCTGTCAATTAATATGGAGCTAGTTGAGGGGCCCTTTGAGGCGTTGACGGGCCGCTGGCAGGTGACAGTGCTGAACGAGAGTGCCTGCAAGGTTAGTCTGGAGTTAAAGTTTGTCCTTATTAGCCGGGTGATGTCGATGGCTGCAAGAATGGTATTTAACCCGATGGCGGACAACTTGGTAGAGGCGCTGGTTAAGCGGGCGAACTACCTGTATCAAAAATAGATAGAGTCAGATAGCCCCTTCGCATATTCAGAGACCCCGCTATGAGTAGCCCTGCAATGATCGCCGTTGAAGTATCCTATGCACTGCCTGACAAGCAACAAATTGTCGCCTTGGAGGTTGCCGAAGGCTGCACCGTTTTTGCCGCCGCACAACAGGCGGGTCTGGAACGACAGTTTGCGGAGTTGGATTTGGCCACATCCAAGATGGGGATATTTGGCAAGGTGGTGGCCAAGCCAAAAGAGCAGGTACTGAAGGCGGGTGATCGGGTGGAAATCTACCGGCCGTTGATCGCCGACCCCAAAGAGGTGCGCAAGGAGCGAGCGGCCAAAATTAAGGCCGCAAAAACCGCGACAAGTTGAGTGTTTTAACTGTCTTGCTGTAGTGGCGCTGCTTCGGCCGGCTGTGGAGTTGCTTCGCTGGCCTCGGTATTTTCACTGGGCACAAAATCACCGCTGAAGTGGGTGAGTTTTCCCTCTTCGAAATAGATCGACATGCGGTTTTCTTTCTTGATGGTCTCGCCCCGCTGCAAGTAGTAAATGTAATCCCATCGATCGCTGTTAAAAGAGTCTTTCAGCAGCGCGGTGCCCATAACGTATTCAACCTGATCTTTAGACATGCCGGGTTTTAACTGGTCGACCATATCCTGCTTGATCACATTGCCCTGTTCGACCCGAATCTTGTAAACGCCGGGAAACTGCAGACTACTGCAAGCACTGACAAGGCTTATCAGGCCAATGAGGAGAAATTTGTACATTTTCGGTATCACTCTTATTCGGGGAAGGGGATAATAACCTATACCAGCAATTAACGCTAAGGGCGGAAAGCACATGGCATTGGAAAATCAGGAATTACGCAATGCAGGGCTCAAGGTGACACTGCCGCGGGTCAAAATTCTACAATTAATGGAGCATGCCGAGGAAAATAACCGCCACCTCAGTGCCGAAGATGTGTACAGGGCATTATTGGAGGCTGGCGAAGACGTGGGACTGGCCACGGTCTACCGGGTGTTAACTCAGTTTGAAACGGCGGGTTTGGTCATACGGCACAACTTTGAAGGCGGTCACTCGGTGTTTGAGATGGCCAAGGAGGAACACCACGACCACATGGTGTGCCTCGATACGAATCAGGTGATCGAATTTGTCGATGAGACTATCGAGAAGCGACAGCATGAGATCGCCGCTGCCCACGGCTTTGACATTGTCGACCACAGCATGGTGTTATACGTTCGACCTAAAGCTAGTCCCAAAGCTAAATAATCAAGCCGCTGCTGTACTAGTGGGAAAGCATTTCTCGCGCGTGCGCCAGCGATTGATCCGTAATCGATATACCCCCCAACATACGGGCTATCTCTTCTATTTTTAACCCGTCATCGAGGCGTTCGAGATGGGTTGAAACACTGTTTTTTGCGGCAATCTTACTGACCAGAATGTGCTGGTGGCCCTTAGAGGCAACCTGCGCCTGGTGGGTAACACACAAAACCTGGCCGCGCTGCCCCAACTCTTGCAACAAATTTCCCACAACCTCGGCCACGGCGCCGCCAATACCCACGTCAACTTCGTCAAATACCAGTGTTGGCGTGGCGCTGGTCTTGGCAGTAATGACCTGAATGGCCAGGCTGATACGTGATAACTCACCACCGGAGGCGATTTTGGCCAGTGCTTGCGGTGGCTGGCCGGGATTGGTGCTCACTAAAAAATTGATCTCTTCATTGCCGCTGGGGTGGGGCTGCGCCGTGTCTCGCGGGCTTAGCTCTATGGTTAACTGACAATTGGCCATAGCCAGCTGCTGTAGTTGTTTGCCCACCATTTTTTGCAGTTTGGTGGCGGCGCTTTTGCGCTTCTTACTGAGTGCGGTGGCTAGCTGTTGGTACTGTTCATTGCATTCGACAAGCTGCGCCTGCAAATTGTCGATCTCTTCATCATTGCCCGCCAGGCTGGCCAGTTGCGCTTGCAACTGTTGCTGCAAATCAGTCAACTGGTCTGGGTTGATACGGTGCTTGCGGGCAGTTTCATAGACGGCGCTGAGACGTGTTTCGACCCACAATAAGCGTTCTGGGTTGAGTTCAAAGTTGTCGAGATGTTGCTCCAGCTCACTGCTGGCTTCCTCGACTTGAATGAGGGCGCTATTGAGCAGTTGTTCAGCTTCTTCTAGCGGCCTGTTTTTGCCGGGAATATCGGCCAGTGAGCGAATCGCCTGATGTAAAATACTGCTAACGTTGAGTTCGCCTTCTTTGCACAGGCCAATGGTGTGCTGGGTGGCTTGCAGCGTGGCTTCGCCATTGGCCAGCATTTTTTGTTCTTGTTCGAGAGCCACTAATTCGCCCTCTTGCAGTGCTAAATTGTCCAGTTCTTCAACCTGATAACCCAGCAGTTGCGCCTGCGCGTTTTGCTCGCCGCGATTGGCTGACAGCGCGGTGAGCTGTTGCTGTGTTTTGTGGTGTTGCTGCGCGCTCTGTCTTAGTTGGGCAGTTTCCCGGCCGAGCCCGGCAAAATCATCGAGTAGACGCCGCTGCTGGTCTTTTTTGAGTAGTGACTGGTGGGCGTGTTGGCCGTGAATGTCGATTAGCATTTCACCCAGGGTTTTTAGCTGTTGCAGGGTAGCCGGGCGACCGTTAATAAACCCTCGAGAGCGACCCTCCCGGGTAATGACCCGCCGCAGTAGGCAGTCATTATTGTCGAGTAGGTCCTGGTCGCCAAGCCAGCGTTTGGCCTCTTCGATCTGGCTGATGTCAAAATTGGCGTGTATATCGGCGCGCTCTTCGCCGCCGCGCACTATCGATGAGTCGGCCCGGTCGCCTAGGGCGAGGCCCAGGGCATCGAGCATAATCGACTTTCCCGCACCGGTCTCACCGGTGATAACCGTCATGCCGGGATCAAATTCCATGTCGAGATTGCTGGCGATGGTGAAATTATTGACGCTCAAATGAACTAGCATGGCCGCTGCCCTCTTTATCTGTTTATTTGTACAGTATTATGGATGTATATACAGTGTTTTGTCCAGTTTTTATCCGGCAGCGACGGTGCTGCAGTGACAAGGTCTTGGTAGGAGCGGTTGTAAGTAGATTAAACATTGCGGAATGTAGGGTTAAGGGCCTGGCTCGGCTAACGGCGGAATTTGTGTGCTGTGGGATAACAAATTTGGCTAAGCGCCTTGAAAAAATCTGCATCAACCCCATATAGCAGGCATCGAGTGGCCAAGCCTGGTGGGCCTTATTATCTAACTACTCAGTGGAGAGCGCAGTGTCTGATCAAAAACACAATTCCGAGGTTGATGAAAACAGTGAAGCGGCAGCGGAAGCCGTTGGCGAAACCGGAGCTGCTGACCAGCAGCCGGAGACTGAAGTGGTGGTCGAACCATTGCTCAATGCCGAGGAGCAAATAGAAGCGCTGCAGGAAGAGTTGGTCAGCACTAAAGACAACGCTCTGCGTATGGTCGCCGAGGCGCAAAATATCAAGCGCCGTGCAGAAAAGGACATCGAGAACGCCCGCAAATACGCGCTGGAGAAGTTTGCCAGTGATCTATTGGCCGTGGCGGACAATATGGAGCGAGCATTAGAGGCAGCTGACAGCGAAAACGAGCAGCTAAAACCACTAACCGATGGTATAGAACTGACGCAAAAGAGCCTGTTGGACACGCTGGCAAAATTCAATGTTGAGCAGCTCAACCCTTTGGGCGAACCCTTTGATCCACAGTTACACCAGGCTATGTCGATGGTGGAGAGCCCCGACGCAGAGCCCAACTCAGTAACGTTGGTGATGCAAAAAGGCTATACCCTAAATGGTCGTCTACTGCGTCCGGCGATGGTAATGGTGGCAAAAGCACCCGCTGCAGCCAGCGAATAGTGACTAATTATTAAGCGAAAGACTTGAAAACGGCAATTTTGCACCAATATTGTTCGCAGGTGAAGGAACAAGTCTCGGCAGATTACTTGCTGAGCTCACAACCAATAGAACGCTCCGGCTTTAATGTGCGCTATGCACAACAGGGCGGATCCAGACATCGCTCAACGTAGAGAGCATTTAGAATCAGGAGAAAGACAATGGGTAGAATCATCGGCATCGATCTGGGTACCACTAACTCGTGTGTTGCGGTATTAGACGGCGGCACCAGCAGAGTCATTGAAAATGCTGAGGGTGATCGCACCACCCCTTCTATCATCGGCTATACCGAAGACGGAGAAATCTTGGTGGGGCAAAGTGCCAAGCGCCAGGCCGTTACCAACCCAACGAATACTGTGTATGCGGTTAAGCGTCTGATTGGTCGTAAATTTACCGACGATGTCGTGCAAAAAGATATCTCCATGGTGCCCTATAAAATCGTTGGCGCCGACAATGGCGACGCTTGGGTCGAGGCCCGGGGCGAGAGAATGGCACCACCGCAAATTTCAGCCGAAGTGCTGATGAAAATGAAAAAGACTGCCGAAGAGTTTTTAGGCGAGCCTGTTACCGAAGCGGTAGTTACCGTACCGGCCTATTTCAACGACTCTCAGCGCCAAGCCACTAAGGACGCCGGTAAAATTGCCGGTCTGGAAGTGAAGCGTATTATCAACGAGCCCACTGCAGCGGCACTAGCCTATGGCATGGACAAGGCCAAGGGCGATCACACCATTGCGGTCTACGATCTGGGTGGTGGTACATTCGATATATCTATCATTGAAATTGCCGAAGTCGATGGCGAGCACCAGTTTGAAGTACTGTCTACCAACGGTGATACCTTCCTCGGTGGTGAAGATTTTGATATGCGCTTGATCAATTACCTGGCCGCTGAGTTCAAGAAAGAAAGCAGCATGGAATTGACCGGTGATCCACTGGCCATGCAGCGTTTGAAAGAGGCCGCCGAGAAGGCCAAAATCGAGCTGTCTAGTAGCCAGCAAACTGAGGTGAATCTGCCTTATATTACCGCCGACGCCTCCGGTCCCAAGCACTTGGTAGTTAAGTTAACTCGGGCCAAGCTGGAATCGCTGGTTGAAGACCTGGTTGCCAAATCATTGGCGCCGGTTAAGCAGGCGTTGCAGGATGCCGATCTCTCTACCGGCGATATCGATGACGTGATTATTGTTGGTGGCCAGACTCGTATGCCGCTGGTACAGCAGAAAGTTGCCGATTTCTTTGGCAAAGAGCCACGTAAAGATGTCAACCCCGACGAAGCGGTAGCCATGGGCGCAGCTATTCAAGGTGGTGTACTAAGCGGCGACGTTAAAGACGTATTGTTGCTGGACGTTACCCCGCTGACCCTGGGTATCGAGACTATGGGTGGTGTTTCCACCGCGTTGATCGAAAAGAACACCACTATTCCGACTAAGAAGTCACAAATCTTCTCAACCGCCGAAGACAACCAGTCTGCGGTGACCATTCACGTGGTACAAGGTGAGCGCAAGCAGGCGTCGGGCAACAAGTCACTGGGTCGCTTCGACCTGGCGGACATCCCCCCGTCACAGCGCGGTATGCCACAGATTGAAGTGACCTTCGACTTGGATGCTAACGGTATTTTGCACGTTGCAGCCAAAGATAAGGCTACTGGTAAAGAGCAGTCTATTCGTATTACCGCTTCCTCAGGTTTGTCCGATGAAGAAATCGAGCAAATGGTACAAGATGCAGAGGTTAACGCCGAGGCAGACAAGAAGTTTGAGGAACTCGTTACCGCCCGCAATACCCTGGAAGGTTTGATTAACGCCACCAAGAAAACCGTGGAAGAGGCCGGCGACAAGGCCTCTGACGAAGAGAAAACAGCTATCGAAGCGGCTCTGAAAGAAGCGGAAGAAGCGGTTACTGGTGAGGACAAAGAAGCTATGGATGCGGCCACTCAGAAACTGACCGAAGCTTCTGGCTCGTTGGCTCAAAAGTTGTACGCCGAGCAACAGGCAGAGACTGAACAGGCTGCTGGTGGCGCCGGTGAGCAAGAGTCCAGTGGTGCTGCAGACGACGCGGTAGACGCCGAGTTTGAAGAAGTTAAAGACGACAAGTAGGCTTGTTGATCGGCTATAGCGGGGTGTTCCATGCCCCGCGGTACAACCAGAGCGCGGGCATGTCCCGCGCCTTTGCGTATTAGCGCAAAATTAATGCAACACCGAATTTTATGATCATATTTAGCCCGCATCTGTGCTGTCATAGCCAGCTGTTGGCATCGCCATATTACTGGAATTGAGTTTTATTATGTCCAAACGTGACTATTATGAGGTCCTCGGAGTAGCCAAGGACTCGTCGGAAAAAGACATTAAAAAAGCCTATCGCCGGGTGGCGATGAAATTTCACCCGGATCGCAATCCAGGCGATGAAGACGCGGAGGATAAGTTCAAGGAGGCCTCTGAGGCCTACGAAGTGTTGTCTGACGCGCAAAAGCGCAACGCCTACGACCAGTACGGTCACGACGCTGTTAGTGGCAACGCAGGTGGCGGTGGCAACGGCAATTTTGGAGACATTTTTGGGGATGTATTCGGCGACATTTTTGGCGGTGGTGGTGGCGGCGGCGGTCGCAGTCGCGGTCCGGCTCGAGGCAGTGATCTTCGTTACAACCTCGATGTCGATCTAGAGCAGGCGGTAAAGGGTACCGAAGTTAAAATACGTATTCCCTCGCTGGTGGGATGCAAACCCTGTAATGGCAGCGGCGCTAAGAAAGGTAGCTCCCCAGTTAGCTGTACTACCTGTGGCGGTGTTGGCCAAGTCAGAATGCAGCAGGGTTTCTTTTCTGTGCAGCAAACCTGCCCCAACTGTCGTGGCAAGGGCAAGATGATCAGTGATCCGTGTACCAGTTGTCGTGGTCAGGGTCGGGTTGAAGAAACCAAAACACTATCGGTTAAAGTACCTCCCGGTGTCGACACTGGTGATCGTATTCGCCTAGGTGGCGAGGGCGAGGCAGGTCCAGACGGCGGCCCCAGTGGCGATCTGTTTGTGCAGATCAATGTTCGCGATCACGCTATTTTCGAGCGCGACGGCAAGCACTTGTACTGTGAGGTGCCAATTAGCATTATCGATGCGTCACTTGGTGGTGAGCTTGAAGTGCCTACTTTGGAAGGTCGGGTCAAACTGAAGATACCGGAAGAGACCCAAACAGGAAAACTGTTCCGCCTGCGTGGCAAGGGTGTATCACCAGTTCGCGGTGGCTCCACCGGTGATCTACTGTGCCGGGTGGCGGTTGAAACGCCAGCCAATTTGACCAAGCACCAGCGCGAGCTGCTGAAAGAGCTGAAAGAGTCTTTCGAGAAAGAGGGCAATCAGTCCCCGAAAAAGGCCTCTTGGTTTGAAGGTGTGAAGAGTTTTTTTGACGATATGAAAATATAACAGACACGGCCCGCGCGGTGCTCGACAGCCGCTCTCGCCCGCAGACCACAGGTAGCTACGATGACGATAAAAATTGCTGTAACCGGTGCCGCCGGTCGTATGGGTAAGATACTGATAGAGGCCATTGCGCTCAATAGTGACGCTGAACTGAGCGCTGCCATCGAGTGGTCGCAAAGTCCAGCTATTGGCGCTGATGCGGGAGAATTGGCGGGGCTGGGGGAAAATGGTATTACCGTGGTCGCGGACATCAGCGAAGTCATCAACGACTTCGATGTATTGGTGGACTTTACCGCCCCTGCCGCCACTGTTGCTAACGCCCAGGCCTGTGCGGTGGCGGGCAAAAAAATTGTTATCGGCACCACCGGTTGTAGTGCTGCTGAGAAACAACTTATCGATCAATGTGCTACCCAAACAGCCGCCTGTATGACCACCAATTACAGCACTGGAGTTAACCTGTGTTTTAAATTGCTACGCGAGAGCGCGGCGATTTTAGGCGACGACTACGATGTTGAAATTGTTGAGGCCCACCACCGGCACAAGGTTGACGCCCCCTCCGGTACCGCGTTGAGTATGGGTGAGGCTGTGGCCGAGGGTTTGCAGCGGGATTTGTCTGAGGTTGCTGTGTACGGTCGGGAAGGTATTGTAGGCGCCCGAACCGACAGCGAAATAGGGTTTTCCACCATACGCGGTGGCGATGTTGTTGGCGATCATACCGTGATGTTTTTAGCGGATGGCGAGCGTGTTGAAATTTCCCACAAGGCCAGTTCCCGTATGAGCTTTGCCCGCGGTGCGGTGCGGGCGGCGGTATGGCTGGCGGGGCGTGATAGTGGGCTGTTTGATATGCAGGATGTGCTGGGTTTCAGATAGCCTTTTTACACCGATTGGAGTCGGCTGCTAACTAGAACAACTCCACGTCGTCTTTTGCTACTTCAATTTCTACCTTGCCCGAGCGGTTTTTTTGTCGCCGGTCGATGTCCCAGCTATCGGTGCTGAGTTTAAAATTGTCCAGCTCCTTGGCGACGATCGTCGCGATATTTTCGATGTCTTTCTTCGATACCGTGTGAATACGCGAGCCCTCTAACACATCGTTATTCAGCTCGGTTAAGCCACTGGTGGCCTGATGGGCCTGTTCGGCACTGGCAAGCTGCTCACTAGCTGCGTTGTTTATCGATAGCGCGGATCGATTGATAGACTCAATTACCAGTACCAGCTCAGACAGTTGTGCATCAACTTGCTCGGCTTTTTCAGCATTTTCACTACTGGCCTGGCTACTTTGTTCCATAACCCCCACCAGATTACCCGACTCCTGTTGAATACTGGTTAACATGCCGTGCACTTCTTCGGTCGCCTGACGGGTGCGCTCAGCGAGGGATCGAACTTCGTCGGCAACTACAGCAAAGCCGCGGCCCTGTTCACCGGCCCTGGCCGCTTCGATGGCGGCATTAAGAGCCAATAGGTTAGTTTGTTCGGCGATAGAGTTGATCACTTTGACGATATCGCCAATTTGATCGGTCTCGGCTTTTAAGTTGTCCAATACTTTTTGTGAGCCTGCCATGTGACTCGACAACTCGATGGCAACCTGGGACATTTCCGCCATCGAGTCTTTGCAAGTAGTGACTGCCAGTTGCCCTTGATCAATCTCGACGGCAATGGTGCCTGCTTGACTGGCGACTTCTTCAGTGCCACCAGAAATCCCCTGCATCGCGATGACGACATTGTTCGAGTAGGTATTTTGCAACACCGCCTTTTGGGTGAAATCGTTATAGGTGTCGGCAAGTTCCTCTGACATGGGCAGCAAGCGTGATATTGGCTGGCCCAAGGCACCCAGGCCCTGCTCGGTTCGCTCTAACAATTTATTGATATTAGTCGCTAAAGGCCAGTCACTGTCGTCGGAGGCGGGCATGCGGTAGGTCATGTCCAACTGTTTTTTGCCCACTATTTGGGCCATAGCGTCAGTGAATAGTTGCATTTGACGGGCTACTATGTGGCCATTAAGTGCGTAGAGTAGGACCAATAATAAGAGGTCTTTAACAATCAGTACCACCGGGCTGACCGCATAAAAAGACGATAATGCCAGGTCTGAGGCGATAAATAGAACGGCGATAATAGAGTGCGAATGCCAGCGCTGCATAGAGTTGCCTCTGTGTATAAATGAGCCTACAAAAGCTATTTTGAGGGCGATAGATGCCCTAGCAACGGTAGGTCGAATAATGATTATCGGCCGATTTACATTTTTGTCCAGTATATTCCCCTTACAGTCTTTGATAAAACACGGCTAGGTGGTTATACCATTGGTGTGCGGTTGTTAATTGCCAGCGGCCTAGAGAGTGCCCCGGGCTATTAATTACCTGACTCTTATAATAGTATTAGTGCATTATAGTAATGCAGTGATACTAAGTGATGAGTCAAATCTCGGCACTCGATTGGCCCCAGGATCTCGCCTACCTACTGTACGACTGCAGTCGTTTGCTGCGGCGGCGCTTCGACCAGCGTATTGCCGATTTTGGTCTGAGCGATGCCCAGTGGCGAGTGATTTCATTATTAAGCCATAGCGAAGGCCTCACTCAGACAGAGTTGGCGGCGCTGATCGGCGTTCACAAGGCACCTCTGGGAGAGCACCTCGACCGTCTGGAGTTACAAGGATGGGTGCAGCGGCGGCGAGATCCTAGCGACCGTCGGTCTAATACCTTATTTATTCCAGCCCGGGCGAAATCGCAAACTGCACTCATCGATCAGCGTGTACAGACCTTGATTGGGCAGCTACGGGGCGAGTTTGAACCCCGGCAATGGGATCGATTACAACAGCTGTTAGCGGACCTGGTTGTTGATTTTACTGCTCCTGAGAGTAAGCAAGCACTTACTCGGGTGACCCTGAGTAGCAGTTTATACCTTGTCGGTATTTTGTCCCGGCAGCTGCGCCGACAGTTTGACGGGGCCTTGAAAAAGCTGGGTACCAGTCGGTCACAGTGGTTGGTGTTGTCAGTATTACAGCATCGGCCGGGTGTTTATCAGCGAGACTTGGCTCAAATGCTCGACCTACCGACCGGGCCCTTGGGCAAGGTGGTTGCGCAGTTGGTGCAAAAACAGTGGTTGCGGCGAGTGCCCAGCGCCGAGGACCAGCGCCTTAAACATCTGTATTTATTAAGCGATGCGCAGCCAATGATTGCCCGCTCTGCCCAGGGCTACCGCGATCTGCATCGGGCTCTGAGTGGCCATTTACCAGAGGCGCAGCAACGTGACCTCGAGCAGGGGTTACAGCAGCTTCGAGAGGCATTGTTGTCGCTCAAACACCATCAAGACACTGTTCTTATGACAACACAGGGATTTGAATTACCATGACTTTTTACACTGTTGCACGCAAAGTATTTCTACTTGTGCTGGTACTTACGGCGCTCGCCGCCGGCGCCAATTGGATACATCTGCGAATGACCCATGTCTATAGCGATGACGCGCGTATTGCTGCTGATATGATCGATATTGGCAGCAAGGTTTCCGGTTGGATAGTCTCTTTTGCCATTGCCAGTGGCGACCGAGTGCAACAAGGTGATGTCCTGGCTATTGTCGACAGCCAGGACACGGTCTTGAAATTACGTCAGTTACAGGCTCGTGCTTCGGCGCTTGCAGCGGGCTATGAGGGCCAGCAGGCCGAAATTGCAATGGTAGAGCAGCAGACGAGTGGGGCCTATCTTGCCGCCAGTTCGCAGCTGAGCGCGGCCTTGGCGGCTCAGGCTTCGGCTACCACCGAACAATCCTTTCGCAGCGGCGAGTGGCAACGCTCGCAGGCGCTGCGGGATAAGAAGATTATTTCAGTGCAGGACTTCGAGGCGGCCCAGAGTCAGTATCACCAGGCCAGCCAGGCCCGGGATGTAGCCCAGGCCAATGTCGCCAGCGCCCGCGCGCGGCTGAGCCAAGCCCAAGCCGATCAGTCACAGTTGCTGGTAATGGCGCGGGAACTGGCGAAGCTAGAGTTTGAGCGAGAGAGTTTGCAAATAGAGCTGCAGCGAGAGCAGGTTGACCTAAACAATCGCACCATTGTCGCCCCCAGTGACGGTATTATCGATGGGCTTTATATGGAGCCGGGTGAACACGTGCTGCCCGGTATGCGCATGTTGTTAATGCACAATCCCGAGGCCATTTGGGTCAGCGCCAATGTAAAGGAGACTGAAGTGCGCTTTTTACAGGCAAAGCAGTCGGTAGCCATCAAGGTGGACGCCTACCCCGACATTGCGTTTAGTGGCCAGGTGATAAAGATTGGCCATGCCGCCACTAGCGAATTTTCGCTGCTGCCAAGCACCAACCCCAGCGGCAATTTCACAAAGGTAACGCAGCGTTTGAAGGTGAAAATTGCCCTGCAACAACAACAGTTGCTGTTGAAGCCGGGCATGATGGTGGAGGTGGCCATCGATGTCCGCTGAAGTCGAGTCCTATATCGACAGTCTCAACACTAGCGACACGGTAAAAGCATTGTTCCGTCAGCACGGAGTGGCCTATTCCTGGATAGCCATGGGCGTCATTACCCTGGCGATGCTGGCGACATTGCTGTCCAGCACCATTGTCAACGTTGCCATTCCGCGCATTATGGGCGCTTATGGTATCGGTCAAGATCAGGCCCAGTGGCTGTCGACCGCCAATCTAGCCTCTTCTACTGTGGCGATGTTGCTAACCTCCTGGCTGGTACAGGTGTGGGGTATTCGCTTGGTGGTGTTCTGTTCAATGCTGGTGTTTTTGCTCGGTACAGTTATCGGCGGTATAAGCCCCAATGTCGAGCTGATGATTTTTTCCCGGGTATTGCAGGGCATTGCCGCGGGTATTATTACCCCGCTGTCGATGTATGTTGTATTTTTTCTGTTTCCGCTTAACCGCCAAGGCATGGTGATGGGCGTATCCAGTATCGGCGTGATGTTGGCGCCGGCGCTTGGGCCTACTTTGGGTGGCGTACTCACCGACACCTTTAATTGGCGCTATGTCTATTATATTTGCCTAGTGGCACCGCTGCTGTGTATTCCCCTGGCGTTGATTTACCTGCCTGATCGAGACGGCGAAAAACCGAATATTCCTTTTGACTGGAGGGGCCTGGTGCTGTTATCGCTGGGCATATCGCTGCTGTTTGTGGGTCTCAGCAACGGCCGTCGAGAGGGTTGGGCGTCGGTTTTGGTCCTGTGTAACCTGGGTGCTGGTATCGCTGCTTCGCTCACTTTTGTTTATTGGCAGCTGCGCAATCCCACACCGCTATTAAACCTAGCCATTTTTCGCCACTACCGCTTCGCTATGTATTCTATTATCGGCTTTGTCTTTAGCGCCGGCCTGTATGGTTCCACCTATTTAATTCCGCTATTTTTGCAGTTGGTACAAGGTATGAGTCCTACTGACTCTGGCTTGCTGACCATGCCAGCAGGGTTGCTGATGGCGGTTGTCGCGCCCTTTTGTGGGCGACTGGCTGATCACTACGATCCCAGTTTATTGATTGCCTGGGGCACCTTGTTGTTTTCCGGCTCTTTTCTGTTAATGGTGGGGGCCGACGCCAATACCAGTTTTTTCACCTTTGCCTGGTGGATGGCCATTGGCCGTATTGGTATTGGCTTTGCGTTTCCGCCGATGAGTATGGCTGGGGTGCGCTCGGTGCCAGCAGAGCTGGTGGGGCAGGCCTCGGGGGTGTTGAATTTTATGCGTCAATTGGGCGGCGCCTTCGGGGTAAATTTGTGTTCGTTAATTCTGGCCCAGCGCACGGAGTTTCACGCCGATGCGGTGTTCAGTACCCAGCGAGCGGACAATAGCGAAACATTGCACTCTATTTTTATTTTAGAGCAGCAGCTAACTGCCACCGGCATGCCGGCAATTGAAAAAAAACTAACAGCGATGCAGTATCTGTCCGAGAGTTTGCATTTACAGGCAATGGTGTCAGCTTTTAAGGACAGCTTCTTAGTCTCGGCGCTGGTATTTTTAGCGGCCCTAATACCGGTCTGGTTGATATGGCGCAGTAATAGGGCCGAGGTTAACTGAAAGGCTTATTTTACCGCAAAAGACTCCAACAGCTCCCGCAGCAACTCGGTGCCGCGAATCATATTGTCGATGGAAATCTTTTCGTCGTTGCCGTGTATGCCTTTAAAATCCTGAGGCTGGGCGACAAAGGGGCTAAAGCCGTAGGCGGCAATACCTAGGTCGCGGAAAAAGTGGCTGTCGGTAAAACCGGTAGACACACTGGGTACGACAACAGAGCCGGGGTAGTGTTTACCGGTAACCGCTTTGATATGCTCGAACAGCGGCGTGTTGATACCGCTAATGGCGGGACTAAAACCCATGATGCGATCGATTCTGATATTGGGATCGGCGATTAAGGCCTGCAAGTCGCGCTGAAACTGATCCAGATCTTGGTCCGGCAGCAAGCGACAATCCAACTCCATCATTACTTCAGCAGGAACCACGTTAATCTTGGCGCTGCCCCGTAGGCGGGTGGCGGAGCAGGTGTCGCGCAGCAGCGAGTGGTGGGCCGGATTTTGTAATTGTAGGGCCAGCATAAATTCGCTGTTATCCACGTGTTTGGCGATATCAGTGTACTGGGTCCTAAACGCTGCAGGTTGGGACTGGGCGATACTACTGAACATAGCGTGCACCGGCGCTATGACCCTGGCCTTGAAATGGGTCGTGGTGATGCGGTGGCCGGCCCGTAGCAGTCGAGTGACTGCTGTTTCTACCTGGGGCGCGGAGCCGTGGCCGGGGGTGCCGGTTGCGGTAAGACGCAGCCATAAAGGCACTTTTTGGGTGACTTCAACAGAAAAGCCGACCTGTCCATCTACCCGGTAACCGCCGCCGCCCTCGTTCAATAAAAAGCCCACGTGCTTAAATATTTCTGGGTGTTGTGTTACCAGCCAGCCCGCACCAAAGGCGCCACCGGCTTCCTCGTCGGCGGTGGCGATAAACCAGACATCGCGGTTGAGTTCTTTACCAGAGGCAGCCAGCGACAAAAACGCTTGAAATTGGGTGATAGCCAGACCCTTCATGTCGATAGCGCCGCGCCCGTAGATAAAGCCGTCTTTGACTTCGCCGGATAAGGGGTCGACGCTCCAGTATTTGGCATTGGCGGGTACCACATCAATATGATTGATCAATACCAGTCCGGGTTTGTTGCCACCGGGTATTTTTGCCCATAGATTACCCCGGCCCGGTGCTGACTCTCCGCGATGAAATTCAATGCCGGCGGCCTTCAGGTGGCGGGCAAAATAGTCGACCCCCAGGGACTCGTTGCCCGGTGGGTTGGTGGTATCTATCTGCAGATAGTCGACCAGGCGCCCAGGGGCAGCCTCGGCAAATCTGTCGGCGGCGCTAGCTGTTTGTGCCAACAACAGGCCCAGGGCCATAAATTTTAAGAGGGAGATTATTTTTAGCATTGTAGAGCCCCGTGTGACTTTTGGCGTACTGAGCGAGCAGTCGGTAGTGTATAAAAGCCTGCGCAGTTTAATAAAGACGGAAGTGGATGCCAAAAATACTAAATATTGCGGCCAATTGCACGGGGCTATTGCAATCAGTGTAGTTTGATATCAATAGAGACTTCCGCTCCATCAAGGGAATCTAGGTAATTGGGATTGTTGGCATCGTTTAGTACTTTGGCGCCGACGGTCACATTGTTTTGCTTGTTATTGTCTGAAAATAACTTGGGCAGCTTCGAGTGTTCGGAAAAATCAGCCGATTGCTGTTGCTGCTCAGTCGGTGGCGCTAGGCTGAGATCCAGTGGTTTGGTCGCAGCCCGTTTGAGGGCAGGCGCAACCATTAAAGGCTTGGTGTTTTTGTTAGAAACACTGCTGTCGCTACAGGCGATCAGGCCGGTAGCGATCAGCAGAATAAGTAGAGCAGACTCACGGTTCATAGACGATACTCATTAGTTATTTTTAGTGAACGACGTTTATGCCCAGGCATCTATTAGGAAGCGGCCCTGTACTTCCATCTCTTGCAGCCAGCTCTGTGCCTGCTCTGCACTTACATCATTACCTTGTGCTTGCTGGGCATCACGATAAATCTTCTGCAGGGCGCCGCGCACGGCGCTAAGCATATGCTGGGCATCGCCGCAGACATAGATGAGTGCCCCTTGCTGCCACAGCGCCCAGACTTTGTCTGCCTCGGCGACAAGAGCGTCTTGTACATAGCGATGGGGGTACTGCTGCAACCGGGAATAGGCCTTGAAATATTGCACGGCACCGGCGGACTCAGCCGCGGAAAATTCCTCGGCATAGATCTCGTCGACATCCGGATGGCGGCAGCCAAAAAACAGCAGCGCCTCCGCTAGGTCTCGGCCCTCACTGAGGTGCACCATGCGGTCCTGAATAAAGCCACGGAAGGGGGCCACACCCGTTCCTGGGCCAATCATAATAATGGGCTGTTGCAAATCCTTGGGGGGTAAAAAGGCGGAATCTACCGGCCGCAGCCGAGCTAGGATTGCTTCGCCGACAATAGCGGCGTCGAGGGTGGAGCTGCAGGCGCCAAGATAATCACCGTCGCCACTGAGTGCCGGACCCTGCACGTGACTGACCGCAATATCGACCTGCTTAGCATCGACCCTATTGGATGAGGCGATTGAGTAATACCGCGGATGCAGTTCCGGCAGTTGGTCGACAAAGGCCGAAAAGGGCATTGCAATACTGGGATAGCGCAGCAGCAGATCAAGCAGTGAAACACGGCGTTCGAGTATTTCGCTTTTGTAGCGCTCGGGCTCCGTCAGTGCAGTGAGTGCCACGGCATCGGGGGGGCAAGCTGCGTATTGCGCCAGCAGTTTGATCTGTCGTGTGGTAGCCGGATCGTTGAGTTCGACATAGCGACTCAGCAGGGTCTCCACGGTAATAGCACTGTCGAGCGGTATGGCGCCGGCGGTGCCGTGCTGCAGCGACAGGCGAATATACTGCTGCAAATCCAGAGCAAAGCGAGTGGCTGCCCGTTTGACGTTAGCTTTGGGGTTGCAGGGCATAACCAGTAAATGGTCGCCCGTTTTATAATCTGCGCCGGGAGGTAGCTCGATGCTCAGATGCCGCTTGCTGGTGCCAAAGTCGATGTTGGTATCAACCATCTCGCGATTACCCCGCACGGTCATTGGCGTCAGCGAGTAATGGTTTAGAAAGCTAGTATTGTCATCGCCCTGGACTAAATCGATACCGAAGCGCTCGCCTAGGTCTACCGGGGCGGCTACAGTTAGGTCCAGGGATTGGGCTAATTCCGGCCACAGGCGCTGGCTGTAGTTATCAATGTCGCCGAAAAAGTCACCGCGGGCATCGGCTTCACCCCGTGCCACTACAAGTTGGGCTCCCAGCGCCTGTAGCCGCTGTTCAATAAGTCTTGGAATCCGTTGATAAGTTGTTGCCCAATCCCGATTGCCAACACCAAATACACCGTAACGCAGGCCACTGAGGTCGTCTTCACTAGCCTCCAGCCAGCTCACAAAGGACTTGGCGTCGTCGGTTGGTCCGCCGTTGTAGGAGGCGGTTACCAATAGTACCGCGCCGACGGTTGGTAGCTGGCCGCTGTACTCGTCGAGGCTGCCCTGGCTGACTACAAAGCCTATCGACTGTGCTTCATCTGCCAGTCGTGCGGCCACCTGTTGGGCCGAGCCCATATTGCTGCCGTGTAATATTAAAAGTGGCGTGCGGTGATCGCTTTGCCATTGAGCGCCGGTACTTTCCGCGGTGTTATCGCCGAGCTCTACGGTATTTTGTGATGGCCGCGAGCGGTCAGCCGCGGTGCGTTTTTTCAGTTTTATTCGGAAGTTATTGGGCTTTAACGTGAGTGCTTCTTTTACCTCTAATTGGTAGTTGTTATGGTCGACAAACTTAAACCGCTGCAGCGCCATGCCCAGCGCCAAAACAGACTCTTGCAGCGCAAACTGACTGCCGATACAGGCCCGTTGGCCGTTACCAAAAGGTTTGAAGGCGTTGGGTAGACGCTCTGCGGCGGCCTCGGGGGAAAAGTGATCGGGGTCGAATAATTCAGGGTTGTCGCCCCAGGCCATTTGATCTCGGTGCAAACTGCCGATTAATATCAATATGGGTTGCCCCGCCTTAAGTGGGTAAGTCCCGGCCAAGGTGGTATCTTCCAGTGGCATGACCGTATAAGCCGGTGCTGTGGGAAAGAGGCGCAGCGCTTCGTTGAGTATCTGGCGAATATATGGCAACCGGCCCAGCTGCGCTAAAGTGGGGGCGGTATCGAGATCATCACCTAGTACGGCATCGACCTCGGCATAGGCCCGCTTGAGTACCGCGGGATGTTTGATCATGTATTGCAGAGCAAAGGACAGCAGGCCGCTGGTGGTTTCATGGCCGGCTATCAAAAAGGTAATAATCTGATAGCGAATATTCTCGTCGGAGAGCTTTTCTCCGGTTGCCGGGTCGGCGCCAGTGAGCATCAAACTCAGTAGATCTTTGGCATTGGCGTCGCCGCCGCCAGCCTTGCGCTCGGCAATAACTTGGTCGACGATGGTCTTGAGATTGTCGATATGCTTTTCATAACGCTGGCGGCGCCCGACATTCATGGCGTGTACCATCGGCAGCGCCACTGCCCGGTCGATCGCCTCTTGCAGCGCTACCAGCATACTTTCAATAAAGGGATGGGGCTCGTCGCGGCTGAAGGAGTTGAAGCGGTAGTCAAAACCACAAAGACCAATAGTATCGAGGGTGAGTCGCACCATGTCGTCGGGCACATCGATTTCGTCATTGGCATTGAGCTGCCCCCAGCGGTTCATCATTTGCTGGGCGATTTCTAGCATCATCGGAAAATAATTTGACATGGAGCCCATGCTGAAGGCTGGCATCAGTATGTTGTGGGCCTTTTGCCAGTTGGGCTCGGTGGTCTTGGCAGTAAACAGGCCGTCCAGAGAAATATCACGGATATTGTAGAGCGCTCCGCTGACTTTCTTGTCGAAGCGGCTCTCGTCGCTCAGTTCGTCAACCAGACGCTGACTGGAAACGACTAACAGTTTGCCACCGGGCAGCCGCAGCTGGTAAATCTCACCCATATCCTTGGCTAGGGCCATTAGCGATTGCACGGGTGCAGCAGCATTGATAAGTCGGCTGTGACCAAGGCCAGGTAGATTGCCTTTGGGTTCTGGAATCCGGGACATGGAGTTACTCCTAAAAGTACAAGTAGATTCAAGGGGCTGTAGCGTTATTATCTAATAGCTGCTCAGCAGTCGCCGCGAGAGCACCATACTACGTCATACTGGCTTGCGGTTAAAAAACAAACAGTATTCTAGTTGACAACAGGACACGATGAGGAGTTAAATGCAGTCATATGAGGGGTTAAATACAGTCTTGTGCAGGGTTATAAACAGTCACTAGTAGGGTTATTTACAGTCATGCATGCAGTCTATTTTTCTATTTTGGGTTCACTACTCTATGAAAAGGGTATTGCTGAGAGACAATTACTGCGTGGTACCGGAGTGTCGGTGGCAGATATACATGGCGGTATTAGTTTTGATTCCACTGCCCTCAATACCCTTTTTTCCAATGCATTGGAGCTGTCGGCAGAGCCACATTTGGGTTTGAAGGTGGGTTCGAAAATTGATTTGCCCTCCCAGGGTATTTTTGGCTACGCGCTGATGACCAGCTCCACCGTTGGCGATGCGCTGCGCTTATTGGTCCGCTATAACCGCGCTATTTTGCCCAGTATTCAAATTGAGTTGGAGCAAGACCGAGACGGCTTGCAAGTTATAACCCATACCGAGCATCTACCGAGCAAGCTGGGGCGCTTTTATAGTGAGCTGTTGTATGCCGCTATTCTTGCCAGCCGTCATATTTTGTCGGATGTCGCTACCACCAGCTTTTCGCTGGAATTAGACTATGCGCCGCCTCAGGATTACGGTCTCTATCAAAAACTGTTTGGCTCTAGGGTGCGCTTTAACAGCCGCCGGCGCGTGCTCAGCTTTGACCAGGAGAGCTTGGCGTTGGCTATATCGACTGCCAACCCCCTAGCCCAGGACTTATTACAGCGCGAGTGCGACCGCATGCTGCCAAGCGACATTCATCGCGGCATTGTAACCGCCCGGGTGCAGCGGATATTGTTGCAGGCGGGTTCAGAGTTCCCCAATTGTGCGGCCATGGCAAAAAAATTACATAAGAGCGAGAGCACTCTGCAGCGTCATTTGGCCAAGGAGGGTACTAAGTATCAACTGCAATTGGACAGCGTGCGCTATCGCCTGGCCAATGAATACCTGGTGGGAACCGCGCTGCCTGTTGCCGAAATTGCCGGGTTATTGGGGTTTAGCGATGCGGTGAATTTTCGGCGTTCATTCCGGCGCTGGTCTGGTACCACGCCGTCCCACGCACGTGATAAGGGGCGAACGTGAAAATACGGTTGTTCATAGCGTCACTCATATATTCACGGCATATGTTGGGTGTTAGTTCGCTACTTGCCAGAAGGTCTTGCACTGACTAATAAAGGCCTCAGCGCAGTTACTGAGAGTTTTTCCGCTCTTGTAATAAATACCGACCTGGCGATCGAAGCGGCTGATACCTGCATCTTCAATCGGTAAAAATTCTCGGCAGCGCGGGTCTTCCTCTAACAATTTTTTGTCGATATAGGTTACACCGAGCCCCTGGTCAACCAAGTGGATACGCAGGGTTAGGCTGCTAATCTCCCAGACCGAGGCAAAGCGGTCCCGCACCCGTTGCATCGCAGGGCGCATGTCGGGGTCGTCCAGCACCGAAGCTAAGATAGGTGTCTGTTTCAAGTAGTTGTCGTCACCGGCAATAATCTGTTTATACAGGGGGTGTTTGGGACTGACTACCAAATAACGACTCTCCTCAAACAGCGCTATCGTATGGTGGGCGGCCATATGCTTTTGCAGTGGTCCCATACCCAGTTCGATGGTGCCTGATAACACCGCGTAAATAATGCTGCGGCTGGGTAGCTCTTCCACTTTGAGCCGATAGTTGGGGTTGTTCTGACAAAACAACGTTAGCAACTGCGGGGCATAAAACCGGTTTATAACACTATTAATACCCAGTGATAGCGGCTCGAAGTCACCGCTGCGAATGCGTTTGATGTCTTCTAAGGTTTGCTGTTCGTCATTGAGTGCTCGGTGGGCGTAGTCGAACAGACGCTTGCCCTCTTCGGTTAGCTTGAGTTGTTTGCCGCGTTTAATCAGCGTGGCGTCGAGCTTGGCCTCCAAATTGGCAATAGACTGACTGACGGCAGATTGCGTGATGTGAAGATTTTCTGCCGCTCGGTTAAAGCCGTTATAGGTTATGACGGCAATAAAAGCTCTTAGCTCACTGCTTTCCAGTCGCACTGTCTATGCCCCTTTTTTGTATTTCAATTAGCTAAGCTAATTATTCAATTAGTATTATCAATTTAACTTATTTTTGTGCTGTTCGTATACTGCTGTCGACATTAATTATGGAGAACGATTATGAGTACTCTACGCAGTGACAAAGACACTAAACGCGAAATACTTGGGCAGTGGGAATCGATGGATTTGGCGGGTGTAGTCGTGGGTGAGACAGCTATTTCCGACGTCGATGGCGTTGCCGGAACGCTCAGCTATCGTGGCCACGGTATCGAGTCGCTGGCCAATCAGCCCTTTTTGTCGGTGGTTGAGTTGTTATTACACGGTGATGACGCTCAGTTCGGCGTTAAGTGCAGTGCTAGGGCGCAGGCACTATCGGTCTTTATGCGTGAACAACGCCATTTAAGTGCCGCTGAATTGGCGCTGGTAGCGGCCTTGCCCACAGACCTGCACCCGATGCTGGCGCTGCAGGCACTGGTGCCGACGCTCTCTATTGCATCCGGGGCGGAACCAGACCTTCTGGCTGGCGGTGTCAATGGAGAAGTACTGCGCCAGGGATTAAGTATTGCCGCTAAGCTGCCGACTATTATCGCCGCTAGGCACCGCTTGGCTCAGGGCCTGAGTATCGTTCCTTGCAGTGAGGAGTTGGGCTTCCACGAAAACTTCCTGCTGATGTACCACGGTACAGTGCCAACAGCGGATCAGGTTCGCATTCTCGACACCGTACAGATTTTGCAGATGGAGCACAGTTTTAATGCCGGTACCTTTGCCGGCCGGGTCTGTGCCAGTACCCAGGCGCCGATCGCCAGTAGTATTGCCGCTTCGATCGGCACCCTGTTTGGGGTATTGCACGGCGGTGCCGACCAGGCTGCCCTGGAAATGGCGATGGAAGTTGGCAGTGTCGATCGAGCCGAGGCCTTTGTTGCCGAGTGTCTTAAAAGCAAACGCAAAATAATGGGTATGGGCCACCGGGAGTATAAAGTGCTGGATCCTCGGGCGGCGATTTTAAAGCCGATGGCGCAGTCGCTGTGTGGTGAGGGCGAAGGTCGAGAGCTACTGGAGGTGTTGGTAGCGGTGGAGCAAGCTTGTCAGCAGGCCTTCGCTGCCAATGGCAAGGATATTCGCGCCAACGTTGAATTTTACAAGGGCGCGGTGTTCCACAGCTTGGGTATCGAACGGCTGGACTTTACCGCCCTGTTTGCCATGGCCCGTGTGTACGGTTATATCGCCCACTACCTAGAGTTTGCCCAGTGTAGTCGATTGATTAGGCCCAGGGCTCGGTATGTCGGTCCGGTGCTTGTGTAGTAACAGTAGTCGGTTCCTCGGCTGCCCCCGCCCCTCCCGGATTGCATGCCCTTATTCGGTTGGAAACCCACGCCCTCATAAAGGCATGCAATGCCGGGAGTGACTACCATTGGGCTGCTAGCATCGAAAGGAGTCTTGCTATGGAGTAGCTAGCGGGTGGTCCATAATCACTAGAGGGCGTGGTTTTTCAACCGCAAGTGGTTATGGGCTGCCCGATAGCGGTTGTAGAATCA
>Ga0105355_10001382_pt1 | contig 22323 bp, 3 predicted proteins | sample GOMGulsemesocosm_2_FD_83508 | JGI IMG/M metagenome (GOLD analysis project Ga0105355, IMG submission 83508) | Methane-oxidizing microbial communities from mesocosms in the Gulf of Mexico - GOM9C Gulf of Mexico | ecosystem: Environmental > Aquatic > Marine > Cold seeps | place: Gulf of Mexico...
AGAACCGTTAGAAGTGACAATACCAGATGTTGAATTTCTTAAAGTAGAGGCTAAACGTCAAGATGGATTAGGTAATACAAATGAGGAAGTGAAGAATGTATGGGTTAAGCATGCATATGAAATCTCGCAGGAGACACCAATATCCCCTTATAATCACCAAATGGTAACACCTCAGCAGAACTATTATTTTGATAAAGAGAAGTTATTCAATGATCAAGGAGACTTATTAAATCGCTTCGATGGTAATGTTCAAGCTGTAACCTACTTATATGATAGGTGGCTAGTTGCTCTAGAAGGTATAGGGCTTGTATTTGTAGACCCTAATAATGAGTTTGAGATACTTGGAACATATTTGTCTTATGATACTTATAAGGATATTGAAGTTACGAGAGATACAGTTTGGACGTCAAATGTAAAAGGTGAATTAAAACAATTTAAAATATCTGGAAATAGCTTGGAGCTTGAAAATACCTTTGCGTTAGGTGAAATCAAGCAACTAGAAAAAGAAGATGATTCAATATGGATAGTAACGACACATTCACTTGAACAAGTTTTGCTATCGAAGCCTACAGATTTAAATCAAATTTATGTAGGTGATGAATTGAGTGCAATACTAATCGCTAAAGATAAATGGTTATTAACGCTTTCGGGTAAGTTAATTAAAATTAGTGAAAGTAATGAACAGTTTACATGGCAGCTTGATATAAAAAATACATCCCAGTTAGGTATGTTTAATAATGAATTATGGACTTATGATATCCAAAATCAACAATGGGTTTTAATAAGCTTATCTTTAAGTAAGCCATTTGTAATTGCAAGGTATGACATTAAAACTCAAGGTAAGCTATTTGTTTTTGATAGTAAACTACAAAGCTCTCAAGGAGATGTTTGGTCGTGGAAATATAACCATGGTGAAATTAAAAGCTTGTTTAAGTCTCATAATGTTCGTGGAAATACAGTCAATGTACTTTTAAAAAATGGACAAGCAATTGCAGCAAATCAAGGCTATGGCTTAACACGACAAGAGGATTTACCTCATTCTGAAATAAATGAGGTATTCCCTGCACCGTATTCTGCAGATATAAAGCATTTAAAACAAATTGGAAATCAAATATTAGGATATGATGAATCTAGTGGCATAATTTATAGTATTGACCCAGCTACACTTCTAAAGAGCGAGAGGTTATTTAAGCAAGCTAATTTAGTTGATATGGATATATATCAAAATAATTTGGTTGTTGCATATAGTGATAAACTAAAATTAAAGTCTTTAAATACCGAAATTGAAAGTGAATTAGTTGTGGCAGTTGGTGAGTCAATTGTTTCAGTCACATCAGATCTTGAATTTATATATGTTTCAACATTAAGTGGCAGCTTATATAAAGTTAAAACGGGTTCTCTTCCTATTGATGACTTCAATTTAGAAATAACACCATTATTAGCCGGTGGAGAAGTATTAAACAACCTTCAGTTATTATCTGATAATTTATATTTTTCTAGTGATACAGGTATTGGTAAATATAATTTAGCTACAAAACAAACTTATTCATTATTTGATGAAAAAGTCCAATCATTTACGATAACTCAAGGTGCACTTTGGTTTAGTCAAGCTAAAGAATTTAAATATTTGGCACTTAAAAATAATAATGAGATAAATACTGTTTATGTAGCTGAAAATGATATTAATTCAATAGCTATAGATGGAGATCAAGCACTCTTAGGTCAAGGTTTATCTGGTTTCGAGTTAATTTGGTTAGATAAACTATCGCTAACTTCTCATACTGGTTTAGCAAAACCTATAATAAATCAAGTATACCAATTAGGAGATCGTTTAAGTATCGAGCAATCTTCACCTCATAATCTAAATTCTGTTACTTATTACATAAATGATGTGAAAGTAGCTACAGAATTATCATATCCATTTTCAACTAATGTACTCATACCAGCCGAGCTTAAAAATGGGCAGATATTCAAGTTAAAATCTGTAGCAACCGATTTAAATGGCGAAATAATAACGAGTCAAGAAAAGCAGTTAATTCTGCAAAGTGATGACATGCCTGTGAATAGGTTTGAAGTATCATTAGACTTTAAACAGCCAAGCTATATACCAAGTCCATTAAGGTTGGAAGCAATAATAAGTAATACAGATCAAGACGTACGTCAAGTAGAGTTCTATTTAAGTGATTCAATTGATGGCCCATATAAAATGATAAGAAAACATTATGGACCTGAATTTGTTGTGCGTAGAAATTTTGAACTTGCAGATAGTGGTAAATATATAAAAGCTCGCGCAGTTGATATTTATGGTAATTTTACTGAATCAACTCCAAAACGTATTGATAGATTAATAGACCAACAAAAACCTATCGTAAATATTACATTAGATTCGCCTTTGGCTGAACAAGGTAAAGTTCCAAACACACATGATTTTAAATTGCAGTTAAATTATAGTGATACTGGAAGTGGTATTGAACTGGTTTTACTTAAGCGTGATGGGGCTGTTATCTGGGCAGGCTTTACTGATGGTGATATAAATATTACAGAATCTAATCATGAACTTGGTAAAACTTATATTTATAGCCTAACAGCAACAGATAAAGCTAAAAATACGCAAACTACTGAACTGCATGTAGAAGTTGTATCTGATGCATACCCTGAACTTGTAGATATTCAATTACCAACTAACGTAATTGAAAAAGGACATTTTACAGTTAAATTGAATATGTCGGATGATATTGATTTAGATGAAGTTGATGTTAAATGGCCAAGTTATGAAAGAACTTACAATATATCGGGCAAAAATTCTGAACAAGTAATATCAATAAAAGATATTCGTCAAGAACGTTTAGATAGTGATATTACACAAAAATTAGTAATTGCTATTAAAGATGATATAGGTCAAATAACAGAGCAAACCTTTAATTTACCAGTTAAAGTAGATACGAAACCTAATGCATCGGCCTTAGTCTTAACAGCTCCTTATGCTGCAATATATGGCCAAGTAATATCCGTAGAAGTTGATAATCTAAATGGTGTCGATGATGCAGGAGCTTCGCAGCTAGATGTTAAATTAGAACTGTATTTTAATGGTGTTTTACAGAAAGAAAAATCTATCTGTATGAGTAATACTCAATATTATAGATGTACTGATAAAGCAAGAACATCAATTGATTTACCTCAACAATTAGTTGACAGCGATAAAGTTGAAATTAGCATTAAATTGACTGATAGACTTGGGCAAACGTCATCGACAGAAAAAACCAGTATTAGTTTGACACAAAAGCCAAATTTAGTTCAATTTGATAATTTAAACCAATCTAATATCAATCCCAATGAAATTCCAAGTGGTCAATTAGCTGAATTTAACGTTAATGTACTAGATATCTCAGCAAAACCTGTTCCACTTCAAACAGTCATATTTAAATTGATCAGTAGCGATGGGTTGGAAAAAACAGTTGGGAGTATTGAATCAAATGAGACCGGAAATAGCTTATTAAATTTTGATGCATGGGAGCTCAAAGCAGGTAAGTATAAATTAGTAGCGAGTTTAAAAGATTACCCTAATATCAGTCCTGATGTCATTTTAGTTGATATATTACCAGGCGCTCCTGCAAAAATTATTATTGACCATATACCTAATATCGTCGTTAACGAAACGAGTCAGGTTAAATTGTCAATGACAGATCAAGCACAAAATATAATATTTGATAGAAATGATTTATTTGTTGAATTGATGTTTAATCATAATGATTTCCACTTTGGCTTCTCAGAAAATACAACGATTGTTAATAAATATGATGACTCAGGTGTGTTTGTAGGGGAAGTTGCCAATGTGAAATTAGAACAGGGTATTGCAATTATTAATGTATCAGTACCACAAAAATCTGATTCGTATCTGTTAAATAAAGTTGGTTCTTTCCCTCAGTCATTAAAACTTTTATATCAACAGCAACAAGGCCAAAATTATAGCGAAATATCAAGTATTCCTATAAATATAATCGCAGGAAGGGCTGCACAATTTGACTTAAGTATTTCTCAAATAACTAACCATGAATTTGGTAGACCTGACATACTTGAAGTTGATGAAATAGCTACAATTAAGATGCAATTAACGGATGATTTTGGTAATGCTGTCAGTAAAGTTGATATTAATGGCCAAGAAGAGGACGCGAACCTTAATGTCACTTTTGATTTGACTAATAATGGCTTATTTACAGACGTTGAACAAAATAATACTTATATTATGAATGCGGGTTCTTTAAGCATTCAGGTTTCAGATAACTTTATAGAAGCAACGCATTTAAGCTTGGAAAGTGTTCAAGAAGATGTAGCCTTAAATAAAATAGCAAATATGACTCTGGACTTTGTTAAACGACTTCCAGCAATAAGTTCATCTGAAGTTCAAACAGTTGAAGATTCAGTAATAACACCAATTAATTTTGGTTTTACAGAACCTGTGATTGAATCCGCTGTAAATAAAGTATTGAGCATATTTGATATTAATGGCAATGAAGTTGATGGGCAATACACATTTATTGATAATCAAACTGTTGAATTTCTGCCAAATAATGAGCTCATCCTAAATACTCAATATCAATTTACCACTACAGATTCTGGATTAATTGGTTTAGCTGAAGAAGATCCTTTGCTACTTCAAACGCTTGCTTTTAATAGCGCTGATATGAAAATCGCAGCACAAACTAAACCTTATTTATTAACTGAAACACTAATGAGTTTGGACATGACTTTTGGCGAAAATATAGCCAAATCACATATTAGTTCTGGGCAAATTGTAATTAATGGTACTTCTCAACCATTTATTTTCAATCAAGGTAGTTTTAATGTACCGACAGTAACTGAACAAGAAGAAGGTAAAATAGTATCCGTAAGGTTATCAGGTCATATATCGAATAGAAGTTTAGTAGTAGTAAATACAATTACGTTACCTTTATTAACTCTAGAGGGGGATTATGATGGCGATGGTCTTAATAATGGGCTTGAGCATACGTTATCATTAGACCCTACTAATCGTGATACAGATAACAACGGTGTAGAAGATGGTCGCGAAGATTATGATAATGACGGTTTAGATAATCTGACTGAATTGTCACTAGGATCTGATCTAACCAATAGAGACACAGATGATGATGGCTTATCTGATGGTGATGAATATCAGTGGGGGAGTGATCCAACTCTTCAAGATACTGATGGAGATGGAATTAGTGATGCGATTGAAGTTGCATCAGGGTCTGATCCAACTGATGTAAACAGTCGTAGTATTAAACCTGAATTTATTTCAGCAATTCAGGTGACGCCTAAAGAAGTAAATTACAATATAGAATCGCAATCTGAAGATATTATACTTACTGTATCTGCTCAAGTTACATTAGAGGGACGAAACTACTCTGTAGATGTTTCAGATCCTGGCTATTATGATCTTATTTTCACTTCATCTGATACCAATGTTGCCGTTACGTCATACCAAGGCTTTACACCCGTTGGTGCAGGTATTACTGAATTAAAAGTCAGTTTCGGACAATTCTCTGATACATCAAATTTAACTGTGGCGGAAACTATTTCGTTGGGCGATGTTGTATGGGAAAACGAAGACGTTACTTTTGATGGGCCGGTATTTGCTGATAGCGTTACTGTTATAGGTAATGTAAATGTCAATATTGCTGGGGATTTAAGTGTCGTAGGTAATTTTGATGTGAAACCAGTTTCAAATTTACATATAAACACTGAAAAATTATTAATTGGTAATGATTTATTTATTCTTGGAGAGGAAATAAATCAGACGGTTACTGAGTTAAACTTAGTTAATTTGAATTCTGAAAATGGTCATTTATATTTTGATGTTGAGATACCTCAGGGGGCTACAAATTTTGTAGTGAAATTGTCTGGTGGTAATGGGAATGCTGATTTACATGTAACTTCTCCTGACATTTGGAACTGTACTTCCGAAGAACCTAATAATGAAGAGTTGTGTACTTTACATACCAATAATTGGAGTTCTACGCATAATATATCTGTACTAGAAATGACTCCTTATTCAGAAGTCAGTTTATTAGTCACATACGATATTGTTAATAATACACCTAAAGCATCAACTGTAGATATTATGAGCCCTGAAGATATTTATATATCAGGAAATCTAAATATGGTTGGTGGAGAAATAAATCATATCGGTCATAATATCGATATAACTGGTTCTTTAAACTTGTCAGATTTTAATACAATTAAAGCTAAAAATTTATTTATTCATTCAAATTCAACTATTAATAATGGCGGCTTAAATTTAGGTTTAACAGAAGAATTTGTAGTCGACTTGGATATGCTACAAGAAGGTTTAATTCGTGCCCTGCCTGCTAATCAACAAACCAAAGAGTTATACCCTATACGTTTAAAAGTTGGACAGAAATTCACATCTAAAGCTTCAATATCAGTCAATGGTGCCGGATATCCTGAAGGGGTCGGCTTTGGCTTTGTTGATGATTATTGTATTGGCGCACATGCCGCAGCAATTGTGGAATATTGTAGTTATGGTAGTTATAAAAAACCAATATACGCGGGTTCAGGCGGTGAAAATGGTGCTGGTGGTGGTATTGTTTATATAAAAGCAAATCGCATAGAAGTTGATAGTAATAGTTACTGGATTTCGATTGGTTCTCAGTATCCTAAATTATCATACAATAAAAATACTGGAGCAGGAGGAAGTGCCTTTATAGATGCACATGAGTTCAAAGTTATTGATGCTGAAAATATAGTTATTTCACACTACTTTGGAGGCTGGGGTGGAGAAGCACATGCAGTTGAAAGTATGAATACATCTGCGGGCTATGATGAGCAAATAAAAGAAGGTAAAACCGTTAAAGCGTCTCAGTCTAATGGTAGAGTTGCGATTGTTGCCGATAAATTTGATATACAAGTAACCGGTAATGGAGGTGGCGGAGGCATGCCTGAAGATGTGAAAAATGCATTAAATTCGGATAACCAAATAAAAACTGTTTCACCTGAAATGGATCAAATAAATCGGTTGTCAACTTTAGTTGGAATTTCAAATGAACCTGCTAGAGGAACTATTTATCTAGCACAAAAGCAAAGCGAAAACAATTTGTTCATGATAAAACCTTCGAATTCAGGTGGAGGTGGTGAGGTTTTAGCGAGAAATGAAAAGCTAAATTCTATTAAAAATAAAAATGCAGTGAAATCTCGTGATTTTGAAAAGATGAAACCAATTAATCAGTTGATACAACAAGAGCTGGCTTCTAGTAATTGGTCCGTATTTGATTCACTTGAACCTGATTCAATTAACATACTATCTGTAGGTAAACATCAAGTGAATGATATCATTCTAATTGAAGAAAATTTATGGAGTATTACTGTAAATGATGATCCTTGGGCTAATAAAGTAAAAGCATTAGGTCGAGAACTTGATGGAACACAAATAAGATTGACCAATGATCTTGGCGATACTATTGAAGCACAAATAATATCAAACACTATAAATAGTTTGGTAGTTAAATCCAGTGACGATTTGTCAAATATGGCGACTGGTGTCATACAAGGCTTACATTCATTTAAAAAATTAGAATTAAGTTATGCAACAGTGAGCTTTGGTAAAGATATTGTTGAAGTGAGTGATGGTCATTACAATCGGACTAAACTTTGGGCAGGGTATATAGATCCAATGACTATTACATCAATAATAGAGTCAGGAAATATATACAAAGTCGAAATTTATGTTGATCAGGAATTAGTATTTGATGATATATCTTTTAGAGCAAATTATAGTTCATTAGCAGCAAAGAGTATTCAATTTAACAATACAATGACTTTTGAGCATCGTTTTAATATTTCTGCGAATAGTATTGATTTTAAACAAGATGTAAATGTAAATACTCCAGTTGTATTTAATACATTTGAGGAACTAAACGTAGCAGGTAATCTTGTTATAAGTAATGCATCTATTAATAGTATTGGTCAAATTAATGTAGACGGTGATGTTACTGTTAAAAGTAGATTAAATATTGGCTATCCTGGATCCAATAGCTCTGAAATTCGCCCTAACAAATTTGAAATAAAAGGAAAGTTATTAATAAATGAAGAAGCTGGAATTTACTCTATACAAGGTGATAAAACTGTAAGAATCGAAGGAGAATCAGAAAATATATTTGCGGGTAGTCATGTAACTTCTGCATTTTCTACAGCTTTTGATAGTATTAAACCAACTTCATTTGGTAATTATAAAAGTCCGTTATCATCAGGGAAAAGCGCTTTATACCATAAAGGGTGTGATCAAATTGATAAGTGCAACACTAATTCGTCATTTAGGTTTTCGGGTGGAGGTGTATTAAATATTAAAGCCCAAATTATAGAGAATAACGGAGTTATATCTGTAAGCCCGAAATCTAATAATATTTCTGAGCAAGTCATTGCTGCTGGTGCTGGTTCTATATTATTAGAGGCAGATACAATATTAGGTAATGGCTCTATGGATGCTGTAGGGTTTTCTGGGACTTACAATAAAGTTGATACCTTAGGTAGCTCAGGTCGGATTGCACTAATAAGTGAAAATTACGATTATACTGGAGATATTATAACGGGTAAAAACTATAATGGTTTATCCAACACTGGCACTGTTTTTATCAAAGATAAAAATATGATTTATGGTAGGTTGGAGCTAAAAACTGATGCCAATTATGATGGCAATATCACACTGTCAAATTGGATAAAGTTACCTGAAATTGGAAAGCATGCGATAACACAAGTCATTCCATTAGAAAATCAGAGTTGGAGAATTTCTGTTGCTAACGCAAATTGGCAAGATAATAAAGGGTTCAACATAAAAGGTGAGTATGTTGATTTAGATTTACAAAATGAAACAAACCAGTTTTACGAAATTTTAGACTTTGACGAAAATAGCATAACCATCAGTTCATCTGAGGATCTTGATTATTTAAATCAAGCTTCGTTTGAATTAATTGGTGTTCATATTTTTGATTCAATTTATCTATCAGATAATAGTAAACTAGATATAGGCATTGATAAGTTAATTATCTTAGATCGGGCTAACTCATATCTAGGCGACAATATCTTTTTGAAAGCCTTGATTGATAACCCAGAAACACTCTCATGGCTGACAGAAAATAATGTAAGTTTGTATCAAAAAGAAATTATTATCCCAAATGACTTAGGGTTAAATTATCGTGAAACTAAAATAATATCAGCTGATAAGATCAAGGTTTTTGGCTCAATAAACTTGAGTAATTCGGCTAATTTAATCCTACATTCGAATTCAAACTTAGAAGTTGAAGGTGATTTTATTCTGGGCCAATCTTCTAAAGTCACAGGTGACCTTGAAGGTGCAGATATTGAAATCTTTGGAGATTTAATTTTAGAGTATGGAAGTAACTTAAGATTTAAAAAACAGGTGAATTCATTTATTGTCCATGGGGAAGTTAAATTGAATACATCTGGTGCAAAATTAGAACTTGTTTCCCATGATGTAGAATTTAAAAACTCCTTGAACGTAGGTGCAAATTCTGATGTTGAACTTAAAGTATTGGGTGATTTAACAATTGATAAAGATTTTATTTTATCATATTCGAATGATTATTCGTTAATTCAAGTTAAAGGAGAGTGGTTGATAAAAAATAATATGCTACTTGAACAAAGTGCTCATTTGAAAACATTTTCTTTAGGTGGCATTAATATAGGAAATAATTTAAATACCTCTAAATATTCAAGGTTAGCATTATCAAGTCCACAATATGATCAATTAAAACAGTTATTAATTAATATCAACAATACTGTTCAAATGGATGAAGATTCATCAATTACAGCGACAGCTGCTGGTTTTACATTTAAAAACTTTCCAGGGAGTCAAAAGTATAGTTGTCATGCTGGTGTAGTTAGAAGCCGTTATAACAATCTAGATTTTAAAGATTGTCAATATGGCTTTTATGGTAAAGCACAATTTGCTGGGCTAGCAGGTGATACTTGGAAGCTTGATTATCGTATACAAACAGCTGGTGGCGGTGTCATTGTAATTAATACCAAAGATATGATACTCAATGGTAAAATCTCAGCCGATGGCGGAGTGAAAAACAGTCAAGGAGGTGGCTCTGGTGGCTCTATTCATATCCAAAGTGATAAGTTAACAGGATCTGGTAGTATTTCAGCCAAAGGCAGAAGTGGAGGACCATATGACTCTCAAGGTGGTGGAGGACGAATATCAATTTATACAAATGACCATACAGAATATACTGGAACTACCACAACTGCTTCTACTGATTATGTAAGATACAGTAGCTATGAATCGGGAGCCGGTACAGTATACATTGCAGATGATATCGGTAAACAGGGGCATTTTAAAATAGACAATGGCATAAGCAATAGTCATATGCTCCATACTGATTCAGGTACAGTAATACGAAACGCCGGAAAAGGTGTTATAGAATGTGTGACAGATTTAAATGAGAATAAATGGCTGATACAGCCAGAAGGATATTGTGATAGTACTAACACTTTAGGTTCATGGAATGACTCTCTTGAAAAGCCTAAACACAGCCTCATTGGACGTTCAATTGATTTAGATATTAATGATGAAACGAATGAAATACTCACGATAGTTTCAAATACTAGAAATAGCCTAGTAGTTGAAAGTAGAAAAGATTTATCTTATTTAGTTGGTAAAACCTATCAGGGTATACATCAATTTAAATCAATTGAGCTACTCAACAGAGCAAGTGTTGATTTTGGTAATAATCGTGTTGAAGTGACCGATGTCGATAATTCAAAAGTGATGGGTAATATTCAGCTAAAACTTGGTGATGCGAATCCAGTTTTTAAAGCTTATTTAGAGCAAACATCTGCAGATATAACTTGGCTTGAGCAATAGGCTCAAAAAAGCGCTTATTATTTATAATAAAGCGCTTTTTTACTTCATTTAAAAAATAAATTTCACTATTTTTAAATGGTTAGGGTATAATTCGGCCGATTTTGTGTTTGTTTTAGGTAAAAGGAGTTATGATGAAAGGCTTTAAAATCTTGTTTGGTGCAGTTGTTATTAGTGGTTTGATTGCTTGTAGTCCAAAGCCAGAGAGTGTGGCAAAAGTTGGTGATAGACAAGTAACAAAAGCAGAAATAGAGTCTTATTTATCATTAAAGAAAATAAATAGTAAAAATAAAGAACAATATCAATCAGCAAAGCAATATTATTTAAACAATTTAGCATTAATTGCAGCGATCGAAAAAGAAGGTAGTTTAGATCAACAAAAAATAGAAACTGAATTATTTGAAATTAAAAAAGATTTAATTTTAAATCGTTATTTAATGAAGTTTTTAGACGATGCCGTAACTGATACTGCCATGAGAAACTATTACGCTGAAAATCAAAGTAAATACCAAAAAGAAAAGGCGAAAGTATCCCATATTCTTTTTAGATTGGACAAGAATGCCAATGAGCAGCAGCGTCAGGCTAAATATAGCAAAGCTATGGAAGCCTATAGTAAATTAAAAACGGGGATTGTGTTTAATGAAATAACAGCACAATATTCTGATGATTTAGTATCAGCTAAAAAAGGTGGTCAATTAGGTTGGATGCAGAAAGGGGCGATTTCTCCTGTATTTTCCGAGAAGGTATTTAGTCAATTGCAAGCTTCAGAAATATCAGAACCATTTCTAACTGAGTTTGGTTACCACATAGTAAAACTAGAACAAAGCCCTTCGATTGTGAAACAACCATTTGAAAAAGTAAGAGGTAATATTAAACGTATATTGCGTCAAGTTGCAAAAGAGTCAGAACTAAAACGTTTACAAACGAGCATAACTGTCACTCAGTAAATTTAAAAATTATTAAGAGTAAAAATAAGGAAATATCGATGCGAACCATAGGATTCTTACTCTTAGTAAGCCTTATTGCTGCGTGTAATAAAACACAAACTGAAAATACAATAAATGACAATAATTCTGTAGCTGAGGTTATCGCAAAAGTAAATGGTGAACCAGTTTATAAAACAGAGTTTGATTTAATTGTAAATCAAACTGTTGGAGAATTTGCTGCTTTACAACTTACTAAAAAGACAAAAGATAAAATTTTGCAAAGCTTAGTACTTAGAAAACTAATGAAAGCAGAGCAATTAAAACAGATGGATCAAGCAGAGCTGCAACATGTTGAGCTTCAAGTCGCAGCATATCGTGATGAATTACTTACAAAGCAATATATCAGAAATAACATTTCAGCGGAGCCAGTTTCAAATGAAATGGTGAATGAGTATTATCGTAATAATTTATCTCAGTTCGGTAAAAAGCAGATCAGACGTTTTGATATGATAAGAGCACAAATAGGACATGATGAAAAACATGTAAAGCAAATTAATACGTTTATTCAAAATATATCACCTCAAGAAAACTGGCAAGCGCTTGCTAAAAAACCGGATAGTCAAAAAAACTCAGTTAAAATAATTCGTGGTAATAGCGCTGATATTGGGCTATTAAAATCTTATCAAAAAATAATTTCTACCTTAGCAAAAAACGAGGCATCAAAAGTCCATAGTATTAATGGTGTTTTAGTGCGTTTTAAAGTAACAGATTTAATAGAGTTACCAGCAAAGCCGCTAATTGAAGTAAAAAAAGATATTCATAAACGTTTAGCACCAATACAGATTAAAAAGGCGATTAAAAATAAAGCACGATCTTTAAAAGAAAAGTCAGAGGTTAAAATCTATGCCTTTGATTAATATAATTAGAACAATAAAAAAAATAGCCTTATTGATTCTTACCGCTAGCTTAATAACTGCTTGTTTTAATTCAGATGAAGCCAAGAAATATCAAGAGGGTATTGTACTGAATGATCCGATTTCAGCAGTTGAATTTAATTATTTTTCTGGTGATTATAGCTCTATTGTATCTTTAACTCATGCCGAGCCTGATATTATGGGAATAACACCTGAAGTAAATTTAGATGTTGTGAAACAGCAAAGCAAAGGAGGTTATTATTTTAGGGGGTATTTTTATGTTAATAAAAAAGAGCAGTATCGATTTGAAACACGGCAAAGTGGTGTCAGTTTATTACTAATAAACAATGAAGTAATTGAAAATGAGGTGAACCTAGGAATCGGTTACCATGAATTCATTTATTGGTTGTTACCTGAAAATATTGATATTCAACCCCAAGTATTCATATTATCTGAAACAACACGTGCAGTAGATTTAGCAGAACACAATTTATTTTTAGCACAAGATAATTTAAGTCAAGCTACTCCAATTGATTTTGATCCTCAAAATATAATAAATGGACTGTCTTACCACTATTATGAGTTAGATGGAATTTCATTTGAATTAATCGATAATTTATCACCAATTGAGCAAGGTAATTTAAATCAACTATCCCTAGCAGAAAAAAATAAACATAATGATATGGCAATGATATTTAAGGGATACTTTAAAGTAGAATCAGCTAGTTTATATAGCTTTAAATCTAATTCCAATATTCCTTTTCGTATGCATATTGGAGAAAAAGAGTTAATTAATCAAAATCAAAAAGAGTCATCTTTATATATAAATTCAGTTTGGATTGAGCCTGGAATTTATCAACTTAGAATTGAAGTCATTGGGCAAACGGAATCAGACGCTATAAATTTAGTCTGGAAAAAACAAGAAGCTAATATCCACTCTCAATATTTAGCAATTGAAGAGCTAGGCCTTACATCAGAAGAATTTACTAAAATTGAATTAATAACAGAACCTGAAAATGAACAATGGGAATCTGGAATAAATGGTCGTTATTACTTTTCAAATCAGCCGGTCAGTATAAATGAAGTTGATGCTTTAATGCCTAATACGGCAATGCGTTTAAATAAATTCGAAATTGTACAAGAGAATATTAACTATCCATACTCAGCATATTTTACAAGTCAGGTTCAAATACCAGAAGAAGGCAATTATACATTTTATTTAGAACACGAACATTTATTAGAACTTAAAATAGCAGAGCAAACAATCTCTAATAAAGTGAGTCAAAAAACAAATATCAAAAATATTTCAAATAGATCACACTCCATCACTTATTACCTAGAGCAAGGGTATTATAAATTAGAAGTTTTCTATCATTTAACAGACGAATCTAATTTACCAAAAATTGAAATTGCGCCGAAAGGAAACACACGTTCAAGTTTAAGTTCATTTGAATTCTCTTCTTCAGCTCAAGAGGTCGCTACAGACTTAGATGGTGATTTAGTTTCTGATGAAGAAGATGATTTTCCAGACGACCCAGCAGAGTCTTCAGATATTGATGGTGATGGAGTAGGAGATAATACAGATGATGATATTGATGGTGATTCAGTATTAAATGATGATGATTCATTTCCAAATGATCCTAATGAATGGTCAGATTTAGACTCTGATGGTATTGGTGACAATTCTGATACAGATAGAGATGGAGATGGTGTTTTAAATGAAGATGATGCATTTCCAAATGATCCAAAAGAAAGCGCTGATTTAGACGGAGACGGTATAGGTGATAACTCAGATACTGATAGAGATGGTGATGGCGTTTTAAATGAAAATGATGCATTTCCAAATGATGCAACTGAATGGGTTGATTTAGATAATGATGGCATAGGTGATAACTCAGATAAAGATAGAGATGGTGATGGCGTTTTAAATGAAAATGATGCATTTCCAAATGATGCGACAGAGTGGTCTGATTTAGACAGTGATGGCATAGGTGATAATTCAGATACAGATAGGGATGGTGACGGTGTTACAAATGAGAATGATCTCTTTCCAAATGACCCTTCGGAGTGGGCCGATTTAGATAATGACGGTATAGGTGACAATTCCGATCCAGATAAAGATGGCGACGGTGTTTTAAATGAGGAAGATGCGTTCCCAAGTGATGCTAGTGAGTGGTCTGATTTAGATGGAGATGATGTCGGTGATAATTCAGATCCTGATCGAGATGGTGATGGTGTTTTAAATGAAGATGATGCTTTACCTAATGATAATACGGAATGGTCTGATTTAGATGGTGATGGTGTCGGTGATAATTCAGATCCTGATCGAGATGGCGACGGTGTTTTAAATGAAAATGATTTATATCCAAACGACGCATCTGATTGGGCTGATATAGATGGAGATGGTATTGGTGATAATGCTGACCCGGATAGAGATGGCGATGGGGTAGTTAATGAACTTGATGATTTTCCAGATGATCCGCTTAGGTGGAACAACGACCCAGATGCAATCGATACAGATAATGATGGCTACCCAGATGATGTCGATGCGTTTCCAAATGACCCAACCGAATGGATTGATACAGATGGTGATGGTATAGGTAATAATTCAGATCCCGATATAGATAATGATGGTATTGCTAACGAAGATGATGCATTCCCTAATAACCCGAATGAATGGAAAGATACAGATGGTGATGGCTTTGGTGATAATTCAGATCCAGATCTAGATGGTGATGGGGTAGATAATGAGAATGATTTATTTCCAAATGATGGCACCGAGTGGGCTGATCTAGATGGTGATGGAATAGGTGATAACTCGGATCCTGATAAAGATGGTGATGGTGTGAATAATGATGAAGACGCTTTTCCAAGTAATTCATCAGAATGGGCCGATTTAGATGGTGATGGCGTAGGTAATAACTCTGATGGTGATAAAGACGGCGATGGTGTTTTAAATGAAGATGATTTATTCCCAGAAAATAAAAATGAATGGGCCGATTTAGATGGTGACGGCATTGGTAATAATTCGGATCCAGATAAAGATGGAGATGGGTATGCCAATGAACAAGATACATTTCCAAACGATGCAAGTGAATGGTCAGATATTGATAATGATGGCATTGGAGATAACGCAGATTTAGACCGCGACGGTGATGGTGTTGTTAATGAACAAGATTTATTTCCAAATGATGTAAGTGAATGGTCTGATTTAGACAGCGATGGTATTGGAGATAATTCCGATCCAGATAAAGATGGTGATGGTGTTTTAAATCAGCAAGATCTTTTTCCTGATAATCCTAATGAATGGTCTGATTTTGATAAAGATGGTATAGGTGATAATTCCGATCCAGATAAAGATGGTGATGGTTATGATAATGACCAAGATGCGTTTCCTGATGATCCAACACGTTGGCATGTGCAGTTAGAGATTGATTTAAAACTTACTGGTGAAGCGGGTGTCATAAACCTAAATTGGCTGCATGAACAAAACGCGTTTATACATAGCTTTTATGTTTGGCGTGCAGAAAAAAATAAGGCACTGGTTAATATTGCAACATTAGATAAATCTGTTTCTCATTACTCAGATGCTGATGTAATGCAAAATAAGCAATATCAATATCAAATTGAAGCACGTGCAGTAAATAGTCTTTTAGGTAAAAGTAACAGACCACAAATTTATACAAGGTTTAATAATATTGAAGTCGAAAACTTAAATATTAAAATGGCTGAAACAGGAGTGTCACTAAGCTGGGATGGAGTAAACGGATTAAGCGTAGTTATTGAAAAACGTCAAGGTGATGAGACATGGGTTCCGATATACATGTCTGATTCAATCAATAATTTCCTAGATGAAAACGTTGAAAATGGCCAAGTATATCAATATAGGGCAAAAACGCGCCAAAATTTAGTTGACCCTACTTCCGGTAAAGAATTTTATATAGATGGTCCGCCAAGTAATACACTGTCACAACAAGTACTATTTTCTTTAGAGGTTGAATTTAGCAATGCCAGTAATGTGCAAGGTAATACATATATATGGTTTACTCGAGTCAGTAAAGACCCGAAAATAGTGACCATTAAAGGTAATATTCTAAATGCATTAGGCACCACAGAACTTACAATAACAGCAGCTGATTTAAAGAAAAAATATACAACCTCAAATAATGAATTTACGTTATTTATACCTGTTGATAGTGCTCACCTAATTTGGCAATTAACTGCTCAAAACCAATCACAGGAAACTTTAAAAAATCCGGTTTATTTAGAATTTAAACAAGATAATGAAGCGCCAGTACTGGCAATTAATCAGTCTGATATGACAACTGAACTGGATAAAGTGACTATGACAGGAGTTATTAAAGATGAGATGGGCATCGCACAATTTTACATGACGTCAGATCGATATCCAAAAAGCCAGTTCGGATTTATAACAGACAATAACGGACAGTTTAGTGGAGAAATACCACTGATGTTTGATGATAACTTAATAACAGTGATTGCAGTTGATCAATTAGGAAATGAAACAAACAAACAGGTTACAATTCAAAGAGTGTCTCCTAATAAACCCGTTATTGAAATAACAAGTCATGTTACTGATCAAGTTGTGAATACTCAAAATATTTATATAACTGCAGTTATCAATACGAGTCAGCCAATAGAATCATTGACTGCATATTTAAATAACAGCTCTCAAGGTAATCTTACTTGGGTTTCTGATAATCAATATAGTGTTAGGTTCAATCAACTTGAACTAGAATTGGGTGATAACCTTATTGAAGTACATGTAAGCTCGAAATTGGGTAATGACCATAAAACGATTAAATTGAATTACCAGGAATTATCGAGTATTAGTAAACCCGAAATACAAATCTCATCACCGGTAAATAACAGTCAAATAAAGCAACGTGAATTTGAAATTAAGGGTTATATATTATCTGAAAATGACGTTAACTTAACAGTTACGAATCAAGCTTATACTGATGTTGCTTTAAATGTTTATCCAGATGTCGCTGGTAGATATATATTTAGTTATTCTGCAAAACATAGTGAAGGACCTTGGACATTAACTGTATCTAATAATGCAGGTAATTCTGAGTTAACACTAAACTATACATTAGATCAAACCCCACCTGTTATTCAACTACAAACATCTCTAGTAGAATCTCCTAGTATTAATCAGGTATTACAAGTGCCATTTACTATTTCAGGTGTGGTGATAGATGAAGAAGCTGTGACTTTTACCATCAATGATGAGGTTCTAAATTTATTGCCTACAGGTATATCAAATCAGTACAGTTTTGATTTAGATATAAATTTACCTCATAACGAAGAACAGCCCCTTGAATTAAAAGCGACTGACTTTGCAGGAAATACGACAGTACAATCTTATATTCTTAATAATCAAGCAAGTACATCTATAGATATTATAGCGCCGGCTAAAAATAAACAGTTTTTAATTGAAGATAATACGTTTGATTTACAAATTGTAGCTCAACTCAATAATGCATCAGATGATTCAGAACTTTATATTAAAATCGATGATCAACCTGAGCAAAAAATTACCGCGATTAACACCTTACTTAATACAAGCATTCCCTTATCCAGTGAAATTATATCAAAAGGACCAGAGCATATCGCTCGTATTAAAGCATATGATATTAATGGTCAACTACAAGGTGAATCAAAGGTCAAATTTGAAATTAATAAACTAGCAGATGTGCCATTAACGGTAATACAAACCCAACCTAAAAGTTTAGAGTCGCAAGTAGAGACAAACACATTTATTGCATTTTATTTTAATAAAACAGTGGATAAATCTCTTATAAATATAGAAGTAACAGAAACGGTTCATGGACAATCATATATTGATGAAACCGAACCTGGCACCAACTTACTTGAACCTAAAGGCGCAAAATTACAAGAAGTTAATAAAAATAATGAGGTTGTTAGTGGTAGTCTAGCAAGTTTACCTGGCGATCATAGTTATGCATTTTATCCTGACAATGGTTTTGCTTATGGCGCAACAATTAAAGTGAAAATTAGTGTAGGTGATCAAGATATGAGCCGCTTTAGCTTTAATGTAAAAGCGTTGCCAACCTTGCTGGATGGTAATGTAAAAGACAGTTTTGGTGCGAGCGTTTCTGATGTTGAAGTGCGTTTAAATGAACTCAATCGGCAAGATACCACTGACTCTGATGGTACATTTGCTTTTGGTTATATTGATACTGGTCACGAAAATATCCCGTCAGGGGATTATACATTAGAGATAAATCCAAATAGAACAAATCCTAATTTTGGAAACTATATACGCTACATAAATATAGCTCAAGGTAGGCGTAATCGTCTTGGTGTTTACTCATTACCCGTAATCAATAAAACAGTGCCTTTTAGCCAAGTGAAATCTGGACAAGGTAATACAGCATTAGCTAATGGAGATTTAAAAATTGATTTTTCATTAGCCATTATCAATACATCACAAGGACAAAATACAGCAAACATACAATTTAGTTTATTAGAAACTAGCACAATTGGTATGCAAATGTCTGCTAATACACCTGCATTGTGGGTTTTTGCAGGACAACCACAAGGAATAAAGATAACAGGTGACACACCCCTAACCATAAAAGCCGCCAGCTTTTATGGAAGTTATCAATATTTACCTGACGATGGTGATTATTTGGTATTGATTGGCAGGAAATCAAATACTGATATGTTAGATGCTGTTGGTGTTGGCATAAGAGAAGGCGTAAATATACGCTCCATAGGCCCTGTTCATTTAAGTAATTTGGATTACATAGGTTTTGCTCGGGTTCACAGTGATAAACAGCTCGTATTACAAGATTATGTGCAAGGAAAAATTGGCTTAGTGCAACTTAAAGCTTTGTTGCAAACTAGCGTCAATCCATAGGAAGTGATTGTAATGAAAAATTTAATATCAACAATAATAATATTAATAATGCTATTAACAGCCAGTTTTAGTAGTTGGTTTGCACAGGGCTGGGGTTGGTTAGATGTACACAGAGTAAGATTTGGCCATGTACTTGCACGTGGCTTAGATATTAAAGATGGTAACGTTTCCTATGTTGAATATGGCGCCGATGGAAAAATTGTACCTGGCTGGTCAACAGTGCATAAACAAGGTTTTTATATCTTATCTGGTCAACATATCAATGCCACATTTAATGCATTAGATGCTTTTAAAAGTGAGTATAATAATAAAGTACGCACATTAAGTATTGAGCAATACAACAGTCAAGATTTCAAAACAGTAGGGGGATTAGATTTACCTAAAGTAACACTACCCAATTCTTACAAAAGTGTTGTGATTAAACCAATCGAATCCGTTATTCACCCAACAGACGGTCATATATTATTATTATCTCGTTTTGATTTAACTAATATGTCAAGTGTGTCATCAAGTGTTAAAGCTGTATTGTTTGATCCTACAGGCAAAAAAATATATGCATCTGATAAAAATATCGCTTTTAAATCAGGTTTTTATGATGGTGATGAAGATGACATTAATAACGGTATTCCTCCCATATTAAAATCATTAAAAGATAAAAAGCCTTATGCACCATTCGAGGGGGCTAAAGTTGAAGTGTATGCTTATCAAGGCTACCCAGATTACAGCGCTAAAGATGGCAGTTATAAAGTGCAATTTGGTTTAGTGCCTTGTCCTGGTTTTTTCTTTGAATATACCACTCCAGCGTGGATGACCTATGAATACACAGCCTTTACACCGAATGGTGTAAAGCCTTTATTAGATGTATCTAAAATTCCAGGATACGATGCTTGTATTGGCTATGATGCCTACATGGGACAGACTGATTTAGTCGGTCTTATGGCGCATGTTGAAGTCATAGGTATTATCGCTGCGATTGCAATTCCAGTGATGCAGGGAAGTAACTTTTATGTTGATACAGGTGTAATTTCTGGTGTTGCTGCATTACAAAGTAACGGTATTACCGTAGAAGAAGGACCTACAAAATATGTTTACACTCAGCCTGATTTAGATCCTGTTGCTAATCCAAGATATGATTTTGATGGAGATTTTAAATATGATCTAGCAGTACTGGGAGACATTGAAAACGAATTATTTGTTTGTAAAAAAGACTCTAAAGATGCTGAATATCAAGGTGTATATTTAAGTTCTGAACATAGCGAAGGCATCGCAATTAACTGTGAAGATTCTGAGCCAGAAGCGACCCAACCTGATTTATATCGATTAGCAGACAAAATGCCCGATTTTACCGATCAGGGATTGCTTGAGACTATTTCAACAGAAGATTTACAAGACACTGATATTCTAATTTTTAGAGAATCAACAGGTATGTTGATCACTGAACGTAAAGGTATCAATGAAAATGAACTAAAAGATAGCCGTAGTTATTATGAAGCTATCGGCCACGGTTTTATATATCAAATGATGATCCGAGGTCCTGCTGCTACGGCCCAAAGTTACCATCCTAAAAACTGGGGAGAAGATGGTTTTAATCGTTTTCAATCTAATGCCAATATGAATCCAGCACTACATAGCAGAGAGTCAGATCACTTAAAGCAAGGCGAAGTGCTCAGAACTGTACTCATTAACCGCAAAACAGGATATATAGGTTCAAATACAACTTTATATTATAACCAATACGTTGCTGGCTTCGTATTAGATCATTTAAATAGAGTCAGTATGCAGGCGCCTAATTTAAAAATAAAGGCAGAGCGCTATTATAAGGTTAATGAAGGACCTAGTGCATCTAATGAGCAACAAAAGCATATTATAGGTTACGAAGGTTCGGCGATGAATAGTGATCAAATGATCACGATAACGACTCAATGGTATGAGCATGATGGTACACCTTTACCTGATGGACTTGCTGACTTTGGTTATACAGGTCGGTTAGCAAAAATTGATGGGTCAGGCTCTTTAAGTTCTGGCGGGGTTATGGAACATTTTGATATAAAACCCGGTACACATATAGTACAAATAAAACTACCAGATGATGCTACGCCAGCAGATCACTATTATATACAAGTAAGCGGCGAACCTAAGCGCGCTAATCCATCATTCGCTGATGGCGGTGCAAGCGATAGTGGGCCATTACAATACCGCCCAAAACATTACGTACCCTTTAAAGTGCCTGTATTAGATCAGTTAGCCACACTAGAGCAAACCTACCTATATAAAAAATTAAAAGAAGAGGGGCAGGCGGATAGCCTAGAAAAACCTGAGCCAATATATCGTTGGGTCTATCGCCCTGAATTGCAATTTAGTACCTATGACTTAAAAGTAAATAGTATTCTAAGAGAGCAGCAAGATGGTCAAACTTCTGAAATTTATAAAAAAGAAGTGCCAATGATAGCGGCGGGTGACAGCTTAGTTAAATTTATGTACGACCTAATAGAAAGTAATCATGACGCATTAGAATTCTTAGGCGAAGGCCAAGAACTGGTATTTTCACTCGGGGCCAACGAAATTAAAGCTAAAATGGGTCCGGGAAACCAACTGATATTCACTAATTTAGAGCATATAGCCTCATTAGATGTTGAAGACTTTGTAACACTTAGCTTATATAACAATAACGAT
>Ga0105355_10001390_pt1 | contig 22279 bp, 24 predicted proteins | sample GOMGulsemesocosm_2_FD_83508 | JGI IMG/M metagenome (GOLD analysis project Ga0105355, IMG submission 83508) | Methane-oxidizing microbial communities from mesocosms in the Gulf of Mexico - GOM9C Gulf of Mexico | ecosystem: Environmental > Aquatic > Marine > Cold seeps | place: Gulf of Mexico...
AAAAAAAAGCACCTTAGGTGCTTTTTTTTCGCCTTTTATACTAGATCACGCGACGATAAGCGCCTTTGTTTGAATTACTAACTAACATAAAACTCATGACACCCGCGAGCGCTGTATTAACCACAAGCACTCCTTCACCTACCGCATTGTTACCTATCCGGTTAAAGCCTAAGCCACTCTGCTCAGCTTGCTCAATAATTTTACTTTCTAGAAATACTTCTCCTACAGGTAACGCTGATTGAAGAGCACACTCAGCACGATGAAAAACCACATCGTTTCGAACAACAATATCGCCATTGCCTCGATGAACAAGCTGCCAATGTTTATGTTCAGCAGTATCACGTTCCCACGCATACCCACAATGAGTGGCACTTGTATGTGAATTTTCATCCGATTCAGGCCATTCAGGATAACTTCTCGCCACATAAGCCAAACAAGCATTTCTAGCTTGATTATTCAGCCTATTTTTCTTGTCAGACATTTTTATTAACATTGTCGCCTTACTATTCATATCAATAATTTCAGGCTTTATATTAATCGTTTTTAATAAACGACCCTTTGACTGGTGAGCATATATTTGGCTATTAGTAATTCTATCTTTTAGCTTAATAGTTAACGCCATGCTATCACGTAACTCATCACTAAAATAACGCGATCCAACACCCACCTTACAACGCCAACCCTCTTCCATCATCTTTTCCGGCGTTAACGCTCTTTTGTTTTTATTGATATAGATACAAAGCTCTGAAGCCACGCTATAAGCCAACTGCATTTTTCGAATTATTTCATTCGTATCAACACCACTACGAGCAACCGTAGGCATATGCATTGTCGGCATAATATCCGATACGTAATCATCCATATCGTAAATACCATTGAACACCCTAATATGCTGGTTCTCTGGGATACCTTTTACCGTAATAGTAAAAGCGATTTGAGATAACTTAATATCCTTACCGTCATGATCAAACTTAACTTCTTTTTCTACAAACTCATAAGAGTCAGAGTGAAGCTTGTTTAACTTGTTTTGTAGCGCTTCTAGAGACAAACCTTCAGTCTGAGCGATTGCCGTCATAAGAAGCTTAGAACGAGCCTTCAGACCTTTGATTTTTTGATTTGAAATGTCCGTCGCAAAAGACGAAAGAGATGAATAACTTAAACTTAATAATTGCATGATTTTCATAAAATTCTCCGGCTGATCTAAAATTGACTTACTTCCGTTAGCGCAGATCACCAGTAAAAGATTATGGGATTGCATTGAGTACACTTGAAAAGCTATTTGCCATACCTTTACGGCGGAAGCGGTTTAGAGACGAAGCTCAGGAGGCACAACCCTCCAATACGGTCTTACGTTTCCTGCCATATCTAATTACCAATATAATGATTTGGAAAATATATACAACCTAAAAAACTGGTTTTTTATTCTGAGCCAACATTCAGATTTTAGGCAAAAAAAAACCTGCAATACAGGTTTGATTTTTAAATCACTTATTCAATAACTCTTAAGATGGCAACTGCGCTCTTATCTGCGTAGAACCACCCCGTATCTGTTTATGGAAATGCTTTGCCATATCGTAAGCCACTTGAGTATCAGCCGATGGGATAAGCACTTTAGTTAAACGCACGACCATCTCCTCATCAGACATTTCAGTAAAATGCCCACTTGCCTTATTAAGAACAGTATCAATAACCGAGGCCTTGTAAAAAAGTGAGTTGAAGCGAATATTAAAGTCCGGCGTTTGATCTTGAATATGCGCCGCAAAATTATCTAATGAAACAATTTTTGCTTCATCTTCATCTTCATCATCACTACGTTCTATATCAAGTGTAACAATATGATGCTCTTCGAAGTTATCACACATTACCATAATAGCCTCTTTTCTGTACTCTGACTGCACCTTCTCTATATGCGAGGCAACCTTAACCTTGTCCCCGTTAAAGCGATCCATGCACTCCTTAACGACATCGTCGGGCACTCTCGACATCCACATCTCTAAGAAAGTTGTAATACTTTTCACATCACCCAACATACGCCCAAGGATAACAATAGCTACAGAGAACTCTAACTTAAAACGGTTCATATCTTCCGGCAGAACACTTATTACTATCCGCTCTTCTTTAACATTTTCTATCACTGTTAATAAAGGAACGCTTCCCATTATATTAAAATTCATCTGAACTAGAGGCAATAACTCTTCCACAAACTGCCCGACTTCTTCTTTAGTTTTTATAGCCAAAATTATCCCTTACTGATTTAATCGTTTAGACATAGCAATAATCAATTCTTTCTTTAACCGTTTCTTGAACATTTTTGTAGTGTTCATACCGCCCTTGTCATTAACATGCGCATCAACAACCGAATTTACTGTTTCATCGACTAATGCAGAAAATAAATCCTTTATCGAGTAATTCAAATCAGCTTGCTCCATGACAATCGTAACCTCTTTACGAGATTCACAAGAAATCACCTCTACAACCCCATCAGAGAAAACTCTTACACCCAGGTTATCATCTTCAAGCTTATGAGCAATATCTCCCGAAACAGAAAGGTCATAACCTTTACTTTTAATTAATGCTTCAATCAACTCATCGTCAACAACGCTCATAGTAAAACTCCATTCAATTCAATTACCTTATTGAGTACACTTTAATTATTTTAGACCTAATGTAAACAACTAACGCTCCTTGAAGTTGATTTTACTATCAATTACTATGAATTTTAGTAATTACTATTTTTTTTAGTAAAGGACAGTAAAGTTAAATAAAGAATGCTTCTTCGAAATGCGCTCACAATAAAAACATCATCAATAAAACTAATTTCTCACTACAAAAGACTACTTACTACCAGAGACACTAATTTTATTAATAACAGGACAACAATTATGAATACGCAACAAGCTATAAAATTTCCAGAGTTTACTGGCATTCGCTGTTTGATGATGCCGTTTATCCAAGGCGATCCATCTAGCGTTCCTGAAGAATTCAGAAAAGGCTATGAGAAAATCCTTGCTGACACATTCATCAACAAAGGTGAGATAGGTTTTTTAACTATCGATGAATCACCTGCGACTAAAGGTAAACCACACCGTGGAGACAGAGCACAGTTTGGTCGAGCTCTTCATACTGAAGTAGGTCGACTTCCTAACAAGATTTATTGTTGGGGCGGCGGTGGTTGGGGCGGCATTCACAATGTTGAACTAGAAGCAGATGTTAAAATCCTTCTAGCCAATAACGTCAGTGACAGCTGCGCAACTTGGAATGCGACACATGAAAACACATCTCGCGATGGTGATATCGGCAATTTTTCTGCTGACTATCCTATGAGTGATGCAACATTCATGAAAGCAGGTCAAGTACATGAAATTGGCATTTTAACGCCTCATGAAAGTTTACCTGTTGAAACGAACGTCAATCGACAATTCTTACGAATTATGTCATCTGGCGTCCATGGCCGTGAACCACACTTCACTGAAAATCCATTAGTTAATTTACACTAATGATATGCTTTTTATAAGCTCCCTAAAGAGTCCCCTCCAGGACTCTTTTTTTATTGTTAAATACCAAATTTATTTATGGTACACTTCCCTATTCCGTTGAAAGAAAAGACATAATATAGAGTGCAAGTATGCTAAGAGATACCATTACCTTATCCCCCGTTCATTTCGAAGAAACCAAAACATGCGTCTACGGGAAAAACTTTATCTCAAACGGACACTGGATAATCAAAACAACCGCAGTCCACGAGGCAAACTTAAAGCAAAATTTTGAACCTGAATTATTAAGAAACAACATCCACATAATGTCGAAAGACGACACTATAGAAGAAGTGGTTGCCAGGCACCAAATGGATGAACCACCACTCCCTTGTGAAATTTCCGACGTCTCGTACTTAAACGCTCAATTCCTGTATGTAGACGAAACAAAACTAATAAGCATCCATAAAAACTACACTCCCCTCGTAAATCAAATAACCGAAGACCAAGACAAGCTCACATGTAACAGCAAAGTCCTAACATTATTAGACCAAAATGATGTGGTAATAATGGCGCTATCCATTTACGACATCAAAGACAATCGTCCTGCAATATCAGAAGCCATCCGAAAAGCCATCAGCTAACTATTGACTTCACTGCCCCTTTCATTAAGCTAAAGGCATAACAAAAGTAATTATCAATCTCAACCAGACACAAGGAATAAAGATGGAAGCCACATTAATCACCAGCACAGAGGAATTCGTAGCGGCGCACGCATACGATGAAAAAAATGCATTAAAAGAAGCGCCAACCACATTTCCATGCATCCTAGTTAAAAAACATGCTGGAGGTGGATTGGCCGGAGAATATATTCAACACAATGTTCACTTCTTCCCCCAAAACATGACTAGCCACGGCGATTACTTTAACGGCTTTTGTGCTGCACTACCTATAGAGGAATAACAATGCCTAAGACTCTTAAACCTAACTGGGAAAATGCCCCTGAATGGGCGACAAAGCTTGGAAAGCAACACGTAGTTCACGGCAACTACATCCCGCTATGGTACAACGACGAAAGAGCGTGCTCAGCCATTGATGTCCCCAACTTGTCAGTATTACAAGCGCTGCAATTTAAACCTAAAAACATAGTGTTCGTAGAGAACAGGCCGACATAGAAAAAGTAAAACAAAAAAAGTCATTTTAAAATGCTTACTTCATAGGTGGGTTAATTATACTCACCTAAAGTACACCCTCCAAAATCCCTCCCCCCTTACTTCGTGCCGCTTCGCCACCACAAAACCACCCACAACCCTACATGTAATTCACAAAGACAAAATTCTTATAATTCATATTGACCTTGAGAGATATTTCATTATATTAACAGTCATATTTTAAGCAACATCAACGGGAACAACATGAAAGTTAATTTAGTCGGTATAAAACATCAAAGATTTCTCCACGCGTTAGAAATGACAGAATTTGACATGAACGTCGCGTCCCTTGACGATACTTTTCGAGCAAACCTATGCAATGATCTAGGCATTATAGATACACTGCTTTTAGATTCTCACAACCAGTCAACCTATTCTGCTGAAAATAAAAGCTATATTGTTATACCTGATGATCAACAAACTCCATTCGCACGCCTTTTAAAAAAGAACACCTGTGAAGCATATAAATACGCTATTGAAACCTGCCTAGATAGGTTTGTCGAATATTCCACTCACATCGAGAAAGAAATCACTGCCGTTCAAAACCTGACTAAAAAGATTCAATCACTTGACGATCTAACAGCCATTTACAAACTATTAAAAACCAACTCTATCGAACCACTGGAAAATATTTTTCAAAAGGATTTAATTTCAGGACTCAACAAATCGCTTAAAACCCAATTACAAAAATCGATTAAAAAAATTAGCGGATATATTACATTTAGCACAAACGAATACGGACAACTCAGCTCCAACCATGACTCCCTTAGTTGGATTGAGAAACACCATGAGAAGACTAAGATCTATCTCCACTTTACTATCTTCACCAATGAATTCCTCATTACTCATTTGCCAGAAGATCTAAAAGAGCAAAAAGCGTTCGTAATTAAACACACCCCGTCATGGTTGAAAGGCCTCGAAAAAAGACATGAAACTGCTCGGAATGATTTGTTCAGTACACTACGCTCAAAAGAGTCAAACATAAACAAAAGCAATATGATCTCAGTAGGTGTTTTTGTTAGGGAATATAACAAAAACAGAGAAAATCTACTAAATATAGCAAGGCAAGAATGCGCTACTCACAGATTGACTGAATTAAATGATATCTTCACTCAAGCAACTATTAATATCGACACAGTTGCCAAGGCATGGGGCAAATCTCAAGATAAAGATTGGAACGAGCCGGAGTATGCTTTTGCCCCAGGCTCAGATCTTCAAAATGCTTTCATAGAACAGTATTGGAATTCAAAACCACCCACAACATTAAAAACCGTCACACTCCCTGTTAATGCAACACGTTGCGAACAAAGCTCTGAGTCATTTAAAGCAAACTCGCACAACATCATGTCTGCAATGTTCGAGTTAAATGATTCCCGTTCTCGCAAAGTTTTCGCAAATGATGAAGGCATCTTTATTCAAGCTTATTTTGATGTACCGTTTTTCTCGAAGAGACTTCATAAACAAGGCATCAACTTCAGCAGAGTAGCCTCTAAATCAGAAGTTAAAAAATTGTTTGATGAAGCGCCGGATGAAAACAAAAATAGCTACAAAGAATTGTCAAAATTCATCCAACCAGAAAACGATAGTGCCATCATGTCACTAAACATTGTAAAGTGCTTTAAAGTCGCCTAACAGCTAGCAACAAAAACCATCCAACGACAGCAATTGCTGTCGTTTTTTTTAGGTTGCTTATAAAATATTAAAATGAAGTGTTGACTCAACTGCTTTCATCATTAAAGTAGCAACACGTTTGAGGGGTTAGCCCAGCAAACAAGAGCAGATAGGAAGGCTGAAGTTTTTTATATTATTTCATGAACTTTAACCCACCTCCCCACTCTTACTTTAAAACAGCACATCGTTTTAAAATAATTTTAAAAAGGGTTGACACTTAATGTTTCATCATTAAAGTGGAAACAAGTTCGAGAGGCAAGCTTCTCGCAGGAATTAAGAAGGCTTGGGTGTCATCTCTATGACGCCGAAGCACTTAGAAAGAACTTAAATTTGTCCTTAAGTGTTGTTAGGTTAATGTCGGAAAGTACGGGGGCTCGCCCCCAGAAATCTCTACCACAACAAGAGATGAAAAAGTTAAAAAAAACGTTTGACATGCTACTCTCAATCATTAATGTAGCAACACGTTGAGAGGCAGGCCTCTCAAATAAGTTTAGAAGGTTTGGGTTTCATATTGATGACGCCGGAGCTTAAAAAGAATTAGTTACTTGTCCTGGTAGTTAGTGTTCGAATAGACGGGGAGTTTTACTCCCCTGATATTTTCACCGCCAGCAGCAATAAAAAGAATTTGAATTTGTCCTCAAATGTTAGAATAAGTTAGTCTCAGAAAGTACGGGGGTTCGCCCCCAGAAATCTTCAGATGAAGACAAATTAGAAAAGAATTAGTTACTTGTCCTGGTAGTTAGTGTCCTAGGTAGATGGGGAGTTTTACTCCCCTAATATCTAACCCACGCCAGCAGTAGCAAAAAGAACTTAAATTTGTCCTTAAGTGTTGTTAGTTTAATGTCGGAAAGTACGGGAACTTAGGTTCCCAGAAATCCTCCTTAAGACAAGTTGAAAAAGAACATGAATTTGTCCTCGTGTAGTTGGTGTCTCAGTGAGTAAGGGGTGGAAAGCCCCTGAAACCTTCCGCCGGATAAATCAAAATAAACAAGTTTGTCCTTGTGTTAGTTGTGTCCTCGGTGAATGGGAGCTTGCTCCCTGAATCCTCCAACAACAAAGACAAAAAAAAGAATTAGTTACTTGTCCTGGTAGTTAGTGCTCAAATAGATGGGGAGTTTAACTCCCCTGATATTTTTCATCTAATACTCCACCGACTAAAAACAATTCTTATGTGGACGATAAAAGACACCCAACACCAACAATTCATCTATAGCCTTCATACCTAAAACCCTATCTAAACCTAACTTCCTAATTGCGTCGAAAAACTCTTCACCCGTAAAACTACCCACCTGTTCCTGCAATAGTTTTATAATCTGCATAAACACCTTATTCGTTATCAAGAAAGGAGGCCCTCCTTGAAATGCTACAGTCAATTCGTTGACTTGAACCGACATTGAACCATGAATACGTGTTTCGGAAATCTTACACTCAGGGTTTAGGGCAAATAATTCTTTTGAGTAATCTTGAGGTTTTAACTCTTTTCTCAAAACGGCGTCTTTTTTCGCGAGAACCATGTTAAGCATTGGGCGCTCTTCAATCTGGTCTATAAACTTAAATTGATCTTTAAGTGAAAGTTGTGATAATTTATCTCTCAACGCAGAATCTAAGACAACCTTATTAATATCCCACTTATGAGGCTCAATCCACTTAACAAACTTTAACCCACATTCATCTATAAGTGACCATAATGCATCAATAGTGTAAGAAGTTTCATTAACGTTTAAGCACCTATCTACAAATTCAATATCAGATGTTAAGTGAGTCCCCTTAAACATTCCCCTATCAAATAATCCTGACGCACAATAACCAGCTACCTGGCGTGCATCTTCAATACGATCTGATATTTCATTTTCTTCGGGTGCAATCAACTTAAGAGCATCTATAACGCGATATAAATTGGCTCTGCCATTCGTCCCATAGACCATCAAATTTATAACACCTTGAGGAGCTAAGACACTGTTTAGTTTTTTTAACCCTGACACAGGGTCAGACATATGATGAATAACACCAGATGAATGGATCACATCGAACTTCCCTTCAGGTATAGACAACCCCTCCATAGTCATTAGATTAATCTCTTGAACCTTAATGTTTGTTAGGTTGCGAGCAACCATCTCCTTTTTAACATTAGCAAGACCAACAGGATTCATGTCCACCCCTGTATATTGAACATGTCGTTGAATTGATGCAGATCCAACCAACCCTAAACCACGCCCACAACCAGCATCCAAAACTTGAATCGCCTGATCCTTCTTTTTAATAACCTTCCCCATCAGAGACAACAAAAGGCTATTATTATTCCCAACCCTAATATTCGGCTCACCATGAGGGTAAGGGTATTGCTCATACATTGCTTTAACGTTTTCTGAGATATGATCCATTGTAATTCCTTTCAAAACCACAATTTTACCACCTTATTTTACTTAGAAATAAAGCCGATTAAGCCAAATGATAACCAATATCTTTATCTGCACAATCATTAACTGCCGAACAGGTAGCCAAAAATAAATAACTACTGAGCAACTCTAGTTGCTGAAATAGCTCTCCCTAAAAACACCACCACCAAATCCTATATACCTATGTGCAAAGCTTTATCTTGTGCAACAACAATAAGACAACAACTAATTACATAGGACTAAATATGTCATTCTTAAAACAATTTAATAAAGAATTTGGCGGAATAAACGAACTACAATTACTTAGCTACATGGGCAATCACTCTTTAACAAGCGATGAGCTCCATGAAGTTTGCTCGTTTTCATACTTCAGTGTTGAATTACACCGGAGAATTTACGAACAACTAAGTGAAGAAACAAAAGAGGCAACCTGGAAGATGCTTATTGATCAAGTTGTTCACTTAGCAACAAATATTATCGCGCACCCTAAGTTCCCAAAAGAACTCCATGAGTACACGCTATTAAAACTTCCTGGGCTTGCGAAAGATGATATGACCCAGCAATGGATTGAGTCTGCCATCATGTTGCGAGAAGATATTGATAAAGAACTAGCTACTACATGGCTAACTGATAATATCGAATGCATTCTTGAACACAGCTCAATTGTTGAAGATTGTAAGTTTTTAACAGAAGAATTAATTGTTAAAACAATCAATTTTGATGATATAAAATCTTTCGCATATACAGCCATACTTGTTACACGTTGGCTTTATAACGATAATTGCTCAAGCAACATGAGTGATAAAATCGTTGAAAAACTTGAAGAGAGTGCAGTTAATCATCAACCGAAATTAATGTTTAAGCTATACGCCAATATTATTCTATCTGGAAATAATAGCCACGTTATCGCTGAATACCTTTTTTCGAATTACGACAAGCTAGGTTTTTTCTTCCAAACCCAACTAATAGCGTTAATGAATAAGGGTATCCAACAAAAAGATTATCGATACTCCATTACCTAAAACACTAAAGCCCACATCTGTGGGCTTTTTCTTATAAAAAAGACAAACTATTTAAAGTCACATCGAGTTTTTTATCCGTCGTACAAAAGCCAAACCCTCACCAGTAATACCTGATGCTTCTATTTGATTTTTACCTTGTTTTAAAATGCTCACCACCCTACCCTCTTTTAAGGTCAATTGATGAGCTTTTGCTCTTTCGAAAACCTTTTTAAATTTTACTTCAGCGCCAGCTTGCCTATTTAATGTTTGCCGAGATGGGTAACCACTTTTTATTAAATCCTTCATCATCAGGCCGGACTTTATAGCAATCAAAGCTTTAATAAGTTCAACGCGTTCAAACAGTTTTTCTTTGCCCTTCCCGACAAAGCTATCAAGAACATGCCCAGGCGGGTTTCGACGAACAACGCGATTAGTTGATTTTAAAAGCGAGCTGGATTGATTGGGGTTGTTTTCGTGTAACTCAATTGCTGCGATACTTAATTTCTTTCTAGTTACCGTTCCAACAAGACCCTTAGTGTAAGGTATACCGAATTTTTCCTTATATTCATCCGCCCTCAAGTTGTGAGTTCTATATACATGCCTATGAAGACTCTTATATGAAAGCCCACAAATTAGACATTCCAAATTTTCATTATCAAGATAAGCGTCAACCGCAGCTAAAGATGTGAACATATAAGTTACTTTGAGGTAATTAACTTTCCACTATTTAGTAGAATAATTATCAGTGAATAAATAATTGACGCCACGAACATCCCCAAACAAACATGTAAGGTATACTCGAAGCCACTTTTTCTAACCGCTACCCCAGCAACTTCCATAATTAACTGAGAGAAAAACAAAAAACCTGTAATTTCAGCTAAAGCTTTAGATACCTTATCATTATATTTTTTCACAGCTCACCCCTAATTCCGGAACCTGAGTCATCATGGCGTCCTCATAACCGGATTTTAAAATAAACGAATAACCACCCACTATCTTTTGCTCTGCATCTATTGCCAAATAAGTGTCACTTGCATAATTTATAGTATTACGAAGAATACGACTACTATTCCTATCTAATTCACCAAACCACTTCCACAACTGAGCTTCACCTCTAAAGTTCAACTCATAGAGATTCTCTTTGCTACGGTCATGACTATCATCGCGATGGAATTTATCATCAAAATATTTACTTACCTTAACAACCATAACCCACCTCAACTAAATAATACAGAATGCCAACTATTGCTTTCCGAATGAAAACTCAAACTCTTTATCTTCCTGCTCTTTATCACCTTTCTTCAGCCCCATCATTTTAATAACGATAAAAGCTGATAAGTAGAAAAATAAAATATCTACAATAAAACTAAAAGAACCAAAAGAACCTGCCACATAACGAAGCAAGACCCCCGTAATAGACATTAACAAAACAACCTTGATGCTCTGGCGCATAAACCTGAAAATACACTCCAAAACAACGCCTATTGGCATTCTGTTGAATATCACTAGCAATACTACCAAATCAAACAACAAATAATTAAACCAATCTAAAACAACTGCAATTAGCATCAAAGGCGCAAAATAATACACAAAATTTGAAGACTCTTCTGACACCACATGAGGCACGACGGTTTCCGTATCAGGGACGATTAAAAACTCCAACAATGAAAACAATAAATACATAGAAATAACAACATATAGCGCCATTTTAATGAATATCAGCAGTTCATTGTAAAGTGTCAGATAACAAGAGATGACATCGATCCGCTTCCCACCCGTGTAATAGACTGCGACTGCAATAAAACCCAAAAGTGAAGCGCTTACGTCTACAAACGAAGAGGCAAAGGTTGGCATTAAATCAGCTACTACAAAACATAGAAGCATCAGAATAAATAACAAAGGATTGTGAAAAACAAAAACCACAGACTCCTTCACTATTCCCGCAAAATCTTTTAACGTTATCGTTGTTTTAATATTTATCAAAATAAACCACTACTACCTCTATTCAAATAATTAACCGACAACTATAGTGCTCGTCGATATGCGCCACGGCCTGACAAGCGAACCAATAGGAAACTCATAATATTACCGAGCGCAGTTGTAATCACCAATAACTCTTCTCCAACGACCTTATTACCAATGCGCTTAAAGTCTAAACCAGAGTGAGATGCCTGCTCAGTAATTTCATTTTCGAAAAACACTTCGCCCACAGGCAATGCTTCTTGGATAATAAAGTCAGCGCGATAAGCAACAACATCGTTTTGAACAATAATATCACCACTTTCTCTATTCACTAGCTGCCAGTGTTTAGCTTCAGTTTTATCATGCTCCCAGCTATAACCGCAATGACAAACAGCGCAATGTGAACCTTCGTATGATTCAGGCCATTCAGGATAGCTCTTTGCTACATACGCTAAACATTCTTCTCTTAATTTTTTCATTTACCCGTCCTAATTGAGTTAATTTATAACGCCAACTTTAATGAAAAATACCCCCTCGTCAATAAAAAACAACATAAAATCAAAAGAAAATCCTAAGAGGGGGCATCTGAAGTTTTATCTGAATTCCCCGACCCTTTACATTGGTTCTGTTTTCATTAATATAATCCACAATTAAACAACTTTGGAACTATCATGAGAAACCAAACAGACACCACCCTTTATAATCTAACCGAACTAAACCAACTCGCTTTATTTAAAGAAAATTTTGAGTGGTATTGCGATGGTGCCCATGTTCAGCATTGCCAATTCACCAAAGGTGTTCTAATCGTTAATACTAAAGATAAAAAATTTAGCTTTTCTTCCGACGGAAAGCCAAAGGACTGCTATCGCCTACCTGTCATAGAGTCTGTTGAAAATAAACTGGTAATGGAAGCCAACCTAAATGGCACTAAAATTACAATTAAGCGCGGAGCCACTGGCGATTTTTACATTAACGCCATAACCACAGAAGGTGCTGACCTGTACGAAGCATGGTGGGGAGGTAGCGACAAAACGATGCTAGATGCATTAAACGAAGCCGCCAGCGTTACACTAGGTAAAACAGATGACCTTGCTATCTAACACACTAAATTCAATACATTACAGGGAAATAAAATGAGCACAGTAAATCTAAAAGCAGCATTAACCTTTAGCGAAATGGTAACAGAAGAAGAAGTGACCAAATGGAAAAGAGATTATCTTCACGCCATTTACATGAATACACAGGGTATTAAAAAAACGCTTAATGCCGTCGGAGAACTTGATGCAAAAATGATAGCTGAATATAAGGCATACAGAGTTAACCTATTTGCCCTTGATAGATTGCTTGATGATATCTGCAATAGCATGAAACTCCACCCCTCTTCTTATGTTCAGAAAGCTATCGACAAGATATGCAATGAAGTTTCAAATAATGTTAAAGATGAGGAACTAGTCAGAGAGATGGCAGATTTCGGAGCTCTTCTTGCTAAAGCACTAACCTAACCTTTTAAATCACCTTAGAACAACCACCGACTTATCCACCTCTTTCATTAGATAAGTCGGCATAAGATATCGATTGTCCCACCACTCAATAACTAGACCCAATATTATCCTCCACTTTATCCTATTTATAATTACTCAAGAATGAGCTAATTAAGGACATAACTAATGAACAAATTTGAAAAGGTAGTACAAACTGACTTCGAGAAACAAAAAGGTGCCAACGTACAGATCATTGGAGATGAAGGAAGCGCCCTACTAAATGTTTGGGCAGATATTATTGATAATGATGATCCACGTTTCTTTGTAACGCTCAATAACGATAATGAGTTACTAATCGTAAACGTAGACACCAGTGAATTTAAATTACCAGACATATCATTTAGTGATGATCGCACATATTGCTACTTGAAATTCAATAAATGCCAGGTTCACATCAAACTTGAAGGTGAAGGCGTTGTTATCGATGTTTGGGATATGACTGACCCAACCGAGGAAGAAGTTATTAACTCCACCTACTCATACTGGTCTGAGTTATATGAACTAGTAGAAGAGTAAAACCAAACCACTTATGGTTGTGATATTCACGTAAAAACTTTTAAACCAGCGACTTTTGTTGCTGGTTTTTTGCTTCTGAATCACCGTTATTTAGCAACATATTAATGAACCACACCCAACATCTACATGTGGACATGATTACACTAAGGACTTAACGTCAACTAAAACCTTTTCCAATATATCCACAAGACCATCAGCATCCAAAGACAAAGTGGCTCCCCATAGTACCTTCTGATTATAATGGGTTCTTCTAAACTTATGCACCTCATGCGACTTACGATAAAGAGCAACACTCTTTTTGAATTTTTTTACGTGCACTTCATCCCAACCAAACACCTGACGCATAGCTATTATTGCCGAAATGTCTGAAATACCCTCTTTCACACTGCCAGAAACATTCACTGCTCGACTAACCGGATGCAGGTGAAATACCTCGTGATAAAAAAAGAATAACCTATATTCGTCATCAGATACTCCTCTAAATCTTGGAAACCTTCGGTCACTATCCTCTACAACAAGCTCTTCATCCAACACCAAGATCTTGGCGATCACTCCACGCTTCATTAACAAAGACACGTAACTACGCCTCGAACTTCCCCCTCTTCTAATAGCCCTATCTACACTAGAAAGAACCTTCGCGTTAGCAGACTCCATATCTTCAGTAAAAACCTCAAACCTCCCGAAGTTAATGTAAATACAGTGCCCTTCAAACGGCTCTAGATATAAACCGCTCTCTCGACTCCTCCAAATGTCTGGTATGTTTTCCACAGTTAACATCTTCTGGCAACCAGTCAACATCGAAGCACTCTGAGGGTACTCTATCTCTATTACATCAGGAAGCAATGGCGCTCGTACAGAAGCAGCACACCCCGACAAAAGGATAAATATAATAAATAGAAATATTGTTCGCATACAGGCTCTTGAATAACAGGAAGTTATTCAAATACGAACAGACACTACGAATTAAAAATGTGAATAAGAACAATAGAACCATCTACCGGACTAATTAAAACCTTAACCCAACACAAACAAATATATAGCCGACTTTAATCGTGCAGCCAAACCATACCGATTGTGAACGACAACTTGACTTAGATATGTATTTCCTTATTATAACGGTATCCGTCATTATTAAGGTTAAGTTATGTTTGAGCAAATTGATTATGAAGCAACGATTCAGAAGTGGGCAGAACAACTTGTCGACATGCAAGAGTGGACTAACCGCCCAGGTGAAATAGCTAAGAACCTATACCCTATACTAGGACTCCCTAGAACGAGTCATATGGACTACCTAAATAAAATTACTGAAGCACCCAATTACGTAAAGGCGCACATTGACACGCTCAATAAATTAGACACGGGTACTTTTTTCCCTATCGTTATTAATAGAATGTTTCCTTCCGGTTTTAAAAAGAAATCCGCTGAAGAGTTGGCTGTGATGACAATACAACTATGGGAAAGTATTTTTGATAAAAAAATTACTGAACAAGTCGGCATCGAATCAGCTGGTGAATGGAGTTTACGCGCAATCAACAAAAGACTGCTAGCGCTGCAAGAAAACGATCCTAGCGGCGTCTCTACCATGCTAGCCATTGGTGATGAAATAAATGAAATCCCATCAACAGGGCGCTATGCATCAGCAACTAGAAAGATTGGCTTCTATAAAATTAAATTCATTCTAGAGCAACCAGTCGTATGCAACTTCATTACAGATCAAGCGAGCCACCTTATTTCGTTGGTCAGTAAATTTAAACCTGATCTCTCCGAACAAAATATAAAGTGGATTAAAAGCTACCCCATTGAAGTAGTCAACTATTCCCTAAACACATTTAACTCCCTTAAAAAAGTACAAGCATCAACCGGACTTAATTCTGACGAGCAACCCGTTTTTTCTAAGCTTGTTTTTATGTTCAACAATACACGTGACTTAAAAGAAAAGATGAATCAATTGCCTAACGGAATGGCGCTATGCATTATTAGAAACACTAACCCCGCAGATAGTATATTTGTCATTGCAGTCAAACGAGGTCAAAATCTTTTCTTATTGTCAGATCAACCTAACTATCCGCACCCTCTAAAAGCAGGAGCTATGGCTTCTCGAAATAATCGATACAATGCAGAACGAATGGAGGGTTCGCTACTCCCTTATGAAATGCTAAACCTTGTCTGGAGTGACGGAGCTAGACGCGTAGAAGAGAGCTCCATCTCAACAGCTATGATAAAGGCAGACGAAAAATTAAAGGTAGTAGGCAGCATTGATCAAATGAGAATCGACACTATCCTATGGTTTGGCCTGACGTGTGATTTATGCATCGAAAGATATTTTAAAAACAAGACAACAGAGCCCATGCTCGGAATTGTCGATAACGTCCAAATCAAAGCAAATTTCTTAACTTACGGCTCCGCTAAAACAGACCTTGTGGTTGTAAATGAAAGCAATACATTGGTAGTGAAAACATCTAAAGAGTTAGATAGAAAAGAATTTGAGAAAAGCTTTCCTACTGTTAAGAAAAGATTTCACCTGAACGGGTGGATGCAAAAAAAATATGCTGACCAAGTTGATAGTAATTTATTGTATGCCCCGCAAGTACAAGCAGATGAAAAGCACCTACTTGGTGTTAAAGAAATGAAGGGAACAGAAATTATCACGATGTATGATAGCTATAATGCTAAAAAACACATAAGCCTAAGATCCGTCGACAATAAAACACTGGCAACAGTTGATGAATTTCAAGGAAATAATGATTTTATAGCGCGAGTGAATCAATCCAAAATGATTGAACAGCTAGCCCTTCGCGACTTTAAAGATAACAAAGATAAAATATTGAAGTGGTTCTCTAAAGCCGCAGTTAAAAACATCCCCAACTTAATCGATGACTTAACTAGCCTTAATCATGAGAGATTCGACATTTCAAAAATAGTTAGATCAAGTGAAGGTTGCGGACTTATCCCTCGTAGTATTTTTAGAATGATCCACCTCGCAGAAGCACCTCAACACTCAAGATTCATTTGGTCTAAAGACACTAAGAACAAACCATCTGTATTTTTAGAAGCACTTAAGCTTTACAGTAAGCGAGAAGGCCGGACGAGTTGTTATTTCGATAAAGAGCTAGACATTGAGCAGGATGACGCTGAATTACGCCTATATCTTAATATCTCCAATGCTTATGACATCTCCATTGTGACGGGCATCCCAGTAGACAAATTACCATTAGAGCTACAAACCTATGGACTAACAGAAGGGAATCTCCACTCATACATGGACAGCTTTGTTGACCCATTAGATACAATTCAAAACCCATGGGACAACTTAAAACTACGTTTCTCACTTCCTGTATCCAAAAAGGGTTTGAATATCAAAAGAAAAGCCCTAGGATTAAAACCAATTTACTTATCAAAACTCCCCTTAAGTAACTGGGAAGATGGTGCTGAAAACGATGAAGCTATAGAAAAAGTATACCAAGTACAAAAGGCCTTTGGATTTAATGTCAGCCCATGCCTTGGAGTAAATAAGCAAAAACCTAGTTTCAGCTTTTATATGTAAATTAAGCGGGTCTTCGCCAGACTAGTCCTCTTCCTGCTCTTTCGACGGAAGAGGCTTCTTAGGATCTTTCACAGACTCTTTTCCAAACATATAATTACTAAGCGATTTACCAAAGCTATTTATTTCATCTCCCACCCCCTCAGCAACAGTCCTTTTCGGATCGTCTGGGGCACTTTTTTTACTGACTGAACGCATTATTGATTCCCCATATTGCCTTAATACATCCCCTACTTGCCCCCCTACATCGTCACCAACACTAAGCTCAGCAACTTTTCCTCGCTCCTCCAAAGGCAAGGCCAATTCTGACTCCAAAAACCGCACCCTTTTTAATAGTTTTTCAATAGCCATAGCTTGCTTACATTGCTGTTGGGCATATTCTTCCATACAATACTTATCCAAGAAAAGTACGCTACCGTCTATTTGATCAAGTTGCCTTTGAGATAACTCACCCGCACTCACGAAATTCACAGACAATAAACACAGCGCTAATTTAATTTTTCTCAAAATAAAACCTTAATTTTGTTGAACAATAATTACATAATTATACAAGCATCAATGTTTCCAAAATATGATATTAATCAACATAAAAAAAAGACGCCCTCCCAGGTTAGAAGGCTCAAACCTTTCTCCTCCATCCGCACCTATCTATATTTAATGCCCACTAAACTAATAAAACTGAAAATGACACTATTAATAAAGTTAGCTTTACTCACCACGCTAATAACAATTCCAGTGCTCAGTGAAACTGATAATTTCAATATACCTATCACAGGAACACTCGATAATACTGCGCCGGACTCTTGCTCGATTACTCCTCCACGTGCAGTGAGTTTGCGCACGTTAAATGTCCACGACTTACTAAACAACGAAAGCGTAGAAATAGATAGTATCGGACAAACCGCCTATAACACTAATGTTAGAGTTGATATTGAAGTAATATGCACAGTAGGAACATCTTACAGTATTTACCTGGACAGTCCTCACTTTCTCGACGACAGCACTGGAGCCGGAGTGGAACTAGAGTACCTCCCTGGCAGATTTTTAACTGATATAGCTGGAGGAGAAATCATATCAGGAACTGGGACAGGTGCAGCGACAACCCATCGAACTTATGTCTTTATCTCTAAAGGAATGAACACAAACTTAACAGACATCTCTGGGGCTACTTCTATAACCCTGGCACTTACTCTTGAGGCTTTGTAGTTGAACATTGCAATTACCTCAAGAAACTCCACGATAATAGAATACTGAGACAAAAAAAACGCCTTTCTCAAAAAGAAAGACGTTAATAATTACGCTAAACGAACATAACTCTCATATGCATGAGTAGCAGAACGCACCGCGTTTAACAAATTTATCAAATGATCTCCATCTTTAACCAAAGCGCCAGCAACACACTCACTCAAAGCATAATCAGCAGACTCCTTTGCAAATTTTAAATCATCATAAACTTTTACTTCATCAGGAATATTACAAACAACCTGTAAATTAGCGCGACCTTCATAGTCAAAATTAATCAGTAATCGTAAAGATTGATTAATCTCAACTTCATGTGTCATCGGTGAATTTGCATCCACATAACACCATCGCACACTATCTGGGTTAATGTGTATGCCCTTTAACCAATCAATAACACGAGGCATTTGGTCGTTATAAACAAGATTAGCTAAAGAGCCATATTGCATAAACCCCCAAACAGCAATTTGCTTCAAGCGCATACCTAAGACACAACCATCAACAGCCTGCAAAACTTCCTCAGGACTATTAATATTACGGCCTTCTGCACGAACCTTAGCGACAATCTTCAGTCGATATTCATCAAATAATTCCTGATTAACTTTCAGATCACCACTTAACAATACCTTCTTCATCTCATGCACATCGTTATTATCAAAACCATATGACTCTAAAACTGTTTGATGGGCTTTATACTTGCTAAAACCACCACCTTGAATAGTTGTCATATAATCACCTGCATCAAAACGAGTGTCGCATATCTTTAACACTGATCCAGATTTAACCTCAACAACTGCAAACGTTGACATTAAACTTCCCACTACAGGCGATTTTTCAATTACTTCGATTTCTATCAATTTAATCATTTTCTTGTCCTATTTTATTTAGTATGGAATTCTCAACATTAAATAAGCTCAAGATACGAGCACGCCGACTCCCAATGATTACCATTTTTTCTTTCCCCCACACTCATACCTATTTACTACTGACATAATTTTAAAAACTCAGGACAATATATGAACTTAAGAACCATAATGGACTTCGCATCTAATAATTTGCGATTTACAAAAAACGAACGTTATCATGGCGCTTGCATCACAGACGGACTTTTAAAATTCGATTGCAGTCTTATTGACGGTAAATTTGAAGATTACAAAGAAATCTTAATCGGCGTAAGTATCAGCAAAGAACGCATCGGTTTAGGTGTAAGCTATAAGCAATCCGCGCATGTTCAGTACGAACACGAAGAAACCACGACAGAAGGTTTTTGGATGAAATTCATTGATTTTCCAACAAGCATGGAAGACCTGTATGAATTTCTGGATTTTGATGACAACGAAGTAAAAACAGATTGGTACAACAAAGAACAGCGACGAGATTTAAAGCCGCTTTTCCACGATAACCGAGATATGTTTGAAAGCCTGGTAGATGTAATCAACTTTGCACTTAGAACAATGTGGAGCACTGAAGAATCAACCAAGCTATACCAATTCATTAATGATGACTTACTATTAGTACGCCAGCTTAATGAAGAGATATACAACGATAATGTAGATCGAATTCGATTTTTGTGTCAACAAAGCTTCGGCGTTTTAGTGGGTTCGACTTTTGAATATTTACCAAAAGGCATTATTTATTCAATGCTCAATGGTGAAATCATAGAACTATCAGCAACAAGTAGGCATGTAAAAATACCTTCTGAATTTCGAGAAGTATCTGAAGGTATTTTCGAAGAATTAGACGGATGCCCACAATGGATCACCTTTTTCAACGACACTAAGCACATCTACTCTGTTGAAGAAAATGGCAGTACCGCTGATGAAACAATGGCAGAAGCATGGCGTAAAGATAAACTCGACTTAGGGCTCCAATGCATTAAAACCAATGGAAAAATACCTAAAGAACAGTTAATCGGCAAACCATACACTGATTTTGTTTTTTAATTGATTTAAAGCACTCATTTTTGAGTGCTTTTTTTTCATCTAAATCCCCGACAAATAAACACTAGATTTCTCAATTAAATTCATTAACATAAGTTAAATTAACTATTTAATCCAGAGACCTCTATGTCAAATATTGAAAAAATCAAAGCCGACTTTTTTGCAAAAATTTCAAAACTAAAAATAACAGCTCGCGACGGCAGAAAACGCATACTAGGGCGTCAAACTGAAAAGCTTGAAAACGGTGAAGAGGTGAACGTTAAAAGACTCCTAAATATAATCAAAACCCAAGAAGAACTGATTGATTTCATGCTTGATAGTGAAGGTGGCGTAGGTGAACACATCCAACAACTAGATAACTACCGCCAACTCGCGCTTAAAGGTCTTGGCTTCATAGCATCCGGTCACGAACTCAACGGACTGTTCCAGAGCCTTTCTTATCACGTAAAAAATAAAGAAGAACTAAAACCACTTAGACCAGATATCAATAGACTTGAATCAATCTTCAAAGGCCATATGGTTCAGCACAGTGCACACCAAGATTATAGGATGGATAAGGTCAATCTTAAAAAATACATATCAACCATTTTTGAACGCTACCACGGCAAAGAAATTGTCTGGGATAAATCGTTCGACGAAGAAAACATAGAAGCCCTACGCTTTAAAACAGACAAAGGTTTCACTATCATGTCAAACATTGTCCGAAACGCCATGTACTGGGGAGATAAAGTTGAAATTAAGTGGATTGATGACAAAATCATAGTTTCCGATAACGGAATTGGCGTACCCAAAGATAAACAAAACCAATTATTCAACATAGGCTTCAGCGAACGACCAGGCGGAACGGGTCTCGGACTAATGATGAGTCGCGAGTATGCACGCGAAAATACGGCAGACATCTACCTCGATAAAGAGAACTCGCTTACAGATCTTACTGGCGCGTCATTCGTTTTTGACCTTAAAGATAGAACTTACACACCACCAAAGAAAGAAGACTAACTACGACGCAGTCCACAGGTGAAACCATTGCACCACCTAAAGAAGAGCTTATCGGAAACCACACATTAATTTAAAGCACTCATTTTGTGCTTTTTTATTTAATAGACATGTAATTCAATATTTTGAGTCAGATAGGCAAAGAAATGATCAAAGTTATATATCTGTTGTGTATTGCCGATATTTCATTAAAGTAGCGTATAACGAAATAAACATTAACAATCAGGAATCCCATGACATCTTTAGCTAGAGAATTTAACCAAGAAAATCTAACGCCTATCAACAAAATAGATTTTCGACACATCAAAATAGCTATTGAGAGAAACAACCTCTTAGCATTCTCTAAAGACGCCTATATGGGCGGCGATAAGAAAGGTTGGTACATGAAGACCGAGCAATCTCCAGAAGGTAAATATCTTCTTGTAGAGCACTACACACCGAAGGAATGTGGCGGACTGGAGCTCGCTTATAAGGCCGACACTGAAATGCTTAAAGTGTTTTTTGAAAAATACGTAACAGTAACTCCCCACCTAAGACAGTTGTGGGATAAAAGATTTTACCAAGGCGAGCACAAAGACAAGCCAGAAGGCTCTAGAATGATAATGGTCAATAAAGAGCAATTTACCAAGTAACCCCATGTTGTCTTTATTTATGATTAAGACGTCAACACGTCAAGGCCATTTTAATAAATTCAAAGGAAATCATCATGAAAAATATCAGTAAGTACGTAGACTTTGGCACAATGACTTTTGCTGAATTCTCCAAAAGTAAAGTTGGCACTAAAGCTAAATT
>Ga0105355_10001392_pt1 | contig 22269 bp, 17 predicted proteins | sample GOMGulsemesocosm_2_FD_83508 | JGI IMG/M metagenome (GOLD analysis project Ga0105355, IMG submission 83508) | Methane-oxidizing microbial communities from mesocosms in the Gulf of Mexico - GOM9C Gulf of Mexico | ecosystem: Environmental > Aquatic > Marine > Cold seeps | place: Gulf of Mexico...
GCTATAGCCAAAGCAAAGTTATCAGCGCTTAGTTGTTTATCCGAAAAGAAATTGTTTAACCAAGTCACACAGCCCATCTCTAGGCTTTGAGCTTCGAGTACATTATTACCTTGACCAATAATTAACTCGGTACTCGCACCACCAATATCTATTACTAAAAGTTGTTGTGAACTTTGCTCTGTAAAAGCAACACCACGGTAGATAGTTTTAGCCTCTTCAATACCCGAGATGAGTTTAATTGGATATTGTAAAATCTCTTCTGCTTGGTTAATAAATTGTTGTTTGTTATTAGCAAGTCGAAGAGCAGCTGTTGCTGTAATGATTAGTTTTGCAGGTTGGAGCTTATCGAGTTCTTTACGGAATTTTTGTAGGCAGTCTAAACCAATATCAATAGTCTGTTGGTCTAAGTTGTTATTTTCATCTAAACCAGAGGCTAGCCTAACCTTTTGTTTTTTCTTTGAAAAAACGCTAAAACCATCATCTGTCTTGTTAACAGTTAGCATATGAAAACTGTTAGAGCCAAGATCAATAATGGTATAGCGTTTATCTATCATCTTTAACGTTTATGGTTACGATGATAGTTATCTTTGCGATTATTTGGACGATTACTATTATGCGCTTTATATTTACTTACTTTCATTACTGGAAGTGAGTCTAAGAGTGCTTCTTTGTCGTATTCACTAACTGGAATTGTATGTTTAATATATTCTTCAATTGCAGGAAGATTAAATACATACTTTTCACATGCTAGTGTAATAGCTAGCCCTTTCTGTCCTGCACGGCCTGTACGACCAATGCGGTGAACATAATCTTCACAATCATCAGGCAGATCAAAGTTAAATACATGTGATACTTTTGGAATATGTAATCCACGTGCGGCAACATCCGTTGCTACTAGGATATCAACTTCACCATCAGTGAACTGCTTTAAGATCTTCTCACGTTTCTTCTGTGGAACATCACCAGTTAACAGACCTGCACGTAAACCGTCACCTGCTAAATAGCCCCATACTTTGTCACAAGCATGCTTAGTATTTGCAAATACAATCGCTTTCTCTGGCCACTCATCTTCCATTAAGGTGAGTAGTAAAAGCATTTTGTCTTCATTTGAAGGGTAAAAAAGCTCTTCTGTGATATTTGCTGAGGTCATTTTTTCAGGTTCAATCTGAATATGCTCAGGGTCATTCATATGCTCAAAGGCAAGCTCTTGAACTTTGTGAGACAAGGTTGCTGAAAACAACATATTTAAACGTTGCTCTGCTGCAGGCATACGTCTGAATAGGTAACGGATATCTTTGATAAAGCCAAGATCAAACATACGATCGGCTTCATCAAGTACCACACTTTGAATTGACTCAAGGTTAATGACACCTTGTTTAACAAAATCGATGATGCGACCTGTTGTGCCAATTAGAATATCTACGCCTTTTTCTAGCTTATTAAGTTGAATTTCAACTTTCTCGCCCCCATATGCTAAACCTAAGCGTATGTTAGTTGTTTTAGCGAGTGCGATAGCGTCTTTATGAATTTGGATTGCAAGTTCACGTGTCGGCGCCAAAATAATAGCGCGAGGTTGATTCTTACGACGATTTTCAGGAGCCTTATTTACCAATAGGTGATGAAATACCGCTGGTAAGAATGCTAAAGTTTTGCCTGTTCCTGTTTGAGCTTGGCCTGCAATATCTTTCCCTAAAAGGGTGATAGGCAGCGACATTGCTTGAATAGGAGTACAGAATTCAAAACCCTGTGCGGTTAAACCTGAAATTAGACTCTTCTCAATAGGAAGGTCTGCAAATTTTGTTTGAGTTAGATGTGTATTATTCATTTGTGGAGCATAACAGTTTATGCTTGCAATAAGTATTGACATCTATTCAAATAATGAAAATTAATTCTACTATATTCGTGATATAGTAGCTTTTTACAGTTAAACCTTTCTGGAGAGAAAAATGAGCGATAATATCGTAACTTTAAATGATGCAAGTTTTGATGATGATGTAGTAAATGCATCTGGCCCTGTTTTAGTCGATTTTTGGGCTGAATGGTGTGGACCTTGTAAAATGATTGCACCTATTCTTGGCGAAATTGCTACTGAATACGCAGGTAAAGTTACAATCGGTAAATTAAACATCGATGAAAACAATGCAACTCCACCAAAATTTGGTATTCGTGGCATCCCTACATTATTACTATTCAAAGACGGTAAAGTAGCTGCAACTAAAGTTGGTGCGCTTTCTAAGAGCCAACTTGTTGAATTTTTAGATGCAAACATCTAAAAATTTGTGTCAGATTGGATAAGTTGTGATCTACAACGTGTCCAATCTGGACTATTGCCAATTTTAATGCTACCTTTACGCTCAAATTATGAGCAAATCAATTCTATTACTTAATCATCCACTCACTGCAAATCAGATTATCACTATAACTTATGAATCTAACTGAATTAAAGAACACCCCCGTACACGCCCTTGTTAAACTTGGCGAATCTAAAGGTCTAGAAAGCTTAGCGCGTCTGAGAAAACAAGATATTATTTTTGCCATCTTAAAAGCACACGCTAAAAGCGGTGAAGATATTTTCGGTGCTGGTGTCCTAGAAATATTGCAAGATGGCTTCGGCTTCTTACGTAGCTCTGACAGCTCATACCTTGCTGGACCAGATGATATCTATATTTCTCCTAGTCAGATTCGTCGTTTTAATCTGCGTACAGGTGATAGTGTTGAAGGAAAAATTCGACCTCCTAAAGATGGCGAACGTTATTTTGCGTTACTAAAAATTAACCAAGTTAATTTTGATAAGCCAGAAAATTCACGTAATAAAATATTATTCGAAAACTTAACACCTATTCACCCTGATGAGCGTTTACGTTTAGAGAGTGGATCTGGTAGTACTGAAGATATTACTGCACGCATTCTAGATCTTGTTGCGCCAGTAGGTAAAGGTCAGCGTGGTCTGATTGTTGCTCCGCCTAAAGCGGGTAAAACAATGTTGTTACAGAACATTGCACAAAGTATCACACAAAATAATCCTGATGCTGTTCTTATCGTTCTGCTTATTGATGAGCGTCCCGAGGAAGTAACAGAAATGAGCCGTTTGGTTCGTGGTGAAGTTGTTGCTTCTACTTTTGATGAGCCAGCAAGCCGCCATGTACAAGTGGCTGAAATGGTTATCGAAAAAGCAAAGCGCTTAGTTGAGCATAAAAAGGATGTAATCATTCTGCTTGATTCTATTACGCGTTTAGCCCGTGCTTATAACACTGTTGTTCCAAGCTCTGGTAAAGTATTAACTGGTGGTGTTGATGCAAATGCCCTACACCGTCCAAAACGTTTCTTTGGTGCTGCACGTAATGTTGAAGAGGGTGGTAGTTTAACAATTCTAGCAACTGCACTTATCGATACTGGCTCTAAAATGGATGAAGTTATCTATGAAGAGTTTAAAGGTACTGGTAACTCTGAGATTCATTTAAACCGAAAACTTGCAGAAAAACGTACTTACCCTGCAATTGATATAACGCGTTCAGGTACTCGTCGTGAAGAGCTACTAACTAAAGCGGATGAGTTACAACGTATGTGGATTTTACGTAAAATCCTACACCCAATGGGTGAGACTGGTGCAACTGAGTTTATGATTGATAAACTTGGATTAAGTAAAAGTAATGACGATTTCTTTGATGCAATGAAAAATCAAAAATCAAAATAGATTTTGATTCAGCATTATAATAACGCTACTTTATGTAGCGTTTTTTTTATCCATTTTTTGAGTAATCCCTATGAAATTTGATGATTTACGTGATTTCCTTGCACAGCTTGAAGAGAAAGGTTTATTAAAGCGTATCAAGCAAGAGATTGATCCTGTGTTAGAGATGACCGAGATCTCCGATCGTACCTTACGTGCAGGTGGGCCTGCGTTATTGTTTGAAAATCCTAAAGGTTACGATACACCAGTATTAACTAACCTATTTGGTACTACTGAGCGTGTTGCAATGGCAATGGGTAAAGAGCATGTATCACAACTGCGTGAAGTGGGGGAATGGTTAGCTTATCTGAAAGAGCCCGAGCCACCTAAAGGCATTAAAGCTATGTGGGAAAAGTTGCCTATCTTCAAGCAAGTACTCAACATGCCTACCAAAACAGTTTCTAAACCAGCTTGCCAGCAAGTAGTCATGCAAGGTGAGGATGTTGATCTTACTAAACTGCCAATCATGACCTGTTGGCCGGGTGATGTTGCACCGTTAATTACCTGGGGTTTAACCATAACGCGTGGCCCTTATAAGAAACGCCAAAATTTAGGGATTTATCGCCAGCAACTTATTGGGAAAAACAAAATAATCATGCGTTGGTTATCACATCGTGGTGGTGCGATTGATTTCCAGCAGTGGCAAGAAGCAAACCCTGGTAAACCTTTCCCTGTGTCGGTCGCTTTAGGTGCTGATCCTGCGACTATTTTAGGTGCTGTTACCCCTATTCCTGATAGTTTATCTGAGTATGCCTTTGCCGGCTTATTACGAGGTTCGCGCACTAAAGTCGCTAAAAGCTTAACTAATGATTTGGATGTGCCTGCATCTGCAGAGATGATTTTAGAAGGTTACTTACAACCTGGTGAAGAAGCACCAGAAGGGCCTTATGGCGATCATACTGGTTATTATAATGAAGTTGATGATTTTCAAGTCATGACGGTGACACATGTTACCACGCGTGAGAAACCAATTTATCATAGTACCTATACTGGCCGTCCACCCGATGAGCCTGCAATTTTAGGTGTTGCACTTAATGAAGTATTTGTGCCTATTTTGCAAAAACAGTTTCCTGAAATAACTGACTTTTATCTACCGCCTGAAGGTTGTTCATACCGTATGGCTGTTGTGTCTATTAAAAAACGTTACCCTGGGCATGCTAAGCGTGTGATGTTAGGCATTTGGTCTTTCTTGCGACAGTTTATGTACACTAAGTTTATTATTGTTTGTGATGATGATATCAACGTACGTGATTGGAATGATGTGATGTGGGCGATTACTACGCGTATGGATCCCGCTCGTGATACAACAATGGTTGAGCACACACCTATCGATTACCTTGATTTCGCTTCACCAGTTTCAGGTCTTGGTTCAAAAATGGGCTTAGATGCCACTAATAAATGGTCTGGTGAAACCGACAGGGAGTGGGGAGTACCGATCGTAATGGATGAAAAAGTAAAAGATAAAATAGATACACTTTGGCAAGATTTGGATATTTTGTCATAATTGTTACTGATTTGTTAAATAACTCCAGTGCCGAGGTGTTACTTGGTACCACTATTAAAAGAGAAATAGATGTCTATTGTTACCTGTGAAGTAAACTCAATCGAAAAGCTAAATGACTTTTTATACCGTATATTTTTAAAACCACAGCAACCTGTATCCTATAAAGCAGGTCAGTATGTATCAGTGGTAATGGGCGAAAAAGACAAACGTCATTTCTCCATTGCAAATGCACCGGGTAGTGAGCTAATTGAGCTGCATATAGGAGCAACACCTGAAAACGGTTATGCAATGCAGGTAATTGAAAAAATGCAAAGCGAAAAGCAAGTGGATGTTGATATTGCTAATGGTGATGCTTACCTACGTGAAGAGTCAGCTCGTCCTATTATTCTAATGGCAGGTGGTACCGGTTTTTCTTACGTAAAATCTATTCTTGAGCAAATTGTTGCTCTAGAGATAACTAACCCTGTATATCTTTATTGGGGCGTAAAAGAGTACTCTCATTTCTACTTTGAAGATGAAGCATCAAGCTGGGAGAAAGAGCATCAGAACATTCACTTCCATCCTGTTATCGAATTACCTGAGATTGAGTGGCAAGGTCACCAGGGTTATGTTCATCAAGCGGTATTAAATGACTTTTCTGACCTTGGGGAGTTTGATATCTATGTAGTTGGCCGATTTGAAATGGCTAAGGTAGCGCGTGAAGACTTTATTAAACAGAAAGCGCTAGTTGAGCATATCTATGGCGATGCGTTTGCATTTATTTAAAAGACTAAAATAATGACAACAAAAAATGCAGAACAACCTGAATTATCATTAATGGAATCCGTTGATAAACTATTTCTGCGTTTTTTGGTGGGAAAAAACAAGATTTATAAAGAGGAGGAATATAACGATGGCCTCTCCGACGCTGAAATTGATAATCACGACACCGATTCAGAGTCAAAACCTAAAGAAGATGGCTGGAATAAACGTATATTACTTGATGTTGAAAAAGAACGGGTAATGCGAGAGAAAGCCGACAAACGCCTTAAAGACAAACGTAATGCGCTATTGATGCGCTATTTCCAACAATCACTGCTTAAAGTTATTAATACTAAGCTTAATGATAGTGATACGGTAATCCTTGAGCAATTACAGTTACGTGAAAGTACCACTGAGTTATTAACAAAGCTATTAGCTGGAGAGCCTCGCTACTCTGTTTTAGCTGCGTTATTAGATCAAAATGTAAATACAAGAAAACGTTTGCTTTCATTGGTTTGTAGCTCTGATTTTATGTCTGAATTAGGCCGTTCCCCTCGTGAAGTACGAGATGTGCAGAGTGCGATAGGTTTAATTGGTACCGATGTATTGCGTTATTTAGTCCCCGCTATTTTGTTTAAATATCGTATTAATGCATATAGCCAGCATAATGCACTGTTTGCTAAAAAACTGTGGCGCTACGAGATGACACTTGGGCAAACCTGTACTGCGCTTATGATTGCAGAAGATTACCGACGTCCCTATGAAGGTATGTTGTTATCTGCGATGGTTAATTTTGCCTATGTGGCTAGTTATCAGCAATATTTAAGTTCCTTTGAAGTGGTGCGTACAGCTTGTTTAGATCAAGCGCGTGAGAAGGGCGAGAAAAACCGTCATGATTTCTTTTATGATATTCAAACAGATGCGGCTTCGCTACAAGCCTTATTGGTCTCTCAGTCAAGCTTAAAATTAAGCCTCTCTCTTTCTGAGTCAATATTTGCTAAATCATTTCCACATTTGGTTCATGCGTTAAGGGAGGAGGTGGAAGGCACTGCTTTTGAAGAGCGTGGAAAAGTAGGCCAGGTATTGTTTAGAGCAATGCGTTTTTCTAAGTTTGATCAGTTGCGCGCCTCACGGCTTTTTAAGTCAGAGTGGCTTGCAGGTTACCTTGAAAAATCTCACATAGACTCAACAACTTATAAAGACCTTTTACGGCAAGAGCTTTTTCGTTTTAAACCAACTTGGTAATTGCTAATAAAAGCAGGTAAAATGCGCCATCCATTTTTTAGAGAAACACATAATGCCAACTTCATCCGATAGATTCAGTGATATCCGACCTTATAATGATGATGAGATCCAACCTGCGATCCAACGTGTTATTAATAGTGACGAATTCATTGATGCTATTGTTAGTTTCCGTTTCTCTAAAATAGCTAAATTTTCTGGTTTTCTATTAAAGCCATTATTACGCCGTTACTTTTCATATAAGTGGGGCGCAATCAATAGCATTGATGAGATGCAACAGGTTGTTGGTGGTTACATGCAACATATGATTGATTCAACAACCACTCAATTTTCCTATTCTGGCCTTGAAAATTTAGATGCAGATAAAAATTACCTATTTGTTTCTAATCATCGCGATATTGCCATGGATGCTTCCTTTGTAAACTGGGCGTTGTTTTCTGAAAACTTCAAAACAGTGCGTATTGCCATTGGTGATAATTTACTGAGCAAGCCATTTACTTCTGATTTAATGCGTATGAATAAAAGCTTCATTGTTAAGCGCTCCTTAAAGGCACCACGTGAAATGATGAAAGCGGTCTTGCAACTTTCAGATTACATTTTTAGTTCACTACAGAGTGATAGCAGTATTTGGATCGCGCAACGCGAGGGGCGTGCAAAGGATGGTTTTGATAAAACTGAACCCGCTATCATAAAGATGTTTTACATTAATGGTAAAAAGAAAAAGATCCCTTTTAGTGATTATATTAAACAGTTAAATATTGTACCTGTTGCCGTTTCTTATGAGTTTGATGCTTGTGATAAACATAAAGCAAAAGAGTTGGTTGATAAAGCAGAGACAGGTGAATATAAAAAATCCGAGTTTGAAGATATAGAAAGCATCGTGCGTGGCATCGTTGGGCAAAAAGGGCATGTGCATGTCGCTTTTGGTAAAGTGTTAGCTGAAGATTTTGAAAATGCAGAGCAAGTTGCAACAGCAATCGACCAACAGATTTATCAAAATTATTTTCTACACCCTTCTAATTACATTGCTGCCAAACAACAAGCAGAAACAATTAGTGAAACTGATAAAATAGCTTTTGAGGCTCGTCTGCAGGCTATAAAGCCAGAGTTGCAGGAAACGGTATTAAAAATGTACGCAAATCCAGTAAACAATCGCATTGCATAGGCCAAAAATGGTTAAAAATGATGCTGTGTACTTTTTGTTATGCACATTTTGATTTTAATGAAATATCACTAAACTGTAACAACTCAACCCTATCTCATTGAAAGTTAAGCTGTAATCTATTTTTATTGTTACAGCTCAATTTTTTCTTAAAACTACTAACAGAGTTATCCACAGAGTTTCTCTGTACTGAAAGTGAACAACCACTTACTCCTTCCCCCCCTAAATATTGCTCTATTTAAAGCGTCTATTTTTGTTATAATCAGCCTCTATTTTTTTATTTGGTAATTAGCAGATGGCGACGATTCCTGAAAACCCTTTTGTACTTGTTGATGGCTCCTCTTATCTTTATCGTGCATTTTTCTCTCCTCCGCATCTGACTAATTCCGCGGGTGAAGCTACGGGCGCTGTTTATGGCGTAGTTAACATGCTGAAAAGCTTGATGCGCCAATTTAATCCAAGCCATATCGTGGTGGTGTTTGATGCCAAAGGCAAAACTTTCCGTGATGATATGTATAGCGACTACAAAGCTAATCGCCCGAGCATGCCTGATGATTTACGTATTCAAATTGAGCCTCTGCACGCGGTAATTAAAGCGATGGGTTTACCAATTTTAATCGTTGATGGGGTTGAGGCCGATGATGTTATCGGTACTTTATCAAAACAAGCCAGTGAGAAAGGTATTAAAACCCTCATCAGTACCGGTGATAAAGATATGGCGCAGTTGGTCGATGAGCATACGCTACTGATTAATACTATGACTGATACCGTACTTGATGTTCAAGGTGTTAACGATAAATTTGGTATTCCACCTGAGCTGATTATTGATTATCTTGCGCTAATGGGTGACAAAGTAGATAACATCCCTGGTGTACCAGGCGTTGGTGAAAAAACGGCGTTAGCAATGTTACAAGGTATCGGCTCAATGGATGCCATTTATGAAAACTTAGACAAATTAGCAGCACTAGGGTTCCGTGGTAGTAAAACCATGTCTAAAAAGATGGCCGACAATGAAGAGATGGCACGTCTTTCATACCTGCTTGCAACTATTAAGTTAGATGTTGAATTAGAAGTTGGTTATGACGATTTTAAACATGGCGAGCAAGACAGTGATGAGCTAATTAAGTTGTTTGGAAAACTAGAGTTTAGGCGTTGGTTATCGGCATTGCTTGATGGTGGCAAAGTAGTAGAAGCACCTTCTGAAGGTGGCCACAGTAACGAGACTGTTACAACGAAGAGCGTATTAGTCGATAGAAGCGCTTACAAAACTATCTACACACCAGGGCAATTAACACAGTTAATCAAGAAGCTTGAAGCAAGTGACCTATTTGCTTTTGATACTGAAACAACTAGCTTAGATTACATGCAGGCTGAAATCGTAGGTTTGTCATTTGCTATACAAACGAATGTTGGTAGCGATGAAGAGCCTATTATAGAAGCTGTATATCTGCCACTTGCTCACGACTATATTGATGCACCCAAGCAGTTAGACTTTGCAGAGACGTTAGCAAAATTAAAACCTCTTTTAGAAAGTGAAACAGATAAAAAAGTAGGGCAAAACCTTAAGTACGACCGTAGTGTTTTGTTGAATCACGGTATAGAATTAAAAGGTATTGAATTTGATACCATGCTGGAATCGTACATTGTAGATAGTACCGGCAAGCACGATATGAATACGCTGGCACTTAAGTATCTTGATCATAAATGCATCTCCTTTGAAGAGATTGCAGGTAAAGGTAAAAAACAACTCACCTTTAATCAGATTAGTATTCTAGAAGCTACACCCTATGCTGCTGAAGATGCTGATGTTACTTTACGTTTACACCTTGAATTGTATGGACGCCTTAAAGAGTCTGACACGCTTTTAAAACTATTCAATGAGATAGAACTTCCGTTATTAACTGTGCTTTCAGATATTGAACGTGGTGGTGTAGCCATTGATAGTGAGTTATTAATGGCACAAAGCACTGAAATTGCTAAGCGCTTATTAGAAATTGAAGAGCTCGCTTATGAAGAAGCGGGTAAGCCATTTAACTTAAGCTCTCCAAAACAGTTACAAAGCATTCTATTTGAAGATTTAGAGCTACCTATTCTAAAGAAAACACCTAAAGGTGCACCTTCAACAGCAGAAGAGGTCTTAGTTGAGTTAGCATTAACTTACCCACTGCCTAAATTAATTATTGAACATCGTGGTCTCAGTAAACTTAAATCTACTTATACCGATAAATTACCTAAAATGGTCAATGAGAAAACACAGCGTGTGCATACCTCTTACCATCAAGCGGTAACGGTTACCGGACGTTTATCTTCGAGTGATCCGAATCTACAGAATATTCCAATTCGTAGTGCAGAAGGCCGTCGTATTCGCCAAGCTTTTATCGCTCCAGAAGGCTTTAAAATAGTCGCCGCCGATTACAGTCAAATTGAGCTTCGTATTATGGCGCACTTGTCGCAAGATAAAGGTTTGTTAGATGCCTTTTCGCAAGGTGTCGATATTCATAAAGCCACTGCAGCTGAAGTATTTTCAGTTGATGTTGAAGAAGTTACTGTTGATCAGCGCCGTAGTGCAAAAGCTATTAACTTTGGACTTATCTATGGTATGAGTGCCTTTGGTTTAGCAAAACAGTTAAATATTGGTCGTCATGATGCACAGCAGTACATGGATAGATACTTTAACCGTTACCCTGGTGTATTAACTTATATGGAAGATACACGTGAAACGGCTAAAGAGCAGGGTTATGTGGAAACAATTTTAGGCCGTCGTTTACAGCTTCCTAATATTAACTCGCGTAACGGCATGCTTAAGAAAGCCTCTGAACGTGCAGCTATCAATGCACCAATGCAAGGTACTGCCGCTGATATCATTAAAAAAGCGATGATAGATATGGCCGCTTGGGTAGCCAAACAAGAAGAGGGTAGCGTACAGCTATTAATGCAGGTGCACGATGAATTAGTGTTTAGCATTAAAGACGAATATGTTGAGTCTTATACCAAAGAGATTCAAGAAATTATGGCTAATGCAGCTCAGTTAGATGTACCGCTGATTGCTGATGCAGACATGGGAAACAACTGGGACGAAGCACATTAGTATTAATGTTTTTTAATTAATGATGAACTTTTCCTCCTGACTAAAGACTAACCCTTTGAACTAGTTAGTTTTATAGTTTCTTCCTTAGTTTTCCTCCATATAATTTATTATATGGAGGTTTTTTTTACCCAAAATTTGGTGCTGGGTGATTTGAGTGCGGTTATAGGTCTGTACGGAAAACAAAAGAAACGTTTCTATCATCTGTTGTTTTTCTCCGTTTGCTTTTCCACTCGGAGGTTTTTTTTACCCAAAATTTGGTGCTGGTTGATCTAGGTACGGTTAGGCTTGCGCGGAAAACAGAAGAAACGTTTCTAGTGCCTGTTAAATAGTAATTAGTTGATACTCATGGCGAGTCGTTAATTTTTGGGCTAACAGCTATGCTTAATTATATGGAAAGATACTGCAAGGCTAGAAAGAAACCCATGCCTAATCCAATCGTTTTAAGTAAGTTCTTGGTAAGCAATGCTATAACAAATGCAAATATTCCCGCAATCAAGTAACTATTACTAAAGCTAATATCGATAAAACCATCTGGCATTATCACAGAAGGGATAATAATCGCTGTTAACACTGCTGGTGGTACAAATTTAAGTGAACTAGCCAACCAAGCTGGAAAGCTGATTTTTCCTGCGCAGGCGTACATAACAAAACGAATGCCAAAGGTGATAACAAACATACCTGCAATTAATAAAAACTCATTCATAAGCTAATTCCTTCTTATCCAATTTACTGATAGCAAGACCAATAAAGACCCCGATCAGCGCGCTGATGATTAATCCTAATTTATTAGGAAGGTGAGCAAATGCCAGTGAACATAACCCTGCGCAAACAATGGCTGAAATCATCGCTTTACTGTTCATGTATGGTACGACCATGCCGATAAAGGTAACTGACATTGCAAACTCCAACCCCCAATTACTAATGTCTGGAATTAAGCTGCCTAATAACAAGCCAAAAACAGTAAACGATACCCAAGCAGAATAGAAACAAGCTATTGAGCCAAGGTAAAAATAATGTGCATTAGATTTATCTTGCTGCAAGTATCGCTGACTCATGTTGGCAAAGGTTTCATCGGTTAAACCAAAAGCAAGTACCGACCTCCAAGCAAGAGATAAGTGCTTCACATGTTCAACTAATGCGGTGGCATATAATATATGACGAAGATTCACCACAAAAGTAGTTAAAAGAATCATCTCTAAAGGCGCTTGTACTGCGATTAATGTTAATACAATAAACTGTGCGGAACCTGCAAAAACCAATATCGACATGGCAATCGTTGCAATTGCAGACAGGCCGCTGGTGGGGGCTAAGGTACCAAACAAAATAGCAAAAGGGATTGCGCCTAATACCAGTGGTAACGCTGCTTTTGCGCCACCAGTAAACTCAATTTTTTGCGCGCTATTAAACATAAAGGGCTAGCTCCATATAGATGTCAGCCCGAGCGTAATCACTTTTCCCATTCGGGTGTGGTAGCTCAGTAAAGCCACAATGTTGGTAAAGTGTCAGTGCGCGTTCAAGTTTACTGTTACTCTCTAAACAGATTTTTTTTACGTTTAACTCACGCGCTTTATCAAGCGCCTTGAGTAATAATAAACGACCAACACCTTGTCCTTGAAGCGCATTATCAACAGCCATTTTTGAAATTTCGTAATATCCTACTTTACTCGGTTTTAGCGCAATACAGCCAACGACTGTATTATTTTTCTTAGCAAAGAATAGGTACCCCCCTTGGGCCAAATAATAACCTTCAGGATGATCCAGAGATTGCTGGTCAGAAAGGGTTAGCTCACCGTTAAATTCAGCATTTAACCAGTTCATATTGAGCCTTTTAAAGTCACTTTTATAGTTATTGTGCCAGTTCACGATGTTGATATTGACGGCTGGTTTTTTAAGATCCTGCAATACAGTTTGAGAAAGGTTAAGTTGCAACAAGCTATTCTCGAATGCTTGTATCGTTTCTAAAAATGGTGTTGCTTGCAAGTTATCGAGGTAATCAAGATGTTTTTTTAGTGCTTTCCATACTGGTTGTGCTTGTTCAATTAAATCTAAAGACTGTTGGGTAAGTGATAGTTGGCTTGCACGTTTATCTGTGGGGTGGGGCTGTTTAAGTAGGTAGCCCTCTTTTATCATTTTATTGGATAGCTTACTGATAGCTGGATGGCTAACAGAAAGGTACTCGGCAGCTTGGGTAATACCCATTGGGCCCATCTTATTAATAAGGTTAATTAATAAAAAATAGTTGGGGTTGAGGTTTAAGCCCACTTGCTCATAGACAATGGCTACTTCGGCAAAAAGTTGATCACTGAGCCGTTTTAAACGACTGCCTAAACTGAGGCTAGCGAGTGTTTTCATGTAATCCATCTTAACTTCCTTATTAAACTACTTATAAATATACGTAACTGGTTACGTAGTTAGTTTCCTATTGTGCATTGGATATGTCAATAGGTGATCGAAAATTAAGCAAAATGTGACTCGTTGCCCACTTTCACCGTTTCTAGCTCCGTGTTATATTAGCGCTAATTATTTTCCCCCTTATTTAATATTTGGAATAACTCATGACCACGATTAAGTCGACGTCTGAAATTCGCCAAGGATTTCTTGATTTTTTTGCTAAGAAAGGCCACCAAGCTGTAAGTAGTGGTTCTCTTGTACCTGATAACGATCCTACTTTGTTATTTACTAATGCAGGTATGAATCAATTTAAAGATACCTTTCTTGGTAGCGAAAAACGTGCTTATACTCGTGCCACATCAAGCCAACGCTGTGTACGTGCTGGTGGTAAGCATAACGACTTAGATAACGTGGGTTATACGGCTCGTCACCATACCTTCTTTGAAATGTTAGGTAACTTCAGTTTTGGTGATTACTTCAAAGAAGATGCGATTTCCTTTGCTTGGGAATACTTAACTGACGTTTTAAAAATACCAAAAGAAAAGTTACTGGTTACTGTTTATGAAACTGATAATGAAGCATTTTCATTCTGGGCTAATAAAATTGGCGTACCAGAAGACAAAATTATTCGCATTGGTGATAAATCAGCAGAGAAAAAATTTGAGTCTGATAACTTCTGGTCGATGGGTGATACAGGCCCTTGTGGTCCATGTTCTGAAATTTTTTACGATCACGGTGAGCATATCTGGGGCGGTCCTCCAGGCTCACCAGAAGAAGATGGCGATCGTTTTATTGAGATCTGGAACTTAGTATTCATGCAGTTTAACCGTCAAGCCGATGGCACGATGGAAGATTTACCGCAACAGTCGGTGGATACAGGTATGGGGCTTGAGCGTATCTCTGCGATTATGCAAAATGGTCATTCAAACTACGATATTGACTTGTTCCAAGGTCTTATCAAAAAAGTAGCAGAAGTAACTGGTGCAACAGATCTTGAAGATAAATCACTACGTGTTGTTGCCGATCATATTCGCGCATGTGGCTTCCTAATTGCAGATGGTGTAATGCCATCAAATGAAGGTCGTGGTTATGTATTACGCCGTATTATTCGTCGTGCTGTTCGCCATGGACATAAATTAGGTGCTAATGAAGTCTTCTTCTTTAAAATCTATGAAGAATTGATTACACAAATGGGTGAAGCTTACCCTGAGCTATTGCAACAGCGTTTATTCGTAGAGAAGATTTTGCGTTTAGAGGAAGAGCAGTTTGGTAAAACGCTAGAGCGTGGTTTACAAATGTTAGATATTGCGCTGGATGAATTACAAGGCTCTATCATTCCTGGCGATTTAGTTTTCAAACTTTACGATACTTACGGCTTCCCTGCAGATTTAACGGCAGATATTGCACGTGAACGTGAACTAACGATTGATCAAGATGGCTTCGATAGCGCAATGGCGGAGCAACGAGCACGTGCTCAACAAGCAAATAACTTCGGAAAAGATTACAACGATGTTCTAAAAATCGAAGGTAAAACTGAGTTTATTGGTTATGAAACGCTAGAGGCTAGCGCAACGGTTACCAATATCGTTAAAGATGGTGAGTTTGTCGACTCATTAGCTGAAGGTGATAATGCACAAATAATCTTATCGCAAACACCTTTCTATGCTGAGTCTGGTGGTCAAACTGGTGATGCTGGTATTTTGAAGCTAAATAATGGCGTATTCACCGTTACTGATACTAAAAAATCAGGTGATGCTTTCTTACATATTGGTTACCTAAGTAGCGGTTTAATTACTGTCAATGAAAAAGTACAAGCACAGGTTGATGCTGGTCGCCGTAAAGCGATTGCATTACATCACTCGGCAACTCATTTATTACACTCGGCTTTGCGTCAAACGTTAGGTGAGCATGTAACACAGAAAGGCTCGCTGTGTGATTCTGAAAAGCTGCGTTTTGATTTCTCGCATTTTGAAGCATTATCGATGTCTACATTAAACCAAGTAACTCACTTGGTTAACCAAGCTATCCGTAATAACTATGAAGTAGTTACTAAGTTAATGGATATTGAAGAAGCGAAGACAACTGGTGCGATGGCGCTATTTGGTGAGAAGTATGACGAGATGGTACGTGTTGTGCAAATGGGCGACTTCTCTGTTGAGCTTTGTGGTGGTACGCATACACAACGTACCGGTGATATGGGCTTGTTCTTAGTAACTTCAGAAGCGGGTATTGCTGCAGGTGTGCGTCGTATTGAAGCATCGGTTGGTGAAGCCGCTGAGCAATCGTTATATAATTTACGCGACCAATTCAATAAAGCATGTGATTTAGTGAAGGGTGATAGTTTCAATATTGGCGAAAAGATCATGCAAACGTTGGATCGCAATAAAGCGTTAGAAAAAGAGCTTGCAACAATTAAAGCTAAAATGGCCAGTGAAAAAGGCTCTAATTTGACTGGTAATGCGATTGAGATCAATGGCGTTAAGGTAGTTGTTGCTAATATCGAGGGTATTGATCCTAAGTCTTTACGCGATAGCGTTGATGAGATGAAAAACAAGCTTCAGTCGGGCATTGTTGTATTAGCAACGGCAGTGGGTGATGATAAAGTGAGTTTAATTGCCGGTGTAACAAAAGATCTTACCAAAAAGGTAAAAGCGGGTGAGTTAGTTAACTTAGTAGCTGCGCCTGTTGGTGGTAAAGGTGGCGGTCGTCCAGATATGGCGATGGCGGGTGGTAATAACCCGAGTGCATTAGATGAAGCATTAGCACTTGTTGAACCTTGGTTACAAACAAAATTATAATGGATTGGCGCTTTAATCGTGCGCCATAAAGCGAGAAGTAAAAAAGATGGCATTAATAGTTCAAAAATACGGTGGCACATCAGTTGCAAATGTCGAACGTATAAAAGTTGTTGCGGATAAAGTAAAAGCAACGCGTGATGCAGGGAATGATGTAGTTGTGGTTTTATCGGCAATGTCTGGTGAAACTAACCGCATGATCGCATTGGCAAAAGAGTTAAATGCAACACCAAGTGCACGAGAAATGGATGTGTTATTAACAACGGGTGAGCAAACAACCATTGCCTTGCTGTCTATGGCGCTACATAACTTAGATGTGGATGCTGTATCAATGACGGGTGATCAAATCCGCATGAAAACGGATACTAGCCACTCTAAAGCGCGTATTTTAGATGTTGAAACAGAAAACCTACAAGCGCACCTTGATAAAGGTCGTGTTGTTGTGGTGGCTGGTTTTCAAGGCCGCTGTGAAAATAACAATATCACCACGCTTGGTCGTGGTGGCAGTGACACTTCAGCTGTAGCGATTGCTGCTGCGCTTAAAGCGGATGAGTGTCAAATCTACACCGATGTTGATGGTGTATATACTACTGATCCACGTGTTGAGCCAAATGCACGCCGTTTAGATAGCATCACTTTTGAAGAGATGTTAGAGATGGCAAGCTTAGGTACTAAGGTATTACAAATTCGCTCTGTAGAGTTTGCAGGCAAATACAATGTCCCACTTCGAGTGCTGTCTAGTTTTAAAGATGGTGGTGGTACGTTAATTAGTTATGAGGAAAATAAAATGGAATCTCCTGTTATCTCTGGTATCGCGTTTAATCGTGATGAAGCACGCTTAACACTTTCTGGCGTACCAGATCAGCCAACAGTGGCTGCACAAATTCTTTCACCAATCGGTGAAGCAAATATCGATGTAGATATGATTGTACAAAATACAGTGGGTAACGGTAAAACAGATTTTACCTTTACGGTACACCGTGATGATTATCTACAAGCAAAAGCATTGTTGGAAACAGTTTGTTCTGAATTAAAAGCAGAAACGGTACAAGGTAATAATGATATTGCAAAAGTATCTATTGTTGGTGTAGGTATGTGGAATCATCCGGGTGTTGCAAAAACTATGTTTGAAACACTGGGTACAGAGGGAATTAATATCCATCAGATCGCTACTTCTGAAATCAAGATTTCAGTTTTAGTTGATGGTAAATATTTGGAGCTAGCAGTGCGTGCTTTACATAAGGCATTTGAGCTAGCAACGGAACCAACAGAAGAAAAATAGCCATTGAGATCTCATTCGGTAAAAAAGATGTGAATTATTTTTACCGTTGGGTCATAATAAAAAGCTTAATGGGACAAACTAATAATAACAGGAGCAGGATATGCTAATTTTAACTCGTCGAGTTGGTGAAACTCTGATGATAGGCGATAACGTAACAGTTACCGTGTTGGGTGTGAAAGGTAATCAGGTACGTGTTGGTGTTAATGCACCTAAAGAAGTATCTGTGCACCGTGAAGAGATTTACATGCGTATCCAAGCAGAAAAAGACAACAAGTAATTGTTAGTCAGTTGATGAAAGAGCCTAAGGGCTCTTTTTTTTGATCTGCAGAAAGTGATTGGTAAATAGGCCTAGAAGATAGCGCTGTTAGAGTTGGTGTCATGAGCTTCCCTGAATAAGTCGCGTAGTTGTTCAGGGAAAATCCAAAGTTATATCGCCAATATAGCGTGATATTGCTCATAAAATATAATATTTGCTGTTTTAGTAGGCAAACGGAAATATCTACTTAAAAAAAGTTTGACTTGTTTTCATAAGACAGTATTATGAGCGCCAACAAGAAGACGGAGGGGTGGCCGAGTGGCCGAAGGCGCTCCCCTGCTAAGGGAGTAACGAGTTTATAGCTTGTTCGAGGGTTCGAATCCCTCCTCCTCCGCCATTTTGTTACAAATAGATTCTTAAAGCGGGTGTAGCTCAGCTGGATAGAGTACCTGGCTACGAACCAGGCGGTCAGGGGTTCGAATCCCTTCACCCGCACCATCTTCCTATTTGCACGGAATGGTGATTTTTGAATCGAAGATAAAAACAAAAGAATATCGCGGCGGGTGTAGCTCAGCTGGATAGAGTACCTGGCTACGAACCAGGCGGTCAGGGGTTCGAATCCCTTCACCCGCACCATTCTTTTAAAACTTACTTTGTAAGTTTTTTGTTTTTAGGGCTTAATAATATTATCCCATAATATTATGCATCTATGCGGGTGTAGCTCAGCTGGATAGAGTACCTGGCTACGAACCAGGCGGTCAGGGGTTCGAATCCCTTCACCCGCACCATCATTTTCATATCCCCCAAAGCAATAAATTCCCAATAAAATTAAAAAATAAGAATTATAAAACTCTAATATTACATGTAAATAATTTGTTGCATAATTATTTAGTTATTGTGAATAAAACATCGCTTTATTTGTTGGTGTTTTGAGAGTTTGATCATTGTAAAAGTTGATCTCTTACGACTGCAAAGGCGAAATGCTGATGCAGCGATCTCTTGCAGCCTACACTGTGCTTAGTTGTAGCTTGTAAATTCACCGATATAGCCCTGAAGCGCCCACCACTTCCAATTTTCTCCTAAAACTAGTATAATGTGCCCTTTTGAAAATGCAGTTTAATCTGTTAGCTCGCTTTTTTTATCAGCTGGCTATAGGAATAGATGCATTGTTTCTGCTTTTAGCGTTGTTTCTTTTGATGATTAATCATCGTTTATAAGGCGTTAAATACAGTTCTATTGTGAATAATTATTCACTTATTTGAATTGTTTCTAAAAGAGGCACTCTGTAGAGTGCAAAAAGGATAACAAGTATGGATGTTACTGAGTCGTTATTTCAAGCAATAACACTATTTGGATTAGGGATGACTTTTGTCTTTTCATTTTTAGGTTTATTATTGATTGCCGTTAAATTAATGGCAAAATATATTCCTGCAGATGAACCCGTTATAAGTAAACGTGTACCTCAGAAAAAAGTAGCCGCTGCTACCACTTCAAAATCTGAAATTAGTCCACAATTAATCGCTGCCATTACCAGTGCTGTGCAGCAATATCGTAAAGCTGAAGCAGCATAATGGGAAACGAACAAATGAAGGAGCAAGGGAATATGTCTAAGCCATTAGCGATCACAGAAGTTGTATTACGTGATGCGCACCAATCATTATTTGCAACACGTATGCGTATCGACGATATGTTACCGATTGCAGAAAAACTAGATAAAATCGGTTATTGGTCTTTAGAAACTTGGGGCGGCGCTACGTTTGACTCATGTATTCGTTATTTAGGCGAAGATCCATGGGATCGTATTCGCGCACTAAAAGGTGCGATGCCAAATACACCACAACAGATGTTATTACGTGGCCAAAACCTACTAGGTTACCGTCATTATGCTGATGATGTTGTTGAAAAATTCGTTGAGCGTGCACACACTAACGGTGTTGATGTATTCCGTATCTTTGATGCGATGAACGATGTCCGTAACTTTGAAACTGCGATTAAATCTGCTGTTAAAATTGGTGCACATGCTCAAGGTACAATTTCATATACAACTAGCCCTGTACATACAATTGATGGCTGGGTTGATATGGCTAAACGTCTTGAAGATATGGGCTCACACTCTATCTGTATTAAAGACATGGCCGGTTTATTAAAACCTTATGTGGCAGAAGAGTTGATCACTAAGATCAAAGCTGCAACGGATATCCCATTAGCACTGCATTGTCATGCAACAACAGGTCTTAGCCTTGCAACGCAACAAAAAGCGATTGATGCAGGTATTGATATCGTTGACTCTGCAATCTCTTCAATGAGTATGACTTACGGCCATTCACCAACAGAAACATTAGTCTCTATTGTTGAAGGTACTGAGCGTGATACTGGTCTAGATCTACCACAGCTTGCTGATATCTCATCTTACTTCCGTGAAGTACGTAAAAAATACGTTAAGTTCGAAGGTGAACTTAAAGGTGTTGATCCACGTATTCTTATCGCACAAGTACCTGGTGGCATGTTAACTAATATGGAAAGCCAGCTTAAACAGCAAGGTGCTGCAGATAAGATGGATGAAGTATTACAAGAGATTCCACGTGTTCGTGAAGATCTTGGTTTCATTCCACTTGTAACCCCTACTTCTCAAATCGTTGGTACACAAGCTGTTATCAATGTATTAATGGGTGAGCGCTACAAGACGGTTACTAAAGAGACTGCGGGTGTATTAAAAGGTGAATATGGTTCTGCACCTGCTGCTGTTAATTCTGAGCTACAAGCTCAAGTTTTAGACGGTGCACAGGCAATTACTTGTCGTCCTGCTGATAACATTCCTGCAGAGATGCAAGCTATTCAAGCTGACTTCAAAAAGTTAGCAACAGAGAAAGGCATTAAAATTGCAGAACAAGAGATTGATGATGCACTTATCTACGCGCTATTCCCTGAAATCGGTCTTAAGTTCTTAGAGAATCGTAATAACCCAGATGCATTTGAGCCAGTACCAAGTGCTGATGATTTAATCGTTGCAGCGGCACCGAAAAAATCAGAGCCTAAAGCGTACTCAGTTGCTGTTGATGGACAACTGTTTAACGTACAAGTGGGGCCTGAAGGTAGCATTGATGGCATCACGCCAGCTGCTGGTAATGCAACGCCATTAACGGCTGCTGCTTCTGAAGCACCTGCTGCTCCAGTTGGTGAGGGTGAAGATATCCCTGCACCGCTAGCGGGTAACATTTTTAAAGTGTTAGCTGCTGAAGGTGAGCAAGTAAGCGAAGGTGATGTGCTACTTGTAATGGAAGCGATGAAAATGGAAACAGAGATCCGCGCACCAAAATCTGGTGTTGTGCAATCTGTTTTAGTTCGAGAAGGTGATGCTGTAGCAGTGGGTGAAGCGCTGTTTGTTGTCGGCTAATCATAAATGCTTAGGTTAATAGCTGAGCATTTATAATCTCGTTTGTATGAAATAAATACCCAATATTTTCAGGGTGTATAACCTGATATTGGTTAAGGAAGATATAAAAGTGGATGGATTAATTAAACTTTGGGGCGATACAGGTATTGCCCATTTTGAGTTTCCTGATCTGGTAATGATTGCAGTCGGTTGTTTGTTATTGTTTCTTGCGATCTCCAAGAAATTTGAACCTTTGTTATTATTGCCGATTGGTTTTGGTGCTATTTTAGCAAACATTCCCAATGCTGGTTTTAATGATGAAGGCGGTATGCTTTACTTTATCTACCATATTGGTATTGAAACGGGTGTGTTCCCGCTAATTATCTTTATGGGAGTTGGTGCATTAACTGACTTTGGTGCCTTGATTGCTAACCCTAAAACACTGTTTTTAGGTGCGGCCGCACAGTTTGGTATTTTTGCGACATTGTTTGGTGCAATTTTGCTTAACTACGTACCTGGCATGGAATTTAGCATGACAGATGCTGCTGCCATTGCGATTATTGGTGGTGCAGATGGCCCTACAGCTATATTCTTAGCCTCTAAGCTTGCACCTGAACTACTTGGTGCTATTGCTGTTGCAGCTTACTCATACATGGCACTTGTGCCGTTGATTCAGCCACCAATTATGCGTGCATTAACAACGCC
>Ga0105355_10001405_pt1 | contig 22164 bp, 18 predicted proteins | sample GOMGulsemesocosm_2_FD_83508 | JGI IMG/M metagenome (GOLD analysis project Ga0105355, IMG submission 83508) | Methane-oxidizing microbial communities from mesocosms in the Gulf of Mexico - GOM9C Gulf of Mexico | ecosystem: Environmental > Aquatic > Marine > Cold seeps | place: Gulf of Mexico...
CCATCACATTTGGCAACGTCCGGATTCGGATGCGCTTCCAAAAACAGGCCTGCCAGACCCTGTGATAAACCGGCTCGTGTTAATTCTGTTACAGCTGCACGACGTCCATCCGCTGAATCAGATCTGCCACCCGGCATCTGCAGTGAATGTGTCACATCAAAAAAAACGGGATAGCCAGTCTGCTTCATTATTCCGAAGGCCAGCATATCCACAACCAAATTATTATACCCGAAAGATGAACCACGTTCGCATAAAATCAATCGACTATTGCCAGTATCCTCACATTTTTTAAGGATATGCTTCATTTCATGCGGCGCCAAGAACTGTGCTTTCTTGATATTGATAACAGCGGAGGTTTTTGCCATCGCCGCCACCAGATCAGTTTGACGCGACAAAAACGCGGGCAACTGGATAATATCCGCCACCTCCGCCACAGGCGCAGCCTGATCAGGCTCGTGCACATCGGTAATAATCGGTACGCCGAAGGTGGTTTTCACCTCCTGCAGAATCTTTAAGCCCTCATCCAAACCTGGACCACGAAAAGAATGAACCGATGAACGATTCGCCTTATCGAAGGAGGCTTTAAACACATAAGGAATATTCAGTTTGCTGGTAACTTCAACATAGGTCTCGGCAATTTGCATCGCCATATCACGTGACTCAAGCACGTTCATACCACCAAACAGCACAAACGGTAACTCATTGCCTATCTGGACATTACCTACCTGAATAACCTTTTGCGCCATAACCCTTAACTCGTCTTAACTGCTTTTTCAGAGCGATGTGTCAACGCTGCATTAATGAAACCACTAAACAACGGATGACCATCGCGAGGCGTCGACGTAAACTCAGGATGGAACTGACAAGCCACAAACCAGGGATGGTCTGGCACTTCCACCATCTCAACCAGAGAATTATCCTGAGAGCGGCCAGAAATAATCAAACCGGCATCTTCCAACTGTTGCAGATAATTATTATTCACTTCGTAACGGTGACGATGACGCTCAACGATTTCCGCTTCACCGTAACATTTACGTGACCGAGTACCATCTACTAGATGACAACCCTGCGCGCCTAAACGCATTGTGCCGCCTAAATCTGAATCTTCGCCACGCGTAGCTACGCTGCCATCGGCCTTAACCCACTCGGTGATCATCGCCACCACAGGATGCTTGGCATTACGATCAAATTCGGTGCTATAGGCGCCCTCAAGACCGGCCACATTACGAGCGTATTCAATGACCGCAACCTGCATACCCAGACAAATACCCAGATAAGGAATTTTGTTTTCACGGGCATACTTCACCGCTTGAATTTTACCTTCCGTGCCGCGCTCACCAAAACCACCAGGCACTAGAATCGCATCAACATTTTCAAGACAACCAATGCCATTGGTTTCAATATCCTCGGCATCAATATAATCGACCTTCACCTTGGTACGGCTGTGGATACCGGCATGATCCAAGGCTTCGTTCAGCGACTTGTAGGCGTCCAGCAGATCCATGTATTTACCAACCATGGCCACACGGACTTCCTTCTCAGGATTCAGCTTGGCTTCCGCCACTTGATTCCACTCAGTCAAATCTGCTTTCGGGCAATCCAGACCAAATTGCTCAAGGATAATATTATCGAGACCTCGTTGCTGCAGAAGACCCGGAATACGGTAAATGGTATCAGCGTCTTCCAATGGAATAACCGCACGCGCTTCCACGTTTGTAAATAGTGAAATTTTGTCGCAAGCCGAACGTTCAATAACATGATCGGAACGACAGATCAGAATATCTGGCTGGATACCAATCGAGCGCAATTCTTTAACGGAGTGCTGTGTTGGCTTGGTTTTAGTTTCACCGGAGGTCGCAATGTAGGGCACCAGTGTCAAGTGCATAAACAATGCTTTCTTGGAACCCATTTCAACTTTCAGTTGCCGTACCGCTTCCAGGAAAGGTTGTGATTCGATATCACCCACGGTACCGCCAATTTCCACCAGCGCGATATCCGCACCTTTTGCGCCTTCGATCACACGACGTTTGATTTCATCGGTAATATGAGGAATAACCTGCACTGTCGCGCCCAGATATCCACCTTGGCGCTCCTTTTGGAGTACGTGGGAATAGACGCGACCCGTGGTAAAGTTATTGCCCTGACTCATCTTGGAGCGCAGAAAGCGTTCATAGTGACCAAGGTCGAGATCCGTTTCAGCGCCATCTTCAGTTACAAAGACTTCACCATGCTGAAAAGGACTCATGGTGCCGGGATCTACGTTAATGTAGGGATCCAGCTTTAACATGGTGACATTCAGGCCGCGCGCTTCAAGAATGGCGCCCAGAGAAGCAGCCGCAATGCCTTTGCCCAGCGAGGACACAACACCGCCGGTGACGAAAATATAGTGCGTCATTTATTAACCGTTTAGATGAATTAAGGTGTGTTCAAGATGGGGGAATAGACTACCAGTTTCGCCCTTTCATCTCAATTGAAAGCTCAATTGAATTGAGTGAAATCTTATGACGCAAGCCGTATAAAAAAGCCTACTCTATCAAGCTAGAAACTAGGGACGCAGCCACCGAATCTGGTAACCCTGTTGTCCAACTGCAGTCTGAAACCCCTCACATATACATAGGTCAGCCACTGCAGCCAACTCATTATCGATATAAATCAACGGCACCCGATCACGTAGCCAGGGCGGCACCTGCAATTCCTGCAAGAGTTTCTTCAATAGTTTGCCATGCCCACGCCCAGCCAATCGGCAATACTCGCCCCCTTGACGAAACCTTACAGCAACTGACGCAGCATCCGGAACTACCAACCCCCGACCTTCGCCTTGCGCTACACAAAGCTGGCCAGCACCCGACAAAACCAGAGGCTGCGGCAAAGACCATTCAAATACGGCCTTTGCATCGTATTCATCAAGTGGTTTTAATGCATAGATAACGCCCTTAAAACGACGCACCTCAACCCCTGACCAACATAACAAAGGATTTCCATTTGCAACGGCAGCCACCACCTCATCAACAATTTGCTGCAAGTGCTTTGCCCCAGACAAAGGCAAGCCTAACTTTTTCAGCCAGCCTCGCAGCAAATTGCGCTGCAAGGCCGGCTCAAAACCCTGCAGCCACTCACAGGCAAGACCACCCTGATGCAAAGCCATAACCGGCCGCAACTCACGCTCAAGAAAGTAGTCCAACGCGACAGCCGCCTCAGAACTGACCTGCGCATTACGAGCAAAGGTGTCTCGCACATGAGGCCAGCGCCGAGTCAACACAGGCATCACCTCATGGCGCAGGTAATTGCGATCAAAACGGATATCGGTATTGCTATCATCCTCCACCCACTTCAATTGATGGTGTTGCGCATAGCTCTCAAGTTCAGCCCGAGAAAACTCCAACAAGGGCCGCAGCAAGCGTCCTTTGCCCAGCGCACGCTGCTGCGGCATTCCCGCCAAGCCCTGCGGACCGGCACCACGCAACATTCTCAGCAACAGAGTTTCAGCCTGGTCATCGGCATGGTGTGCCAAAACCAGCATATCGCCGCCGTTAAGCAGCTCAGCAAAAATTTGGTAGCGCGCTTCTCGCAACTGATTTTCCAGGCTCGCCCGTGTTTCTTCCAGCTTTACATACCTTACAGTCAGCGGAACCTGCAATTGCTCACAGGTGTTCTGACAATGTGACACCCAGTCATCGGCACACGTATTCACGCCATGATGCACATGTATCGCTTCGAGTTTAAAGGGAGTCGCCTGACTATCACGCAACTGAGTGAGTGCGTGCAATAGAACCAGAGAATCAAGACCGCCGCTGTAGGCAACAACAAGACGCTGATTTTTAGCTAAGACGGGGAGTTTTGAAAAAAGGGAATCGGCAGTAAATGGCATAGATTGGCGCCTTATGCCTAGCGGAGAGTTTTAAAGAATGACACAACAAAAACGAAACATGGCGAGCACCTTGATGCTCGCCATAACTGATTAAACTTGGATACCGTAGGACATATAACGCTGATAACGACGCTCAACCATTTCTTCAGGAGACAAAGCCTGCACCTTGCCCAGTGTTTCCTTAAGCTGCCCTTTCAGTGTTTCGCACATTTTACTTATATCACGATGCGCACCACCCAGAGGCTCCTCGACAACAGTGTCCGCCAAGCCCAGCTTATTTAGACGTTCAGCCGTAATGCCCATGGCTTCGGCCGCATCGGAAGCACGGTCTGCAGTGCGCCATAGAATCGAGGCACAACCTTCCGGAGAAATTACCGCGTAAGTTGCATATTGCAGCATAAGCAACTCATCACAAACACCGATCGCCAATGCTCCGCCAGAACCACCTTCACCAATCACAGTGGTGATAATAGGTGTTTTCAAACGTGACATAACGGCCAAGTTATAGGCAATCGCCTCGGCCTGACCACGTTCCTCTGCACCAATACCCGGATAAGCACCCGGTGTATCAATAAAAGTTAGTACAGGCATATTAAAACGTTCAGCCATCTCCATCAGACGACAGGCTTTACGATAACCTTCAGGGCGTGGCATACCAAAATTACGGGCTACTTTTTCTTTAACCGAACGACCTTTCTGATGACCAATAATCATCACGGGCTGATCATCCAGACGGGCAATACCACCCACCAGCGCCGCATCATCGGCATAATGACGATCACCATGCAGTTCGTCGAAATCGTCAAAGATGCCTTTAATGTAATCCAGCGTATAAGGACGCTGTGGATGACGAGCTAATTTCGCAACCTGCCAAGCACCCAGATCACTGAAAATATTTTTGGTCAGCTCGCCGCTTTTAGCTTCCAGCTTGGCAATTTCATCGACGATATTTAAATCGTTATCACTTCCAACCAGACGCAGCTCTTCAATCCTGACTTCTAATTCTGCAATTGGCTGCTCAAAATCTAAATAATTTGTATTCATTTATTCCGGATCCGTGCTGTTTTCAGCAAAATGGAGAGTGACATCTATTGCCGCAATGTTAGTTAGAATTGCCTAAAATGACAACTTGCCAGACTACTAATACGTTAATTTAACTCGATTTTCGCCAAGGTTTTCCTGCAAACTCAGCAGTAATTCATCGCTGGGCGTCACCCGCCAATTATCACCTAGCCGCAAGCGCGCCTGAGCCGATGGCGCGGTATAGTCCAACACACAGGGACAGCCTTCACTGCGATAAGGCATCAATAGGTTCGCAAGCTGTTGATTTACTTGCTGACAATTACTTTCATCAACCGTAATCAATAACTCTTTGGCAAAGGCTGTACGCGCTGCACCGATATCATAAAGTGTTTTAGCACGCACTTTCAGGGAGCCCGAGTAATCATCATTACTCACTTCACCCTCCACCACCAGCACCGCATCCTTCATTAAAATATTTCGATAACGTTCGTAAACTTCACCAAACACCGACACTTCCATACGGCTGGTGCGGTCATCCAGTGTCACAAAGGCAATGGTATCGCCACGTTTACTTTTCATGGTACGCAAACCCACCACCAAACCAGCAAGCTTTTGATCACCCTTACCAGCCTGTAGAGACACCAGCGAATCTTTAGCGATTTTGCGCAGTTCCGCTTCGTACTCGTCTATTGGGTGACCCTGAAGATACAAACCCAGTGTTTCTTTTTCTGCTTGCAAACGGACCTTGTCTGTCCAGGGCTTGATACGCGCATAACGGGCATAAACATCTTCATCCTGCGTCGCATTCGAACCTGGCATACCACCAAACAAATCAATCATGCCGCTACTTTGGTTCTTGGAATGCTGATCAGCCACCTTCACGGCTTCATCCTGACAGGCCATTAACGCGGCACGGTGTGCGCCTAGATTATCCATCGCGCCGGAACGAATCAGCGCCTCAAGCGCACGACGGTTAACGCGTTTCAAATCAACACGTGTGCAGAAATCAAACAAATCCTTAAAGGGACCATCCTGCTGACGCGCTTCGATAATTGCGCCCACGGGGCCTTCACCCAAACCTTTGATGGCACCTAACCCGTAAACCACCTGATTACTCGGGTCGACGGTAAACTTGAACTCACTGACATTCACATCAGGCAGTACAATGGGCAGTTCCATCTGACGGCAATCTTCAATCAAGATCACCACCTTGTCGGTATTTTGCATATCCGCCGACAGCACCGCCGCCATAAAGGGCGCCGGGTAATGGTGTTTCAACCACGCCGTTTGATAGGACAATAACGCATAGGCCGCCGAGTGCGATTTGTTAAAACCGTAACCGGCAAACTTTTCCATCAGGTCGAAAATATATTCGGCCTGTTTTTTATCGATATCACGCTTATCGGCACCCGCAGCGAAAAACTCTCGCTGCTTGGCCATCTCTTCGGGCTTTTTCTTACCCATCGCACGACGTAACATATCCGCCTCGCCGAGGCTGTAATTCGCCAACACCTGAGCAATCTGCATCACCTGTTCCTGATACAGAATAACCCCGTAGGTATTACCCAGCACTGGCTCCAGCTCAGGGTGCGGGAATTCCACCTTGGAGCGACCGTGCTTACGACTAATGAAGTCATCAACCATGCCCGACTGCAAGGGGCCAGGGCGAAACAGCGCTACCAGGGCGATGATATCTTCAAAGCTACTGGGCAGCAGACGCTTGATCAGGTCTTTCATGCCGCGCGACTCAAGCTGGAATACCGCGGTGGTATTACCGGCCTGCAGCAACTTGAAAACAGCACGATCATCGAGAGGAATTTCAGTAATATCGAGAAACGCTTCGTCTTTATTCTCATTGAGCTGGTTAATATTTTTAACCGCCCAATCAATAATGGTGAGGGTTCTCAAACCCAAGAAATCGAACTTCACTAAACCGACGCTTTCAACATCATCTTTATCGTATTGGGTAACCAGGTTGCCGCCGGTTTCATCACAATAAAGCGGCGAGAAATCGGTTAACACGGTGGGCGAGATAACAACACCACCGGCGTGCTTACCGACATTACGGGTGATGCCTTCAAGCTTAAAGGCCATATCCATAATCTCGGCGACTTCTTCGTTTTCGGCCACGAAGTCACGCAATACCGCTTCCTGCTCCATCGCTTTGCTGAGCGTTATGCCCACTTCAAAGGGAATCATTTTGGAGAGTTTATCGGCTAATCCGTAGGGTTTACCCTGCACCCGTGCCACGTCACGCACCACCGCTTTTGCGGCCATGGTACCAAAGGTAATAATCTGCGACACGGCATCACGACCGTAGGTACGCGCCACGTAATCAATCACACGGTCACGACCATCCATACAAAAATCAACATCGAAATCGGGCATCGATACCCGTTCCGGATTCAGGAATCGCTCGAACAACAGGTCGTATTCCAGCGGATCAAGATCCGTAATTTTTAGCGCATAGGCAACTAGCGAGCCCGCACCGGAACCCCGCCCCGGCCCCACCGGCACATCGTTATCCTTGGCCCACTGAATAAAATCCATCACGATCAGGAAATAGCCGGGAAACCCCATCTGGATAATAATACCCAGCTCGAATTCCAGCCGGTCCATATATTCCTGATGGCGCTCTTTGTAGTCCTCCGCTTGAGGATCAAGAATACGCAGCAGACGCTCTTCGGTGCCCTCTAGAGAAATTTGTCGGAAGAACTCATCCATGGTCATGCCATCGGGCACGGGATAATTCGGCAGATAGTTTTTGCCGAGTTCAATTTCCAAGTTACAACGCTTGGCAATCTCAACGGTATTCTCGATGGCTTCAGGCAGGTCGGAAAACAGTTCAACCATCTGCGCGCTGGACTTCAAATACTGCTGATCGCTGTAGAGGTGGGTACGACGAGGATCATCCAAGGTGCGGCTGTCATGAATACACACCCGTGCCTCATGCGCTTCAAAGTCTTCAGTCTTAATAAAACGCACATCATTGGTGGCCACCACCGGCAGCTCAAACTTATCGGCCAGCGCAACTGCCAGATGTAAATAACGATCTTCATTCTCACGTGAGGTACGTTGCAGCTCAATATAAAAACGGTCCGGATAAAAACGCTGCCACTGTTGCGCCTGCTGCTCAGCCTCGGCGGTTTCATCATTTAGCAGCGCCTGCCCGACATCCCCTTCACGAGCACCGGACAACATGATCAGGCCATCATTAAGTTGCTCGAGCCATTCACGCTGAACAATTGGCCGCCCCTGTCGCTGACCTTCCAGATAGGCTTGGGAAATGAGTTTGGTGAGATTGCCGTAACCGACCTTGTTGAGCACCAGCAGCGTAACGCGATACGGCTGGCCGTCACTCTGCTGGTTATCCAGCCACAAATCCGCACCGACAATGGGTTTAATGCCGGATTGGCGTGCGTTGCTATAAAACTTAACCAGCGCACACAGGTTGCTCTGATCAGTCACAGCAACGGCGGGCATGTCGTCCTCGGCCACTGCTTTAATCAACGGTTTCACGCGAGTCAGCCCATCAACCAGAGAAAACTCAGTGTGAATACGTAAATGTACAAAGGATGCAGCGGTCATAGGTAGGCCGGGGGGTTGTTACAGATTAAAGGATGTTTAGCTGTTCGGGCTCTAATATTAAGTTTTTCACTGGTCCAAAGGAACGACGGTGAATAGGGGTCACACCCAATGCTTTCAACGCTTGTATATGTTGCGCCGTCGGGTAGCCCTTGTGCGAAGCAAAGCCGTAGCCCGGGTAGGTTTCTTCGAAGGCGACCATCTCTCGATCACGCACTACCTTAGCCAAAATAGAGGCCGCGCCGATTGCCGGTACTAAACTATCACCCTTGATAATGGCTTCACTGGGATAAGGTAAATCCGGGCAGCGATTACCGTCTACCAACACTCTCTCTGGTTTCATCTGCAAGCCCAGCACCGCGCGGCGCATTGCCAGCAAACTGGCTTGTAGGATATTTAGTTGATCAATTTCCGCTTCACTGGCACGGGCAATACACCAGGCCAGAGCGTGCTCCTTAATCAGCGGAAAGAGTTTTTCACGGCGCTTTTCAGTCAGCTTTTTGGAGTCAGCCAAACCTTCAATTGGGTTATTGGGGTCTAAAATAACGGCTGCAGCAACAACCGCTCCAGCCAGAGGGCCACGCCCTACCTCGTCAACACCAGCAAAAATCCCCGACAGGTCACCCTCATACTGCAACATTGTCTGACCCACTGACGGTTGATTGTACTCCGGAGGCAGACACACCAATTTCAGCTACTCCGATTTCGGCAAGCACCGCCTCGGCGGCCTTCACACTGGCGTTCTGGCGCAGCTGCAGATGAATATCCATAAAGGTATCCGTTTGTTCTTTGGCTGCTTGCTCATCGTTCATGTAAGTGAGCAGTGCCTGCGAGAGTTTTTCCGGATTGGCTTCATCCTGAATAAATTCTGGCACCATTGGCTTTTTAGATAATAGGTTTGCCAGCGCGATATGTTCCACTTTGATCATTTTACGGGCGATGCGATAGGTCATATTAGAAACCTTATAGGCCACCACCATCGGCCGTTTCAGCAACGCCGCTTCCAAAGTTACTGTGCCAGAGGCCACCAGCAATACATCCGCGGCTGCCATCACTTCTCGTGACTGACCGACACTGATGTGCACATTTTTCAGCGCTGGAAATTCGGCCAACTGCTCAGCAATCAAGCCTTTGGTTTTTTCAGTCAATGCCGCAACCAAAATTTTGCAATCAGGCATTTTTCGTTGCAAATGTAATGCGGTATCAAGGAACGTTGCCGCAAGCTTTTTAACTTCGCTGGAGCGGCTGCCCGGCAGCAATGCCAACACTTTATCACCGGCCGATAGGCCTAATGCTTCACGCGCTGGCTGCTGAGGGGTTTCCAGGTCGATCGTGTCGGCCAGCGGGTGTCCAACAAAAGTAACGGGCACGTGGTGATCACGATAAAAGGTTTGCTCAAAGGGCAGCAGCGCTAACACCTGGTTAACACTTTCAGCGATATGCTTTACGCGATTTTGACGCCACGCCCACACCTGCGGACTGACATATTGAATTGTTTTAATACCGGCTTTTTTAAGTTTGTTTTCGAGCTGAAGATTAAAATCCGGCGCATCAATACCAACAAAAATATCCGGCGGATTATCAATAAAATGCTTAGCTAGATTGGCGCGAATTTTAAGCAACTCAAATAGACGTGAGAGCACCTCAAACAAACCCATTACTGACAGGCGTTCCATCGGCACATGGCTATGAAAACCCTCTGCGATCATCCGAGGCCCACCAATGCCTTCAAAAGTAGCATCAGGGTAACGTGCCTTGATAGCTTCAATCAGGCCAGCTCCGAGAATATCACCCGAGGCTTCGCCAGCCACAATACCGATGCGCAATGGTCTGCTCATATTCTATTCTTTGGATGATAAAAAGCCTTCAACAGGCTTAGGGAGTTACTATTAACGGACAATACCACGTGTTGAAGTCAGCACTGAATCAATCAACACATCCAGCTCAACGCCCTGATAGGATAATTTTCGAACTTCTGCGATAGCATCTTGAACCGTTAAACCTTTACGGAAAATAATACGGTAGGCTCTGTGTAGAGCTGTAACAGCCTCTTTGCTAAAGCCTCGGCGACGCATACCCTCAACATTAATTCCATGCGCTGAGGCGGTATTGCCATTCACCACGGTATAGGCCGCCACATCTTTGAGCACCACACTACCAGCACCACAAATACTGTGCGCGCCAATATGACAAAATTGATGAACCGCTGAATAACCACCCAGCACAGCGTAATCACCGACATGAACATGACCTGCCAAGGAGGCGTTATTCGCTACAATGGAGTGATCACCCATGATAACGTCATGGGCAACGTGTACATTCACCATCAGCAGATTGTCATTGCCGATTTTGGTAATGCTATTGTCCTGCACCGTACCACGGTGAATCGTACAGGATTCGCGAATAACGTTGTTATCGCCGATTTCCAACAGAGTCGGTTCGCCCTTGTATTTCTTATCCTGACACTCTTCACCAATACTAGAGAACTGAAAAATGCGGTTATTAGCGCCAATTTTAGTTGGACCACCAATAACCACATGCGGGCCAATAACGGAGCCAGGGCCAATACTGACATCTGGTCCAACAATGGTCCATGGACCGATTTCAACATCCACAGCCAGTTCGGCACTTGGATCAACAATAGCACTGGGGTGAATCAAATTAGACATGTCTCTAGAATCATTACAGATAATAAAACGACTTTATTTTTTTCTGTCTGCGCAGATAATTACGCCGGAACTAACCAACTCACCATCAACGGTTGCTTTACAGTCAAACTTCCAGATACCACGTTTTTCAGCCACGATTGAGGCTTCAAGGCGTAATTGATCACCCGGTACAACCGGACGTTTAAAACGTATTTTTTCACTGCCCACAAAATAATAGATAGAACCATCGCTGGGTTTTTTATCCATGGTTTTAAAACCAAGAATACCTGCAGCCTGCGCCATTGCTTCAATGATCAACACTCCTGGCATCACTGGCGTGTCAGGAAAATGACCATTAAAAAACTCTTCGTTTACAGTAGTGTTTTTATAGGCAACTATCGACTTACCCTTCTCTAATTCCACAACCCGATCTACCAACAAAAATGGGTAGCGGTGCGGCAGGTATTCCCTGATTTCGTCAATATACATCATACCTATTGATCCTGATCTCGAAGTTTATTGATCTCTTTTTCCAGCTGTTTGACCTGTTTGGTCAATGCATCCAGATGTTTTAAGCGTACTGAATTCTTTTTCCACTGCGGCGTGGGCATCATAGCTGTGCCCGAAGAATAACTACCTGGCTGGCTAATAGACCCGGTCACAAAGGACATGGCTGTAATAAATACCTGATCACAAATTTTCAAGTGACCAGCAAAACCAACACCACCGGCAATCATACAGTGGCTACCTATTTCGGTACTACCCGAAATACCCACACAGGCTGCAACAGCCGTGTGAGAGCCAATCCGAACATTATGGGCCACCATGACTTGGTTATCAATCTTAACACCATCCCCGATCACAGTATCCTGTAATGCGCCGCGATCAATCGTAGTATTTGCACCAATTTCCACATCGGTACCAATAGACACGCCGCCAAGCTGGGCAATTTTTTCCCAACGTCCCTGCTGGTTAGCAAAACCAAAACCGTCAGCACCAATCACTGCACCGCTATGGATGATTACTCTCTCACCTAGACAAACACCGTGATATAACGTGACATTTGCAGCCAATACAGTGTCTTTGCCAATCTGGGTATTAGCACCAATAAAACAGCCTGCACCAACCTCTACGCCTTCGGCAATCTTAACGTCAGATTCAACAACCACATTAGGGCCAATAGCCGCTGATGCGGCAATAATTGCCGTATCTGAAACCTGCGATGAGGGATGAATGCCCTCAGGTAAAATTGGGCGATCGTCAAAAAGGCGAGATATTTTCGCAAATCCCAGATAAGGGTTATCGGAAATTAACACATTTCCCGACACTTCACAGGCATGTTCTGCAGTTACGATAACTGCCGCAGCCTTACAGTTTTGTATGGTAGAAAGGTACTTCCGATCAGACAAAAAGCTGATATCCGAGTCTCCCGCATCTGGAAGACTAGCCAAACCAGTTGCTTTACACGACCCATCACCACGTAATTCTGCACCAAGATGTTCAGCTAGCTCAGCTAACGTATATTCGCCCTTTTTTTGCATAGCTGATTAAGGATTAGCGTTAATAATTTCAGTAACTCGCTTGGTCAGATTATCTTTTTCATCGACAATCAGCGCGGCTTTAAGATGTAATAAAATTGTGTATTCACCCTTTTCCATCAGCTGTGTAACTGCATTCTTAAACTTAGGCGCTAACTCGCTCATTAACTCCTGTTGGCTTTTTACTTGCGATTCCTGCAACTGTTTAACACGCTGCTGATATTCAACGGCTTTAATCTCAATTTCGTTTGCCAAATTACGTTTTTCAGCATCACTCATAACTGCTGCGTCCTGCTGCATTTTAGTTTGCAAACCGCGAACCGTAGTCTCAAGATCCTTCACCTTATTTTGCTCCGGCGCCAGACGGCCTTTAAGCTCAGCAATTTTTTCCTTGGCTGGTTCTGAATTTAGGATTGCAGCATCGGCATCCACAAAGGCAATTGATTGCTGTGCTGAAACTGCACCGGCCATCAACATGCCCGTCACAAATAACCCGATAATTAATTTTTTCACATTACATCCCTATTAATAGTTTAAATTTTACGTTTTTATAGTCGCCGCTTTTTGAAAGCAGTACTAGAAAGAGGTTCCGAAGGAGAATTGGAAAAACTCTGTCTCTTCAAACTCACCTTCATTCAACGCACTAGCAAGGGCCACACTCAAAGGACCAAAACCGGACAACCAAGTAGCAGCAATACCAACAGAATAACGTAATTCACCCGCATCAAACTTTGAACAGTCAGGGCTAGTTGTCGAACAACCTGTATCGAACACATTTCCTGCATCGAAGAAAAAGCCTGTTTCGAATGATCGAGAATCCTTCACAATCGGCATGGGAAATAATATCTCTGCACTTCCTGTTACCAGAACATTCCCACCGTAGGCTTCTGGATCTTGATCAGGATCACCCACAGCAGGCGTACTACGTGGCCCAAGGGTATTATTTTCAAACCCTCGCACTGAATCAAAACCACCCGCAAAGAAGTGCTTATAAAATGGCAGACGGTTGGTGCTGCCATAGGCGTCCCCGTAACCCAGCTCTGTTCTCATTCGTAAAGTAAAAGTATCTGACAACGGAAACAGTACTCGCCCCTTGTAGGTCAGCTTGTAATAACTTAAATCACTGCCGGGTAGAGACAATTCCAATGCTACCGTCTGTGACGCACCGCGAGTAGCGAAAACCCCCCTGTTCAAAGAGGACTCATTCCAACGACCAGTAAACAGAAAGTTACTAAACCCGTCACCTTCCGTCGCCAAGAAGCGACTGATTTCCTGTACCGGATACGTACCTGTTTCAATTGAAGTGTTTTCATAGCCAAATTTGAAAGACAAATACTGAGTTTCTGACAGAGGAAAACCATAACTGACGTTCCCGCCAAATGAATCAGTGGTATAGCTCGATACGTCATCTTCCTCATAATCGTATTCCCGGAAGAACACATCAAAACCACGACTTATACCATCAATCGTGTAATAAGGGTCTAAATATGAAAAATGATAGCTGGTCCGCGAATCACTTTTATTCGCTCCAATGGAAACATTTTTACCTGTACCCAAGAAATTCTTTTGGGTTACATCCGTACCCAGCGTCAAACCGGAACCGCCAGAGAAACCCACACTTAAACTCACCGAACCCGATGGCTGCTCTTCAACTTGATAATTAGCATCAATTTGGTCATCTGTACCGGGGACATTAGGTGTTTCAACGTTAACACCTTTAAAGAAGCCTAGTCGCTGCAGCCGTACTTTAGAACGCTCAATTTCTTTATTTGAAGCCCAGGCCGACTCCATCTGCCGCATTTCCCGCCGCAGTACTTCATCATTTGTTTTGGTATTACCAGTAAAACTAATTCGTCTTACATAGGCGCGCTTTCCTGGATCAACAAAGAGATTAATATCAACGCGTTTCTCATCTTCATTAATTTCAGGAATCGCATTAACACTGGCAAAGGTATAACCCTCATCTCCCAATCGGTCAGTCAGTGCTTCCGTTGTTTCTGTAAGACGCTCATTGGAAAAAACATCGCCACTATGGACTTTTAAAAGTGGCATAAACTCTTGCTCAGATACTGCAAGGTCACCACTAAAGCTCACCTCACCAATAGCGTATTGCTCACCTTCAACCAAATTAACCGTAATAAACACGTGTGCTTTATCAGGCGTAATGGATACCTGAGTGGATTCAATGTTGAAATTAATATAACCACTGTTCAGATATTTCGACCGTAACCGCTCCAGGTCACCTGCCAATTTTTCACGGGAGTACTTATCATCATTTTTATAAAAGCTATGCCAATTAGTTGTTCTCAAGGAGAAGCGATCTAACAGCGTCTCATCATCAAACACGTCATTGCCGACAATATTAATACCTTCAATCGTAGAAGATTTGCCTTCATAGATATTGATAGTTAAAGCAACACGATTTCTCTCAAGTTCCTGCACCTGAGTTTCAACCGTTACGCCATATCGCCCCTGCGAAATATATTGACGTACCAGCTCCTGCTCCAGTCTTTCAAGAGTTGCACGCTGGAAGATATCCCCTTCACTCAATCCGGACTGTTTCAAACCCTTTCTCAGGTCATCAGTAGCGATTTTGTCATTACCTTCGATCTCAATAGCACTGATCGAAGGGCGCTCATCCACAACAACAACCAATACATCACCATCACGGCCAATCTGGATATCCTTAAAATAACCGGTTTTGAACAGGCTACGAGTAGCATCAACTATCGCTTTTTCATCAACATTGTCGCCAATATTAATCGGGAAAGCCTGAAATAAAGAGCCAGCAGAAACACGCTGCAACCCTTCAAGTCGAATATCAGTTATTAGAAAGGCCTCAGCCTGGGCCAGGCGCACAATCGCAGCCAAAAAAATCCCAAGCCCTAACAGAAGATACGGAAGTCTTTTCATTATTATTTCGCTTTTTGAAGGGCTGATTACAACAGCCTCATAAAATCGTTGTAGAGTGCAAAGAACATCAGGGTCATGATTATACCGATACCAATCCGTAATCCCAGCATTTGTACCTTTTCCGGTACCGGTTTACCACGCACAAGCTCCGCAAGGTAATACATCAGGTGTCCACCATCAAGTATCGGAATCGGCAGAATGTTAATCACGCCCAAACTAATGCTCAGGTACGCCAGAAAATGAAGGAACGTTTCCAGTCCATGCTCAACGGAGTCCCCCGCCACCTGGGCGATGGTAATCGGGCCACTGAGATTTTTAATAGAAATCAGGCCTGTGAGCATTTTTTTGATCGAAACAAGAATAAGCGCCGTCATATCCCATGTTTTCGCAACACCTTCAACAAAGGCTGCGGGTATTGAATAACGCGTATCACGGCGCATATCATCGGGCAATTTCGGTGGCTGAACAGCAATCCCCATGCGCCCCGTTACCTTGCCCTGCTTATCGGTGTAAGCACCCAGCACGATACTTTGCAACAGATTACTGCCACCGCGTTCAATTCCCAGCATTACCTTTTCACCAGGTCTCGCCTGCACATAATCAACCAGCTCACCCCATTCTGCTATCGGCTCACCATTTACCGACAACACCAAGTCCTGAGGTTGCAGGTTGGCAGCATCGGCGGCACTACCCTCAACCACCTTAGCAACACGCGGTAGAGTCGCCGGACGGTAAAGCTTGATACCCAAACCACCCAACACATCAGGCGTTTCAGCATCGATTAGCCATTCCTGCAAAGGGATAGTCACCTGTTGTGGAATATTTTGATCGAAGGGACTAACCTCTAACTCAATCACATCACTGTCACCAACATGATTGAGCAACTGCATACTAACCTTCTGCCAAGAGGGGGTTGCTACGCCGTCGACAGAGAGAATTTCATGCTGTGTTTGCAAACCCGCGCGAGCAGCCAAAGAATCAGGCCTCACCTCACCGATCACAGGCGCAACAGACGTGGTCCCCACCACAAACATCAACCAATAGGCAAAAATAGCAAACAGAAAATTGGCTGCTGGTCCAGCCACTACGACAGCAATGCGCTGCCATACAGATTTGCGATTAAAGGCCTGTGACAGTTCCTCTTGGACAACGGGACCTTCACGCTCGTCCAGCATTTTTACATAGCCGCCGAGAGGAATGGCTGCGAGAGTAAATTCGGTGCCATGCCGGTCAACTTTTGTATAGAGTGCTTTGCCAAAACCAACGGAAAAACGCAACACCTTAACGCCACAGCGACGCGCCACCCAAAAATGGCCGTATTCGTGCACTGTAACCAGTATTCCTAGCGCAACGATAAACGCCAAAATAGTCTGTAATAAATCCATTAATGGGCTCTTGAGAACTGAGTTTCTAACAGAGTATTTGCGAGCTGACGAACACGCTTGTCTTCTGCCATTACCAGCTCAACGTTACTGGCCTCTTGCTGTTGATACTGTTGCAGCACGGTATCAACCAGCTGATAGATACCGGTAAACGATAATCGTTCATCAAGAAATGCCTCAACTGCAATTTCATTAGCAGCATTGAGTGCTACCGGTGTGGTACCGCCTGCTGCGATAGCATTGGCCGCCAACGACAGACAAGGAAATTTATCATGATCCAGTGGCGCAAAATCCAACTGGGCGATTTCTGCCAAATTTAAGGAGCTAACTCCCGAATCGATACGTTGCGGCCAAGACAATCCATAAGCGATAGGAATTCGCATATCCGGATTGCCCATTTGAGCCAGCACCGAGCCATCCAAATATTCAACCATGGAATGAATAACACTTTGGCGATGCACCAATACATCGACCTTGTCATGACTACAATTAAACAGCCAACAGGCTTCGATCAGCTCAAGCCCTTTATTCATCATGGTGGCGGAATCAACAGATATCTTTTGCCCCATGCTCCAGTTAGGGTGCGCACAGGCCTGCTGTGGCGTGATGTGCTCAAACTCTGAAAAAGGCTTGTCTCGAAAAGGTCCGCCCGACGCAGTGAGGATAATACGACGCACACCAATCGGTTCGAGCCCCTGGCGGTGCTGTGTCGGTAAACACTGATAAATGGCATTGTGCTCGCTATCGATAGGTAACAGCTCCGCACCACTTTGCTGCACCGCTTCCATAAACAGCGCGCCACACATCACCAGCGCTTCTTTATTGGCCAACAAAATGCGTTTACCGGCTCGTACCGCCGCCAACGTAGGCAACAACCCAGCGGCGCCCACAATCGCCGCCATCACATAATCGACGTCACTGTGTTCGGCGACCTGCGCCAAAGCAGCTTCACCACTCAGCACTTCCGTTTTATGATCGCTATCTTTCAGCAGCTGGCGTAATTGGGTCGCAGCGGCCTCATTACGCATCACAGCATAACGCGGTGACACCTCCAGCACTTGTCGTGCCATACATTCAGCGTTGTTGTTGGCAGTCAACGCAAAAATTTGAAATCTCTGTGGATGACGAGCAACGACATCCAACGTGTTACCGCCAATGGAGCCGGTCGAACCCAAAACAGTGATTTGCTTTACATCAGTCGACATCGGTTAAAGATGCCCCATCTGAATCATGCCAATAGTATAAAGAGGAAGCGCAGCAACCAGACTGTCGATGCGATCCATAATACCGCCATGACCAGGTAACAGCTTGCCACTATCCTTCACTCCGCGATGACGCTTGACCATACTTTCCGCCAAATCACCTGCGATAGAAACCACAGTAATCACCACTGCCAACAGCACAAACAGCAGCCAACTGTCCGCGCTGGCATCGTCTAAATAACCAGAGAAAAAAAGCATTAACAGAGTAACAACCACTGTTGAGACCATCGCACCATAGGCTCCAGCCCAGGTTTTGCCGGGACTAACCTGCGGTAACAACTTGCGGTCGCCCCACTTTCGGCCCGCAAAATAGGCGCCGATATCTGCACCCCATACCATGGCCAGCAACAGAAAGATCAAAAACACGCCCTGTTCATGCTGCTTGAGAAGATTAAGACTTAACCAGGAAAAACTCAGGATAAACAAACCAAGAAAGGTGCGCTTGGTAATACTACCCCACATGGCCGCACTGTCTGGATAAGTTTTAACCCACCAGAAAACAATACCCCATAGCACTACTGAAGCGTGCAACAAGCTCCGTTGCACATCAGGCGTAAAATCCCACATCGCCTGAAATGCTAACAACACCGCGCCACTAAAAAACAGTCGTGAACGTGTTGGCAACCCAGACAAATCGCCCCATTCCCAAGCACCCAGTGCCAGTACAATCGCGGTAAAAATAGCAAAATATTGCGGTGACAAAAAGATAATGGCAGCCAGCACCAAAGGCCCCAGAATAAGAGCCGTGATAATTCGCGTTTTAAGCACTCATGTCCTCACTATTGTCACAGGTAGTATCGCTACTCGTAGCATCAGCGTCGTTGCTGGTGCTCCCAAAACGACGATCACGGCATTGAAAGTCTGCCACCGCCTCAAAAAACTCATCACGCCCAAAATCCGGCCAGTATTGATCAGTAAAATAAAGCTCAGAATAGGCTATTTGCCACAGCAGAAAATTACTAATACGGTGTTCGCCGCCGGTACGAATACACAAATCAGGCATTGGCAGATCACTCAAACAAATACGCGATTGCAGACTTTGCTCGGTAATATCAGACAATTCCATCTTGCCTGCACAGACATCTGCCGCTAAAGATTGCGCGGCTTGGGCAATATCCCATTGGCCCCCATAATCGGCGGCAATCACAACCGTACAACCGTCATTATTAGCAGTCAGCTGTTCAGCCTCAACAATACCCTTCTGAATTTTATCGTTGAACCGTGAACGGTTACCAATCACTCTAAGGCGAAAATTATTCTTATGAATTTTTTTAACTTCGTAACGTAACGCCGTCAAAAACAGGTTCATTAAAGCACTGACTTCAGTTTCAGGGCGGCGCCAATTTTCACTACTAAAGGCGAAGAGTGTCAGCACCTCCACTTTTAATTCTGCGCAGGCGCGCATAACAGAACGTACCGACTCCAGCCCTGCCTTATGACCAGCCGCACTCGGTAATCCACGCTGTTTTGCCCAGCGATTATTTCCATCCATGATTATTGCAACGTGGCGTGGCACCGTTTCCAGGTTTACCAGGTCCCCGTGCAAATCATTAACAGCTGCTTTGTTGCCCATTATGCCTCTGTTACCGCTTGCCAGACTTTCAACTGATATCCATTACACCAGCTCGTAAATAGGGACAGCCCGGCATTCGCCAGGCTGTAGGGATTCGCCGCATCCATTGCGGCATAAAATCCAGTTGCTAGATCTCTTTTAAATCAGCTTCTTTCGCTTCAAAAGCGACTTCAATCTTAGCGATATATTTATCAGTGACCTTTTGGATTTCATCTGAGGCTTTACGTTCCTCATCTTCACTGATTTCCTTTTCCTTCAGTAGATCTTTAATATCGCTGTTGGCATCACGACGGACACTGCGCACGGACACACGCGCCTGCTCCGCCTCAGCCTTAGCCTGCTTAACCATATCCTTGCGCGTCTCTTCAGTCAGCGCAGGCATCGGAATACGAATAATATCACCAGTGGTTACCGGGTTAAGTCCCAGGTTGGACTTCATGATAGCCTTTTCCACTTCGGGAATCATTGGCTTTTCCCAAGGTGACACCATCAGAGTACGGCCATCATCAACAGAAATGTTCGCCACCTGACTCAACGGGGTATCAGAGCCATAATAAGAAACACTCACACTGTCCAGAATACTGGCATGTGCACGTCCCGTGCGAATTCGGTTAAAAGCAGTTCCCAATGCAGTCAGTGCCTTTTCCATACGCTGTTCAGCGTCTTTTTTGATTTCGTTAATCACAGCTTTCTCTCTCTAACTATTCAGTCAATATTTTTTTGATCGACGCGTAAACTCGATCATATCCTTTACTGCTAATTCAGTACTTAATCAATCAAAGTACCTTCATCGCCACCCATAACCACCGTTGCCAGAGCGCCGGGCTTATTCATATTAAATACTCGCAACGGCATATTCTGGTCTTTAGCCAGACAAATAGCCGTCAGGTCCATCACACCCAGCTGTTTCTCAAGTACTTCATCATAGCTCAGGTGATCATATTTTGTAGCGGAAGGATCCTTCACAGGGTCAGCACTGTAAACGCCATCAACTTTGGTCGCTTTAAGAACCACATCGGCATCAATTTCAATGCCACGCAAACAGGCAGCAGAATCAGTAGTAAAGAAAGGGTTACCGGTTCCAGCAGAGAAAATTACTACATCGCCAGCATTTAGATAACGTATGGCATTACGACGATCATAGTGATCTACCACACCACTCATTGGAATAGCCGACATCACCCGGGTCGCAATATTTGAGCGCTCAAGCGCATCTCTCATCGCCAAGGCATTCATCACCGTTGCCAACATTCCCATGTGGTCACCGGTTACACGATCCATGCCTGCTGCGTTAAGCGCAGCGCCACGAAAAAGGTTACCACCACCGAGTACAACACCTACCTGTACACCAATACCAATCAACTGCCCAACTTCCAACGCCATTCGATCCAGCACTTTAGGATCAATACCAAATGCTTCATCGCCCATCAAGGCTTCGCCGCTTAATTTGAGAAGTACCCGCTGATATTTAGATTTATGATCGGTACTAGGCATGTGTATTGGCATCCTCAAAAATTAACCGGAAAATTGCTCAAAGAGCTTCTTTCAAAAAACTTTGCATAAGGCTTAGATGCAAAACACTCACAAACCCTAGACAAAAATCTCTAATATAAAAACAGGGCAGCTAAAGCTGCCCTGTTTTAAAGATGTTTTACAGACCAGCCTGAGCGGCTACTTCTGCTGCAAAATCAACCTCTTCTTTCTCGATACCCTCACCCACTTCAAAACGAGTAAAAGCTGTAATTTCAGCACCAGCTTTCTTAACCAGGGCACCGACTTTAACATCTGGATCCTTAACAAACGCCTGCTCAGTCAAGCTAACTTCAGCCAAGTATTTACGCATACGACCGTCAATCATCTTCTCGATGATTTCAGCAGGTTTGCCGCTTTCCTGAGCCTGAGCCGTGTAAATTTCACGCTCTTTGGTCTGTGTATCTTCAGACACATCAGTAGGATTAACAACCAGCGGGTTAACAGCTGCAACATGCATCGCAACATCTTTACCCAGCTCATCGTTCCCGCCTTTCAAGGCAACCAGAACTGCGATACGGTCATTGCCGTGAACATAAGCGCTCACCACACCGTCTTCAGCAGTTGCTGTTGCAACACGACGTACGCTAACGTTCTCACCGATTTTCTGAACCAGTGCTTCACGAGCAACTTCCAGATCACCCGCCATCAGAGCAGCTACGTCAGTTTGCTTGTTAGCAAAGGCTGTATCTGTAACCAGTCGAACAAATGCGCGGAAGCCTTCATCACGAGCAACGAAGTCAGTTTCACTGTTTACTTCAACCATCACACCAAACTTGCCATCTTCAGATACTTTGCACATCGCGATGCCTTCAGCAGCCGTACGACCCGCTTTTTTAGCC
>Ga0105355_10001427_pt1 | contig 22004 bp, 21 predicted proteins | sample GOMGulsemesocosm_2_FD_83508 | JGI IMG/M metagenome (GOLD analysis project Ga0105355, IMG submission 83508) | Methane-oxidizing microbial communities from mesocosms in the Gulf of Mexico - GOM9C Gulf of Mexico | ecosystem: Environmental > Aquatic > Marine > Cold seeps | place: Gulf of Mexico...
CGGGCTTTCTTGGCATTCCAAAATTTATATTGACTCGATTGTTACAACCGCTAACTTCAGACGCATTTTAGTTGAATTAAAATTTGTCTGATGACCAGCCATACCCATAAACAACCCCATCTTTTATTTACAATTTCATCTTACATTTGCCCATTTAAAACACCGTTAAGTGACCGTAAATTGTAACATATTGAGAGTATTACAAGAGATCAATCAAGAGGGGTATTTGATGAAAGCAATGAAATCAACATGGCATACTGAATTGGCTCCCATAGCAAACAATCAACTATTGACCTTACTGCAATCTGCTCGCCCAATGCAAAATTGTAGCCTTATCAGACGCTTCGAAAAGGGCCATTCACTCCGATTCATTTTCCGAGAAAAGATGCCGGAACTTAGCCATTACAGCTAAAACAACAGATCAAATAACCAGTAGTCATCATATGACTATTGACAACATACGCCAAGATATAATATAACTATGGCATTAGCGGTATCAATACTTGAAAACCCTCTTGTTATGGAAAATATCATGCATTACTTGGAACTCAAACAAAAAATCAGCTCTGGTCTGTTGTCTTTCCCAGTCACTCATTTTGACAAAAATACTTTTGATTTTGATAAACGCGCCTATCAAGACCACATATCATGGCAGACTCAATACGATGCCGCAGGTTTGTTTGCCGCAGGCGGTACCGGAGAGCTCTTTTCGCTTTCTCCTAAGGAAATTCCCATTATTGTAGAAGCCGCTAAAGAAGTAGCAGGTGATGTACCTATCCTCACGGGCTGCGGATATGGCACCCGCATGGCGATAGAAATCGCCCAGGCGACTCAGGCAAAAGGTGCCGATGGCCTGTTATTGCTTCCCCACTACTTGATTGGAACCACACAGCAGGGATTGTTCAATCACATTAAAGCAGTGTGTGATAGCATCGATATTGGGGTGATTATCTACAACCGCGCTAATTCGGTAGTAAAAGCTGAAACGGTTCAGCGACTCGCAGCTGCCTGCCCTAACTTAATCGGCTTTAAAGACGGCACTGGCGACATTAACACCGTACGAGAGATCACTGCAGCATTGGGCGAGCGACTAGTTTACATCGGTGGCATGCCCACTCATGAGATGTTTGCGCAAGCCTATGATGCCATGGGAGTGACCACTTATTCATCTGCTGTGTTTAACTTTGTCCCTGAAATGGCGTTGCAGTTTTTCCAGGCGATGCGTAACAAAGACAACGTCTACATGGAAACGGTACTCAAGGATTTCTTCTACCCGTTCGCCAAGATCCGAGATCGGGAAAACGGCTACCCTGTCTCTATTGTTAAAGCGGGACTCACCGCCATCGGCCGTGATCCAGGCCCTGTTCGCTCACCACTAACGGATTTAACCGGTGAAGAACTTGAAATGTTAAAAGCTGTTGTTAAAAAATACAGCTAAACATATCGTTCATTTGTTACGATAAAATTACTGTTACTGCTGGGGGATGGCGACATCTCCCAGCCTTTTTCATTTAACATCGAGCGCTCCTATGCTAATTACTGCTGTTCATACCCACTTATTGCACCACGATTTAGAAAAACCTTTCCAATCCGCTTTTTCTACCTTTCACAACCGTCGCCACATGCTGGTCGAGATCGTTTGTGATAATGGCTTAATCGGCTGGGGAGAATGCCTGGGGCCAGCCGATATCAACGTCGCTATTGTAAAGATGATGACACCGTTACTGATCGGAAAATCAGCGTTAGACATAGAACCTATTTGGAACGAACTATACAGCCAATTCCGTGATCAAGGACAGCGCGGCGCCACCTTAACCGCTATTAGTGGCATCGACATTGCACTCTGGGATTTGAGCGGCAAGTACTACGACAAACCTATTTACCAACTGCTTGGTGGCGCCTATCGCACCGAGATTCCAGCTTATGCCACTGGCGGTTTTCGCGACCCAAGCCGCGATCGTGTGCAGAGCTTAGTTGAAGAAATCAGCGGCTATGTCGAGCAGGGCTTTAAAGCACTAAAAATCAAGATTGGCTTTGGTTTGGCCACGGACATCGCCTCTATCAGAGCGGTCCGCGAAGCGATAGGGCCCAATATTGCCCTGATGATTGACGCCAACCACGGCTACGACTTACCTGACGCCATCAAGATTGGCAATATGGCAGCAGCCTATGATATCGAATGGTTTGAAGAGCCGGTAATCCCCGAGGCCTTGAGTAGTTATCGTGAATTGCGCAATCGACAACCTCTGCCAGTGGCGGGGGGCGAAACTTGGCACAGTCGCTGGGGCATCAATGAAGCACTCAAGCAGCAATGCGTCGATATTATTCAACCTGATGTCTGTGGTGTCGGAGGATTAACCGAGGCACGAAAAATAATCACCCTCGCCGATATCCATCATGTACGTCTAGTACCGCATGTATGGGGGACAAATATCGCCATGGCAGCTGGCTTACATTTTCACGCTATTATTCCACCAGCACCCAACGCCCACGAGGCGAGATCACCGCATTTCGAATTTGATCAGACTCATAACCCTTTTCGAAATGCCATTGTTGAAGAGCCTATCGTACATCGCCAAGGCATTATTCAAGTCCCTAATGGCCCGGGGTTAGGTTTGACTATCAACAGAGAACAGCTCGCTCAATTCGCACCTAAACAATAATTCTGGAACTATCATGATTCGTAAAGTTAGCGGCACTGCGCCACAGACAAAATTACCTGCTGGCAGCATCGATAGCCATATGCACATTTACCACCCAGATTTTCCCTCGCAACCTGGCGGTCCTGAAAGTCCGTCTGACTTTGCAGGCGTAGCAGAGTATAGAGAAGTGCAAAAGTGGCTGGGGCTTGAACGTGTCATTGTCACTATCTCCAATGCTCATCAGAAAAACAACGACGCTCTTCTCTACGCATTGTCTGAGTTAGGAGACATCAGCCGAGGTATAGCCTGCATTAGACCGGACACCCCCGAGAAAGCACTTGAACACTATCATCAAAAAGGTGTTCGCGGTGCCAGGATTATGAATCTAGGGGGTGCTACTAGGCTTAAAGATTTACTCGCTGTCAACCAGCTGATACAACCTTTAAATTGGAGCTGCATCGTGCAATTTGATGGCAATCAACTAGCGGATCATGCGCCATTACTCAATCAGATCCAAGGCGATTATGTGTTTGATCATCACGGCAAATTCTTTGAGTCGATTAGTGTTGACGGCCCTGAGCTCAAGCAAGTATTAAATTTGATCGACAAAGGCAACTGCTACTTTAAACTCGCGGCCTGCTATGAGAGTTCAACCGCAGGTTACCCTCATTACCAAGATGTGGCTGAGATCGCCAAAGTAGTGATTGCACATGCGCCTGAACGTATTTTATGGGGTTCAAATTGGCCACATGTATCATCAAGCAGTCCTGCTCAAACGCCTTGTGATGCAACGCTGTTAGATACCGTATGCAGCTGGATTCCCAATCAAAAAGTACTGCAACAAATTTTTGTCGAAAACCCTGCACGCCTCTATGGATTCTAAATTTGGTCGCCCTTTTATAGGGTGGCTGAAAACCGCATAATCCAGCCTCTGCCACTTTCATATGCTTTCACTTTAACGATCAAAAATTCGGCAAGGAGAGCAGCGCTATCCTTGCTAGAATTGTCCCCACCCCTAAGTGGTGGGACTTAAGCTTGATAAATAATGAGACCTTGGAAAGCGATTATAATCTATCGTGTTCAGCACTGTTATGCGCAGCGCAATACAAAAATGCTCTGTTGGCCATAGAAATTTTGATATTTAACCCGAAAGTGGACCAGCGGCTTGGTAGCACTAATCCATTGATCTGGTTATTGATACTGGCTGTAAACACACCATGGAGCATGCTAAAATTCATCTTACTTTAGCGACTTTAGAGACAATAGCAGGATGCTACCTTTTGCAAAGCTAGTTAGCTTTTTGGATATTTTAACGCCATTATTTATTACTATTAGCGCAGGTTACGCGGCCACCAGATACGGCTTAATACCCAGAGAAGGGATTCGATACTTAGGTTTGTATGTCATTAAAATTGCCATGCCCTGCATGTTATTTAAAGCGCTTTCGGAGCGGCCTTTCCAAGAGATTTTTAAGCCTGACTACATTGCCATTTATGCACTTGGCTCACTTTTCACCTTAATCTTAGCCATTTTTTTTAGCTTTTATATACGTAAAAAAAACTTCTCTATCAGCACTGTCATGGCAATGGGTAGTAGTTTTTCGAACAGTGGGTACATTGGCTACCCAATAGTCACCCAAATTTTAGGCACAGCAGCTATTGTACCGGTGGCGTTAACGCTGTTTGTTGAAAATGCATTCATGCTGCCTATAGCACTCGCCTTAGCCTCATCAACAGCCGGAGACAGCTCTATACTGCGCTCAGTTAGCCGATCAATTATAGCCTTGGCTAAAAATCCGATTATTTGGGGGATCATTTTAGGCATATGTATATCGGCGTTCAATTTGAACACACCAGATGCACTGCTTACAGTGGTTGATAAATTTGGCAGTACCAGTGGGAGCGTGGCACTTTTTACTATTGGCGGCTCTTTAGTGGGATTACAACTTAAAGGGATGCGCACCGATATTAGCCAAATCACCTTTGGTAAACTTTTCATTCACCCAAGTGTGATACTGCTATTTTTAATGCTGACGCCGAATATGCCCAGCTTATATCAAAATGCAGCCGTGCTTTTAGCCTGTATGCCAATGATGAGTATCTATCCAATTATTGGCGCTCAATACGGTATTGCACAACTCTGTGCAGCCGCACTTCTTGGAGCGACACTGCTGTCGTTTTTCAGCATTAGTTGGTGGGGATTTTCTCTAGCGGTTTTATAGCAAATGTCGCTATGCCATTGGGTAAAAAATACAGCGAATATTAAACGTAAAATATAACCCCACCTACACCTAAGATGGGGTTAATACCCCCTACCATGCGTTACCATTAGCAGCAAGTTCTCTCTCAATGGTGACAGAGCCGCTAGTGCGTACTGGCGCTTGTGCATAGTATTCGCGCTGGGTATTAATACGCGGCTGAGCTTTTGACTGTGTTAAAGTTTTCAGTACCAAAACCAGTCCAGATTTCAGTTGAGAAACGGTGTTATCGACTGTGTCAGCGACATCTGCTGACAAGTTATTTTTTCTTAAGTCTGCGTTGATATAGTTCATTAAATTTCTCCTTTTCATGAATTTTGCTGCTTAGTGTGGCTATTTTTAATCATTTAGCCGATACTGACAACCTATAAAAACTTCCTTCACATAAGAAAAAGTTAACTGAAATGCACACTAGAATTCCACTGACTGCCCTTAAGTTTTTCCGCAGCGCTGCGCAAACTCTGAGCTTTAAAAAGACTGCAGAACAGCTCTTTGTCACTCAAGCTGCTGTTAGCCAACAGATTAAAAGCTTAGAAAACAGCCTAGATATCAAACTATTTGAGCGTTTAAACAGGGAAGTTATACTCACCGAGGAAGGCAAGAAATTGCTACCTTATGTACAAAAAGGATTTGAGGCCTTTGAAGAAGGGTTTGCTTCTCTAGGTGATGATCCCAACCCGGACTTATTAACCATCACCACGCTGCCCTCATTTGCCAGTCGCTGGTTGATGCCCAAGCTGGTAAATTTTCAAGAGAAGAACCCCGGTATCAGCTTGCGCATATCACCCTCTTTAAAATTAGAGTCTTTCAGTGAGAACAATTTAGATTTAGCGATCCGCTACGGCAAAGGGGTTTATCCAGGCTACCAATCGCACTTATTGCATCACGATTATTTACTGCCTGTGTGCCACCCCAAGATCATCGATAACAGCTTACCTATCGCTGAGCAACTGCAAAACATCCCGTTACTCACTGATGAAGGGGTCGACGTCGAAAAAGCCTGGCGACCTTTTATGGAAAAGGCCGGGCTCCCTGTTACCACTAAACCCTCTAAATTGCATGTCGGCGATTCTACCATGCTGATAGAGCCGCTGCTCTGCAGGCAAGGCATGTCTCTGTTACGCTTTAGCCTCATTTACGAACTATTAGAGAGAGGCCAGCTCATTTGTCCACTGCCTTTTTATTTTCAATCGGGATATTCATACTATTTAGTGGCGCCACAAAATCATTTCCAGTTTGTAAAGATCAAAAACTTTCACCACTGGCTAAAAGAAGAAATGAGCGATATCGACACTCATTGGCAAGAATATAGTAAAGATAATCTACAGGAAATTGTGATTGACTTAGCTTAAATCAAAACCCAGGGCAAACTTAATCATGCGCAGCTGGCTAATTATCTAGCTTGCATCAACTTTGCGAACCTTTGATTATGCAATTATTCATTTTTATGCAAGCTTAGCCTCTCAATGCGGATACCAAAGTGGCAATCGTCGGCACAGTGCTTACGTCTAAACTGGCACTGCTTAAGGACACCTAAATCATCAGTCTTAAAAATAAATGTCTCAACTTTAGCAAGGTCTTGGGTGAGAATATCAGTACACTGGCGGTAAAGTTGGTCGATAGTTTTAAGGGCTGCGCCTGGTGGGTGGCTACCTAGCATAGCCTCACCCTCTTCCAACCAGTGCTCTACTTCCACGGCATCATTATTCCAAGCGTGATATTCACGAGCGACTATTTTGTCTTGTTCAACACGCAATCGAGTCTTGTGGCCAAAACCTACCCAACTACTAAAATGTACCTCGTAGTGATAATTAGTGTAGCCCTCGCTCTTCAGCTCCAGCCATTTTTGGTGACTTTTGTGCAGCGCGATATCTAGGGAGGTTTCGCTCTGCTCTATGCAGTTTTCAGGGCAAGTAGCACTGTTTATACGTGTTCCCGGTGATTGGCAGGCAGTGAGCAAGAGCGTTAGCAGTACTAAATATTTCATCTTTCAACTTCCTTGTATTAGCGCGCGATTCTTCATTAAACAGCTATGCTAAGACGCTTTGATCACCGTGGACCAATTGCAAAAAACGGCGATTTTACTCTGTAAATCGTAGACTTCGTTATGCTGTGTATTATACGCAAAATTAGCATATACCGTCGGCTTAATCACTTGTTCAAGATTAGTGGTTAGCAAGCCCATGCGAATTTCATAACGCTTTTCCACTGGAAATAAATCAATATAAACAACAGTACCACCCGCGACTTGTGCTAACTTTTTCTTCACTTCTGCATTGCCAGAAACACTGGCGATATAATCACTTAAATTAAATTCTTGCACCGGCCCCTGGCGCGGGACTAGCACTTTTATGTGACGGCCGCGCTGGTCCATATTTTTTAATTCCGCTATCTCAGTTTTAAAAGATGGGATTGCAGTAGTTGCTCCTTCAAACAGAGAACAGTGAAAGGCACTTGCCGGAGCAGATACCAGCAGCAAAGCAAAGCTTAGCGCCAATTGTGTGGTGAAAATTCCCTTTTCCATTACGGTAAATCCCTGGTTTTCCATTTTTCTATTTCTCAACTTAAACAACATTAGTATTGTTGCGAATTATAACGCACTGCCACAATATTTGGATACATTAGCTCCCCTGCATAACGAAACGAGCAGTGAAAGCATAATCATTCTCCAAGCGATAATGTAATCTATCAGCCCCCCCTTGTTGTGAATAACAGTGTTGTTGATTACGACATGTGTAAACAAACAGATTTTGTCAATTTATCCAGTGCAGCTGTTAGCTACCATGCCACTGCTCATCAGCAAGATACTAGTAATATAAACTTACGCCGGATGGATGAGATCCAATGATGGCAAACCGCTGGCGAGCGTAAAGTTATCTTGTTGCCACCAGTCCCTCACCACGGATTGATACAGCGCTCTGAAATCGACATTATGCACGACATCTTTATTATCCAATTGCTCAAAAGAGGGATACTCACCAAAGTGCCCACCGCGAACCCGCCCACCCATTAAAAAGTGGCTCGCTGCGGTACCGTGATCACTGCCAGCGGAACCATTTTGCCCAGCTCTGCGACCAAACTCTGAGTAGGTCATCATCAATATGTTTGACCAGTGCCCAGATTGAATAAGCTCGCCTCGCAGTGCCATCATGCCATCCGCTAACTGTTTCAATAGCTGCTGATGCTTACCCTTTTGCCCTCTGTGTGTATCAAAGCTGCCAATAGCCACTTTAAACGCAGGCACATGCAAATCCATGCGAATGACTTTGGCGATATCTGCCATCTGTTTGCCAAAGTTGTTATTAGGAAAGTTTTGCTTAAGTTTTATATCCTTAGACAGTCCACGCATCAGTGCCGCTTTGGAATTTTGAATGTTCTGATTTAAGCCCAATAAATGGTTTAGTGCACTGTTGCTACTGGCTTGGTTATTTTCCTTAACGCGCTGTATTTTCTTGAAATAACTACTCAGATTTTCCAGTTGCACGTGGGAGGCCGCTCCCCCTGAAAAAGGCAGCGCATTGCGACCAAAAGTGAGCGCATTAATTTCACTTTTAGAGATATTTGGCAATACATTTGCCAGCCAACCTGATGATAAGTACTCATCATGAGCACTGGCCATATCCCAAATTTCTATCGAGCGAAAGTGTGATTTATTGGCATGGGGATAACCTAAGCCGTGCACTAGTGCCAACTCACCTTTATCCCAAGGGACTTTAAAGTCTGTTAAAGAGCGATGCAGTGCAAAACGCTTATCTAGCGTTACCCGCTCATCATCGGCCAACCCTAAGGTGGGTCGTAACATTTTGTAAATGCCTAATTGCTCGCGATCAAGCACGGTATTATGGCTATCATTACCGCCGTTAAGCTCTATCAAGATCAATACTGGTGTTTTGGCGCGTGCCGATAGCGCTAAAGAGGGAAAACCCGCCGCCATCGCAGTTGCGCCACCAAAATATAGAAAGTCTCTACGTTTCATAATATGCTTCTCATTATTTCAGCTGCCAGCTCGGGTCTGTTACTAATTTTACTAACCGTTTTTGACAGTTATCGCCCATACCATTTTCACTCGGAGTCAGTTCAGGCACTTCTAGTGCGCTTAACATCGTCATATTTCCTGTGCAATAAGGCGCTCCCATTTGCCCCATATTGGCACTAATAGCACGCGCCAGCTGACTGGTTAATTGACTACGCACTAACAGTTTATTAGCATCTATCCAGTTTTTCCCTTTAGGCCAGCCTTTTACATTGGGTGGATCAAACAAATTTTGCCCCATCTCGCGCTGCATTTTCAGCAACCTTTTGAGCGGTACCTTCAAGCCTTTAAAAAGCTGTGCGCTACCCACCACTAACTCCACTGGAGACTTAAACATTTGGCCTTGGTCTTGCCAGAATTGCTGGGAATTTAATACCGCAACCACCAGCTTTGCGATATCCCAATCTTTAGCAAATTGTTTGGCGATACGCTTAATCTGATCACTATCTTCTTCACTGATGAAATGTAGCCACATCGCCTTAGTGATATATATTGACGTCTGTGGCTGAGCTAAAATAGCGCTTACTAAATCATCGGCACTGCGGATTTTGTCGCTTTGAAAAATCTGCTTGACACTGTTATCGTGTCGTTTTTTACGTAATACCGTTTGATAAGTATTTGGATTTACTCCCAAACCAGTGAGCGCCTGCGCAGCGCTGCGTACATCTGCCTCTGTGTAATTCCCCTCGCCTAAAGTAAATAATTCTAAGAGCTCACGGCCTAGATTCTCATTGGGTTTGAGTTTGCTATTATTGACGTTGTCTAAGTAAATCAACATCGCAGGATCTTTGACCATGGCCATCAATAGCTTTGAAAAGTCCCCCAGCGCCAGCGCATTAATGAGCCGGTGTTGCTGGTAGATTAATTGCGGCGCTTTGACTTTGCGTAGTGAACTAGTGAAATGATTGTGCCAAAACAAGGTCATTTGATTGCGGAGTACCGCTTCATCGTTAATCAGATCTTGCAAGTACCATGCTCTAAGTTCATTCGCGCAAACCCTGCGCTTTTTACTCACCGCCCGGCGCTGTTCTTGCGTGTAAGCTTTGCGCTCTTTACGTGTTGGCAGCGCTTCATTCATACAGCTAGGTAGGGATTCACTGCTTGCTTTAAGATTGAGCAAATAGTGAATGGACTGGCTTTTAGTAAACCCTACTAGCTGCTGTACTATGCTAGGTTTTGCACCAAACCCCGCACGCAAAAGTAAGTGTTTACTCTCATCAAGAGCAAGTGCCCAGCTATAAGTAGGGATCAAGAAAACGAAACAGAAAAGCACTAGTGCGTTAGCTAAATTGGCAAAAAAAGGAGGTGTTTTCATCATAGCTCTCAGTCTATTTATTATTAGATTAATTGTGCTACCAGTGATAAAAAATTACCAGCGTCTTTACCTTTTTTAACACAGAGAAAATACCGGCAATAAGTGGCGCAAACACTAGTAATACGACATTTAATCAACTAGCATACAATGGCATTATTAAACTTCTCTAGAGGCGACAATACAAAAAATTTCAAAGATAATCTTCTTTAAAATTTCTTTAAACTCGCTAAGTTTGAATAGTGACCTCGTCAGATCTGATACTCTCTTAAAAATATCGCCAATACTGTGACAACCAACTTATGACCACTTTAAGTACTACCACTCGCAAACCTTTAGGTAATGTAGAGTTTATTGCCCTGTTCGCTCTGCTGACCTCTCTAGTCGCTTTGTCTTTAGATACCGTACTGCCAGCACTACCCGCTTTTGCAAAAAGTTTTGCGTTAACCGATAGCAATGACAGTCAGCTAGTGATTAGCTCATTAGTGCTGGGCATGGTGTTTGGCGAGCTCGTTTTTGGTCCTTTGTCTGATACTAAAGGGCGTAAATTTGCCATCTTACTCGGCATGGTTATTTTCTGCATTGGCTCACTCATCTCAATGCTAGCACAATCATTTGAGTGGTTATTAATAGGTAGAATCATTCAGGGCATTGGGGTTTCTGGCCCTAAAATTGCCACTCGAGCACTCATTCGCGACCAGTACAGTGGCGCGGCCATGGCCAGAATAATGTCATTTGTGATGATGTTTTTTATCTTAGTGCCGATGCTCGCCCCGGTTCTAGGGCAAATAATCATTACTTTTTTCCACTGGCAAATGATCTTTGGCTTCTTTTTAGTGATGACCGCCATCATCGGCATTTGGTTTCAAGTTCGCCAAGAAGAAACGCTGACTAAAGATAAACGTATCCCCTTTTCAGCCAAGGCCATAACCCGCGCCTCAAAAACAATCATTTCTGACCCAGTGATCATGGCTTACGCCACCACTGCGGGGATTTTATTTGGGGCGCTGTTACTCTACTTAGGGATGTCGCAGGCTATCTTTCAAGATATTTACGGCATTGTTGAGCACTTTCCGTTGTACTTCGCGATTCTCGCCTCAGGCGTGGGCCTCTCATCATTTCTAAACGGTAAGCTGGTGATGCGTTTTGGTATGTACAAGTTATCGATGAGTGCACTCTTTTGTTTAAGCCTATTTAGCAGTGCCTTGTTAGTCGTTGGCTTGATTTACAACGGACAGCCACCGTTAGTATTGTTTATGTTTATCAGTTTTTTATGTTTTTGCTGTATCGGGATTTTATTTGGTAATTTAACCGCCATGGCGATGGAGACACTAGGGAAAATTGCAGGGCTTGGCGCCTCAATTGTCGCTTCATCTTCTAGCTTGGTATCCGTGGTATTTTCAGTGATCGCGGGGCGGTTTTACAATCAGACCACGCTGCCTTTAGCGATAGGTTTTATCTGTGCAGGTATTATTGGTTTGTGTCTAGTAAATTGGGCCCAACGGATAAAAGAGCATCGCGATAGTTAAAAATATAAAGGGTGATATAGATGACTCCTCACCTATACCACCACCTTTATGAACGACTCGAGAGACTCCCGAGTTCAATGTTGTATTTACCGATATCCGCTAGCAAAAAACTAAGGGGGATTTTTCTCTAAACATTAATCAGCGGCACACAACTCGCCTTTATATAAACTTGTACCTGCCCTTTTACTTATAGCTTGTTTGCGCAATAATCTTTAACGCCTGCGCAAGATGCTCACCTGCCCCAGCAACATTGAGTTTAACTTCTTTAAATTTACCCCATTTAGCCACAGTGCGCGGCGGATACACTTTGGGGTGTATCGGATACTCCATACTTAACTTGGCATATTTAACCTGCATCTCTTTAGTACTTAGCCACTCGATCAAGTCCAGCGCCTGTGCTTTATTCTTCGAGCTTTTAGTGACACCCGCTCCCGTGATATTAACTTGCACACCCGCGCCTTTTTGATCTGCCCAAAACAGCTTTAAACGCGACTTAGGCTCCTCTAACTTAAATCTCGCTAAGTAATAAGAATTAACGATACCGACAGCGCACTTACCCTCGTGCACGGCACGTAAAACATCGATATCTTCACTCATCGGCGCGACAGCAAGATTCGCTACCCAACCTTTAACCATCGCTTTGGTTTGGGCCTCGCCACTAGTGGCTACCGACATCGCTACCATCGTTTGCGCGTAACTATCTTGGCCGGTACGCAAGCACAGCTTTCCCTGCCATTTGCTATTGGCTAAATCCTGATAGGTACTCAGTGTTTTAGCGCTGGTCACCTCTGGATCATAGACCATAGTTCTGGCGCGTTTTGACAAGCCAAACCATTGATTCTCTGTGGACTTCAAATGCGCTGGCACGTTGCGCTTAAGTGTTTTAGATAGCACAGGACTCAGTAGATTTAACTGCTGCGCTTGCCATAGGTTTTCAGCACCTGTGGTAAAGAATATGTCTGCTTGAGACTTATCGCCCTCCAATTGCATGCGTGACAAAAGCGCTTTAGCAGGCCCTGAAAGGTAGCGAACAACAACACCTGTCTCTCCTGCATACTCATCAAATAAGGGCTTTAAATAGCTGGCATTACGGGATGAGTAAACCGTTAATTCAGCGCTATTAGCGAAGGCTGGGAAAAACATTGAGCTACTAATAAGCCCCAAAGTGACAAGTTTGTTGTTCATAGACGACCTGTTAATAAATAGATGTTTCATGAAGGTACTGCCCAAGTGCGCAGCATGTTGTGGTAAACCCCACTGAGGTTTACAACTTCGGTGTGCATTGCGCCTAACTCACTGGTGAGTTTTTGAATGGATTGATCTAAATTAAACAGCAATTCGCGCTGGGCGTTATCACGCACTAATGACTGTATCCAAAAAAACGATGCCACCCGCACACCGGCAGTGATTTCTTCTACTTGGTGCACACTGTTGGAGGGATATAACACCACATCTCCTGCCGCTAGCTTGACTTGTTGCCCCCCATATTGGGTGTGAATAGTGAGTTCTCCGCCTTCATATTCTTCAGGATCTGCTAAAAACAGCGTCGCTGATAAATCCGTTCGCAAGGTGATATTAGTGCCACTAATTTGCATCAGTGAGCCATCGACGTGAGCGCCGTATGTCTCGCCTTTTGAGTAGCTATTAAACTTAGGTGGATAAATGCGATCAGGCAGTGCCGCAGAGACAAACAAAGGGTGCTGCGCTAACACTCTAAGAATATGATTACCTAAGCTAATCGCAGGTTCTGTGGTTTCGTTGAGCTGGGCATTGTTTTTAACTTGGCGGGCTATTGAACCTGCACTGCGTGCGCCATCTTGCCAATCTGCACGGGCTAAGTGCTCTCTAAATTGCACTACTTCATCTTTAGATAACACATTTTCAATAGTGATTAACATCTGTGATCACCTCTAATGTGGTGTAGTACACAAGCTTGTATATCTGTAATACTGGCGCAGCCTGCCTGTGCCATGCATAACTCTAATTCTTGGCGTAATAGCTTAATCATATGCCCAACACCTAATGCACCGGCAACCGCCAGTGCGTAAACTTGTAAGCGGCCAATTAAGACGGCATCAGCCCCGAGTGCGATGGCTTTAAAAATGTCCGTGCCGCTGCGGATACCGCCGTCAAATAACAGTGGGTACTGCTCGCCCACCGCTGCGCGGATCTGGGTTAAAACGCCTAGGCTGGCTGGCGCACCATCAACAGTTCGTCCACCATGGTTTGAAACGATGATTGCTGCCGCGCCAAGCTCTTGTAGCGCTTTGGCATCTTGCGGGTGCATCACGCCTTTCACGATGACAGGGATCGGGCTGTGATTAATAAGATTTTTTAACTGATCTACCTGGTGCGAGTGGTTGGCAAAAGTACTAAAGATATCAACACTTTCATCCGTGTTAGATGCATCTTCATCGCTTAAGTTGGCCGCTTTCAAAGTGCTGGGAAAATGAAAGTTAGCGCGTAAGGCGCGCGCGCTCGGCGCTTGGATGGCACCATCGACAGTAACAACTATGCTCTGGTAACCTGCATCAATCGCTCTTTGAACCAGTAGCGCACTGCGCGCTTCACTGCTTTGAAAATATAATTGGAACCAGTATTGTCTGCTCTGCGTCGCTATTTGCTCTAATGTCACAGAGGATAAAGTGCTGGCGATCATGCAAGTATTGGTGGCAGCAGCACCGCGCGCTGTCCCCAGCTCTGCACTGTTATGCACTAGCCCTTGATGCGCCACTGGGCTGAGTAAAATGGGGTGTTCGAAGATTTGCTTAAGGATTGAAGTCTGAGTGCTGGCGCTGGATAAATCGCTAAATAGTCTTGGGTAAATCGCAAGGGCTGCAAAGGCGTTGCGGTTACTGTTTAATGTGACATCCTCACCACTACCACCAGCGATATAAGCGAGTGTCGCTGGCGCTATAAAATGGCCGGAGAAATATTCATAGTCCTGGGCACTATAAATGTTGCTCGGTATCACATCCAATGGTGGTTTTATTTGCGTTGTTTTGGTCATTTTACTAATTCTTCAGGGACTAAAGGTGGGCGATAAAAATTTACCGCCCACTTATAACAATAATTAACGCTTAATTAGAAGCTGTAATCTATTGATATTTGTGCGCTTCTAGCATCACCGATGTAAGTAAATGTACCTGAGCGATATGCCGCTAAGTAGTAATCTTTATCGAATACATTATTGACGTTAAGGCGAATTTTAGTATCGCGGTTCAGCTGATATGAGGCAAAAGCATCAAACTTGGTGTAGCTTGGTACTTCCAATGCCATATTTGCTGCACTATCTGGCTGACCTGCATAACGCTCGCTTTCATAAGTCGCTATACCACCCACTGCAAATTTAGCTGTCGCTTGATATTTCAGCTGTACTGAAAGTGATTTCTCAGCAAAGTTTCCTAGCGTTGCACCCACATTTGCTGCATTGACTGACGCTAATACCTTAGCGTCCATCATAGTGTAACCAACATGCGCACTCAGTTTATCGGTTAAGTTACCCGCTAGACCTAGCTCAACCCCTTGCACCCGGTTTTTACCTGTATTTAAAGTCCCCATATTGGCATATGAATCGCCTGAGGCACTTTCAAATACATCGTGCTTAGTAATATTAAATACAGAGGCGCTCAGTAGTAACTTATCGTCGTTTAGACGCCATTTAGTGCCTAGTTCGAGGCTATAAGTTCGCTCTGGATCCCCCAGGTTTTGCGGGTCTGTAGCATCCGCACACACACCGCCATAACCACAGCTAGAACCTAGATCCGACTCACCACCATTTAAGTTAGTCGCCGTAGAGAAACTCGCGTAAACATTTGCATCCGACGTTATTTTATAACTCGCCCCTAAATGACCATTAACATAGCCCTCTTTTGCTGCATAGACAGTCGCTACTGATGCGCCTCTACCAAAGGATTCATTGGAGTAATCGTAATAATCGTAACGAACACCACCAAAGGCCGTCCACTTATCATTGAGATCTACCGTATCCATCAATGAAAGAGAAACCGTCTCCATTTTCCAGTTGGCATCCCAGCTCTCTTTACTTACTTCTCTTTGCGATAAATCATTAATATTGGCTACTTCATTGCCGTCTGCATCAACCACACAATAGGATGCACCGACACCTCCACGGCCGTTTGTCCAACAGTTTGCTGCACCATTAGCCGTGTTTGAATAAGTACCGTTGAGGACATGCTGTTTGGAATATTCCAGTCCTGCAACAATCTCATGGTTCAAACCCCCGATTTCCTGTTTGGTAATCAAGCTAGTTTGATTCACAAAATAGTCGACGTCCTGCCAGCCTTGGTGCGGGTTGTCCAATGCCATACTGCTGTAGCTATTAGTACCTGCATTAGCATCTGCTTGTGTAGGGTAAGCGGTGGTTCCACCTAAACCGTGAATAAAGTAGCCGTTATCAGTGACGCCGTAGCGGGTTGAGTTCAGCAATTTTGTCTCTGGGCTAATTTCATAGCCAACACGCACCGTCGCCGTGGTGACTTCTGATTCGAGGAAGTCACCATTTTGCGTATAAGTAGGTACATCTTCATTTATTGCACCTGTTGTACGATCGATGTAAGTGCCTAAATCCGGTGTATCATCGCCTTGGAAATGATAGATGTCAGCGGTAATTTCCAAGTCATCACTTGGTTGATGAGTCGCTGAGAGCGCAATACCTTTACGCTGGCGATCCGCTGGCGCTCTATCTGGCACATTTTCTTGAGAGAGTAAAACGTTAGCCCGTACCGCGCTATCGTAACTAATTACTTGGTTGGTATCTAAAGTAACGCGTCTGTGGCCATCAGTACCAACTGCTGCGGATAACTTGCTGAAATCATATTCAGTGCTAGCGCGTTTAGTCGCTGAGTTTACCGCGCCACCCGTCGTACCACGCCCAGCAAAGCTAGAGCTAGGGCCTTTAGAAATTTCTACTTGCTCTGTGGCAAAACTTTCACGAATGGTCATGCCTGGATCACGTAATCCATCGACAAAAATGTCACTGCGCGCTTCGTGACCACGAATAATATAACGATCACCAAAAGCGTTACCGTTTTCTCCCGTACCTAATGTGATGCCTGGCTGTGCATCTAAAATTTCAGTTAAATCCGAACGGCCAGAATCAATAATCTGGGCGCCCGTTAAAACAGCAATAGTTTGTGGCGTATCAGCAAGCGAGCGGGTACGTCTGGCATCAGAAACGCTACGAGCTAAATAAGGGGCCCCTGGTACTGCATACGGATTTGTATCTGGAGTAACAGTCTCTTGAACTTGTAATTTATCTAACTCCACGTTTACTTCATCTGTTGCGCTGGCGATATTGGTACACAACGCACCTGAAATAGCGATCGCTAACGCACAAGGCTTAAAGCCTATACCTTTTGCCGTATTTTCAGTGCGTGTTGAAGATTCAGCCTGCTCTATTTTAGACATAGTATTTCTTTGCATCCTTAAAACAATTTTCGAGTTTGATTGAGAGAAAATTCTACTGGCAGGGTCAAACTCATCGAATCACCTCCAGCATCTTTGGGTATCGCAGGGAACGGGCTTGCTCTTCGCAACATCGCCAGTGCCTCTTTATCTAATCGTTTATCACCAGAGCTAGTCACAATGGCCGCATCTTTTACGCGGCCGTTTTTGTTAATCACAAACTTAACAGTCACAGTACCAACCACCCCAGCTCTTCTGGCGCTTCTTGGATAGCGTTTATTGCGCGCTATTTTCGCTAGCACTTTGACCAAATAGCTTTGTTTCGCGCCACTTTTACCGCCGGTTTCAACACGTTCCCCAACCCCTGTGGCTTTATTTCGAGCCTTCGAAGCTTGGGTTTTGCGCTCTGTTGTTTTCTCTGTGATCGAGGTCGTAGCTGTTACTTGGGCTTTTGGCTTGGATTTCCTTGGCGTTTGCTGTTTTTCTGCAACTTTATTGTTAACCGCAGGCTGACCTTTTTTAGCCACCCTTTTCGCGACCTGCTTTAGTGTTTTCTTTACTACCTGTTCGTCGGTTATTACTGACTCGGCCTCAGGTGCTACTGCAGCCGCGGGCTCAGTTTCTGGTGGTGTTGGCGCTGCAGTGGGGGCTTGCTGTTCAAATTGATCCTCAAGCTTTTGCTGTGCTTCAATTTTTTCTGCTAGCTCGGATTGCTCTGCTGGCTCTATTTCTTCAGATTCTGCTTCCTCAGGTTCGCTACTGTGTGCTGCAACTTCTAAAGACTCATCAAAGCTACCAGCCAAACCTACGCTGATTTGCAAGCCGTCTTGACCATCAGCAATGGCACCTTCATCTTTTTTTGATCCAGCCCAACTGACGACCACCAATATGTGCAATAACAGCGCCAGTGTAAAAGCGTATATAAAATGCCAGGCTTTAATCACAGCTGCACCTGTGTCGCAATATTGAGTTTTTTAATGCCCAGCTTTCGCACCGCACTGAGCACCGGATCAAGCGCTTTGGCCGGTAACTCTTTATGTATATGACAAGTAACCAATAGCTGTTTGTTCAAAGCGAGTTTCCCTAGAGCGGCCAATAAATCAGCAGCGCTGTGCATTGTTTGAGTATTGAGAACAATGACTCCATCTGCCGCTATTTTTATCTCTGCTTCACTGTGCGCTAATGCTGTTTCACTGACTGATGTGGGAATAATTAACTGATCACTAGTGGCCTCGATACGCCCGGCTATCATGAAAAATATAAGTAATAGAAATACGATATTAATGGCCGGCACCATGCTGTCATCCAGCGTGCTGGCTTGCCTAGTTTGCGGTTGTGCTGACAATAAATTCATTGTGAGACTGATTCACTTAAACTTAATTTGATGTTTCCCAGCGCGCTTATTTGGTCAATAAAACGCAACAAAACTTGTACTTTCACATTATCCAGCGCCGCTACTTTGACACTCTCATCGCGCTCAATAAACCCTTGCAACAGCGCCGCTAATTCCCTTGAGTTGTATTGATATAGTTGCTTATCAAGCTGTAATTGCCGCGCATCTAGCAACAGTATTTTATGGCTAATAAGCAAAGGCTGTGGCTGTCCGCTACTCGCCGCTGTCTTTATCTCAAACTGCTTTTGTTGGGTAAACGTTGAAGAGAGCATGAAAAAAAACAGCAAAATAAAGATCACATCAATCAGCGGCGTAATGCTGATCGATTGCTTTCGCGGTTTGGGTAGATCAAGCAGCACGGGCAGCCACCGCTGGATTTTTGATAAATACAGCTTGGACATTTGGTTTGTGAGTAAAAACTTGAGTCACTACGTCATTCATATTTTGCGCTACCCGTTCCACTTTACGATCAAGCCAACTGTGTATAGCTGACACAGGAATGGCCACCGCCAACCCTGCTGCGGTGGTTAACAGGGCCTGCCAAATACCGCCGGACAATACCGATGGATCGACTTGTGAACCCGCCGCTTCCATCTGCTGAAACGCCACAATCATGCCTAATACCGTTCCCATCAGACCCAGTAGCGGGCTCAGATTTGCGATCACTTCTAAAGGCCTTAACAGTGCTCTCAATTGATTAATATAGCGGCTAGCTAGTCGCGAGAGTTCTTCCTGTAGGGCTGCGTGCTCTACTCCTCGGTCTAATTCCAACATGGCGTGCTCAACTATTTGTGACACTGGATTTGACTGGCGCAAACAACTGCAGGCTAAATTCACTTCGTTTTTACGCCATAAACCCAGCGCTCTTTCGACATCGGCTAAACTCTCGGGACGCTGCCAGGCAAACTGCCAAAGTTTGATGAGAATAACGCTTAAGGCAAATACCGATAGCGCGCACAAAATCCATACGACCGGGCCACCAATATCTAACAGCTTAATAATGTCATTAAGGTCGATCAGACCATTTAGACCTTCAGGTAAAATATCTAGCGCACTAGAGCTGTCAACCGCCGCTGCATTTAAGCTCTGCAATTGCTGCTGTGTTGAAGGGGCTAAATCGACATTTGCTGGTAACTGTTCTACTGTTTTCATTAGCCCCTCACTGCTAGGTTCTAATGTATTACTCACTGTAGTCGGTGCTTCTATTGAAGCTGATGGGCTCGGTGTGGCGGCTACTGCAGGAGTGGCCGATGGGGTAGAAATAGTGACTGACTCACTAGCATTTGCAGTTTTCAAGATATGCTCTCTTACGATTTGTGCCCTAATCACTAACCAATAACTAAGGCAAATAAAAACGATTCGCATTATCTTGTATATTTATACTTACTTGAAATTCAAAAAACTCTAATGGCTATTCAAAAAACGCATCGACATTGAACTTAACCTGTCTAGTCTGTAAATATGCAGCAGCACAGTGATTTTTTGTCGAGCGATCTATAATAACGACACTGCGATAGCCCCATTTTATAGAGCATTATTGCAGTCGGAGATAATTCCCTGCAAAGAAACGACCAATACTGGAATACAGCTTATTGTGGTAGAAGAACAAAACTTTCTGCTAACGGTAGAACTATTTAGTCTTGTAGCTCTCAAGTAACAACCTAAGAACAAGCTGCTTCGCACTGTTCACCTGCTCTATTGAGCTGGAAAAATATCGCAGACCTCGACTAAATATCATCTTTTTGATGATCTAAACTTGTGCTCATCTGAGAAATTTCTCAACCATTGACTGCAGGCTGCAAAAGGACACTAGGTGAGTATTAAACAAGGCTTAACTAATTTAAAAGAACATTATTAATCGATTATTCAATAATATCGGGCAAGCGATGCCATAAGGCTTTTTTTTTGTATATAATAATGAGAACGATTAGCAATTTACTTATCAACAATCACGGCGCGATCAAAACATTGCAAACTAAAATCCTCAATATCAAACACTTGCGTATATTTGTTGTTGTCGCTAAATGTAAAAGCATCAGCGGTGCATCAAAGTATGTTTTTTTATCACAGCCTGCGATGACACAGGCGCTGCAGAAACTGGAAAAAACGATCGGCCATGCGCTTTTCGAGCGTAAAAGTGACGGAATGTACTTAACAAACGAAGGTGAAGCACTTTTTTTTAGAGTCGATAGAGCCTTAATGCTGTTGCAAAAAGGGATTAAAGGAACCCTCGAACTAGGAAGCCTCACTGAGCCTCGTAAAGCTGAGCAGCTAATCAGCCTAATTACCCATACCCAGCTAAATTCCCTCGTAGCTATTTGTCAGCAGCAAAGTTTGACCTTAGCCAGTAAAGCACTGGGCGTTGCATCTTCTACACTCAGCCGTAGTGTAAAAGATTTATCGCAAATTTTGTCCGTCGCGCTGTTCACCAAATCCAGCACAGGCCTTAACGCAACACCTGCAGCACAAGTACTCGCCAGCGCTACTTTGGTTGCCTATGAGGAATTATCTCAAGCCAAAGACGAGCTCGCGACTTTAGGATCGAGCGATCAAGGACAGATAAAAATCGGTTGCATCCCCATTACTGATGTCAATTTATTAGCCAATGACATTACTGAATTTTGCAAGCGCTACCCCAAAGTGAACATCAGCATTAACAGCGGCGAAAGCAGTGAGCAACTGTTAAAGTTACGCCATGCAAAATTGGATTTTTTTCTTGGTATCCTCGCTCTTCCTAATCCCCATAAAGACCTATCTCAGGAGTTGCTAGCTAAGGCAGATTTAGTTATCGCCGCTCGCTATAATCACCCTTTGGCAAATCGATCAGCTATTTCCCTTGAGGAACTAGCTGGGCAATCGTGGGTTGTCTCTAAACCTCAGTCAGCGACAAGAGTTATTTTTGATCGTATTTTTAGTCATTGTCAGCAATTCGATGCTAATAACTTGATAGAAGCAACCTCCTCACGCCTTAAAAATCATATATTGGAGCGCAGTGATAATCTGACTTTAGTCACCTGCCGACAAATACAAAGCGAGTTGGAATCCCAAAAACTGACCATCATCCCCTTTACATTAAATAATGCCCGGGTACCTATCGGTTTATACTACCGAAAAGACTGGCAGGCGAGCATCGTACAGCAACAGTTCCTTGAAATTATGCGTGCGACGAGTACCATGATTAATCAGTCAGGTACGCCGCATGCTTAACGAGTCTTATTACCGCGAATTCATAGCGTTGACTCCAACGACTAGCAGTTCAATAAAGGGGTTCTGCGATTGAACGACTGCATTTAGGGTAAACTAGAGTCTGGACTTTTCCCTCAAAGTCGCTATCTTTAGAGCTACAATTATTAAGAGATATAATATGTCATTTATCGATCAAGCTTTTGCCTACCTCGTTGACTTAGCAGA
>Ga0105355_10001430_pt1 | contig 21978 bp, 17 predicted proteins | sample GOMGulsemesocosm_2_FD_83508 | JGI IMG/M metagenome (GOLD analysis project Ga0105355, IMG submission 83508) | Methane-oxidizing microbial communities from mesocosms in the Gulf of Mexico - GOM9C Gulf of Mexico | ecosystem: Environmental > Aquatic > Marine > Cold seeps | place: Gulf of Mexico...
GTAAAAATCCCATGACTGTAAAACAGTCATGGGATTTTTGGGTATTACAAACAGCCTAACCAAACTCTGGTTAAGCGATTTTTACACTAGGGCATCACAATATCAAAGGTATTGTCCGGCTCGCTGGTCATGCTTTTGAACTTACGCATGGCTAGCAGATTATCCACTTCCAGCTTACCATCCAGCATGGCATTAACCGGGATTTCTCTTCGATATCACTAAAGCTAACAGTTTGCCCAAGGCAGCTAAAGGCAGGCTTTTCACCGTACTTAGTTAGGGCTTTCTCAATGAAATCGCCAAGGTTGTGAATGCCAGGTTCGATAAGCTGCTGCATCATTCTATCCTGTATTTTTTAATTGAAGGCAACAACCCACCTTGCGAACATAGGGGCTGGTTGAATAGCTATACTCACTAGCTGTAAAGTAGGTAGTAGCTGACTTTCTATTTAAAAACCAACCTTCATAACTTGTCACTGAGCGGGAGGCCATTTCTCAATGGCACGCTGCTTTAGCAGAGCTTATTCGTGTCACACCGCCAAAAGCGGTGAGTTTCCATGCGTTAGTTATTTACAGTCAAATTTAACTTGCCTTGTTTCACTACCGAACCAGGCACCCAATCACCATTGAGCACATCCATTTTAGGGATGTAGACCCGTATCCCCAAAAAGAATGGGCGGTCATTCGGAATCGGCAGCCAATTACGGGACTTATCACCACCGGGATCTTGTGTCTGCAAATACAGCGTAACGCCACCGTTAGCATCGTATTTCAGCCCTGAGCGATCCCCACGACTATACCGGTCAATGGCGTTTTCGATTAGGCTTGCGTGTTCATCATAAACTGTTAAAGACCAAAATGCCTCGGTAGGTGGTTCTTTGGAAAAATGCACTTCGTAGGTATTTTTGCCACTAAGTTCACGCCCTTTGCCGTCAGTAGCGATAGAGAAGTAAGTGGCTTCTGCAGCATCATTGGCAACAAAACCGCGCATAGATTGAGTCATCCCACGATCAAGAAATAAACCAGCCGTGCCTAATCGACCATGCTCTTTCGACGTCACTCGCCAGCCGTTCCTATCATTGCTAGCATTAGAAGGAGGCGACATCAAACCAGCACGCATGATAGCCATACCATCAACATAGGCGCGAGCCAGCCCCCGCTTACTGCCTTCATCCAGTGCGTCAATATCACCGTCAGGCCCCAAGCCTACCGCTTTCAACATGGAGTGAATACCATCTTCAGATGCGGAAGGAGGGTTCTCCGCAATTGCTCGAGCCGTTGTGCGCCAAAACCCCAGTACATCATCTTTTGGCGTTATCGGCTTCCAAGGTGTAATCGGTTTCGGTTTACCATGCCCTAGCCATTGACTTAAAGGCATTAATTTATACTGATCTTGAAAGGCCCGAGCCACAATCAGATCAGCTTCACTGTCTACTAAAGTACGACCAACAATGAAAAACCACGGTGTCGGGGCTGTGATTACCCGCGTAATTTCTTTTGGTAACTTACCTTGGTAGTGTGGCGACACAATGGCGACTGACTTAGCCTTTGTACCGGTCGTGCGGGCACCCACATAGGCAAAATTGTCAGAGGACATGGCAGCCATTTGGAATGTAAAATACCGCTCCCCCATATCTGGGTGACTAAGAATCACTGGCTCGTTTTCGACCGACACCCACGCAGTGGAGTAAATAGTGTCATTACTTGCGCCTACACCCTTAAGTTCGTGATTGCTCAAGTGACGCTGATGCCAAAATTGATTGGTCGGGGCATACGGGATACGATCACTTTTTTTCTCCACCATCGTCCGATCATAGCGCTTATTTGCCATTCTGTAATAGGGGTAAAGATACGGTAGGTTGGCCACACCCATTGCGTAGGCGTAATCCTCTCGCCAAGTTGTACCCCCTTCCTCCATCTCTGCTTGTGCCCAAGCAGCAGAGACTAGAAAGGTCATCATTACTGCTATTGCTATTAACTTCTTCAAATGGATCTTCATAGTAGTAAGTCACTGTTGTTAGGTTTTGGGTAGATCGTTCTAAAAAGTATTCGAATCTAGATAGCCGTTTTTAAATCCCACTTTTGAGTGATTTCTTGGTTTTTATTCATTAGCATGAAATATACTCCAAATTTATTTTTATTAAGGTAATACTGCGTATGTAATTTAATCGATTCTGGCAGGTGATGTGTCCAATGCGGCCTACCCGGATCCATAAGACAGAAAATTTTGCGATTAATTAAACAACCTCTGCATAAACGTGTGCGTTTGCAAAGGTGTCGTTTGTATTTGGCTATCAATTAATAGAGCTGCTAGACCCCTGCTAAATTGGCTGAGTTCAATATATTGAGTTTTCAGGGAAAGGTAATCACGGAATAAAAAACCCATGACTGAAAAACAGTCATGGGTTTTTTTTGGTATTACAAACAGCCTTGGTTAAACTAGGGCATCACAATGTCAAAAGTGTTGTCCTGCTCGCTGGTCATGCTTTTGAACTTACGCATGGTCAATAGATTATCCACTTCCAACTTACCATCCAGCATGGCATCAACCGGGGTTATCAAATTCACGTCGATATCCACAAAGGTTTCATGATCTTGGGTAATGATGCCAAACGGGCTTTCACTCAGGCGTTTAAACACGAGGTGAGGGTGACCCTCAACCTTTTGATTATATTTAAGGAAGCTTCGCGGCGATGAACCTGTCCAACGTTTAAATGAACGGCAGAAATTACTCTGATCTGTATACCCTAACCTAAGCGCCACTTCGGACAGGGACGTTTGATTATTGCTCATTAATTTTATGGCAATTTTTTGGCGACAAGCGTTTATTAAGTCAGTATAGCGGGTGCCTTCATGTTTTAGTTTTCGTTGCATGCTTCGTGAGCTTACTGCCATTTCTTTAGACACGGTTTCCAAATCATACTCACCAAAACTACCGATTTGTTGTAATAGATATTTTCTCACACGAATGGTGAACAAACCCTCGTTGTTATCTTCCGTGCGCTGTTCAAGCCACTCATCCAGGGAATTGGCAATAGTAGGGTTGGAGTAAAATTGCTCTGTAAAAATATCTTTTTTATCAAATTCAATTTTATTGCAATGGGATGAGAAATAAACCGGGCATCCAAAAAAATCTTCGAAGGGCTTAATGTCGCCTGACTTCTTATCTCCTTTTAGGTCATGTTGAAAATGCACTGCTTTAGCCTGTAATGCTCCCCCCATCATAGTTTGCAACAAGTTAAACAAGCCGCTAAAACTGGCTTGTGTGGCATAGGTTGTGGTGGGAGATTTTAATGGATCACTGGGGATGATTCTAATGGCGGCCACGCAATCATCCTCTTCAATAATGCAATGGGCGCTATCGCTGATGAACGCTGCATATCGGGCCACACGATGCAGCGCCTCATAAACATGGCGGCTGGCGGCCAATGCCATACCTAGGGCACCGAATGCGCTGGGTTGACAATGTTTTGCCATCCGTAGCGCAATATAGGGGTCTTGGCTTTGCATCACCGCCTGCTGCCAAACATTGGTCATGAGTTCGGCGGGCACACGTGAATTAGGTTTTTTTAACGCGCTTAGGTTAATACCAGCCGTCAAGAATATTTGCTCGCTATCCAGTTTATAACTGTCGATGACTTGCGCCAATAATAATGCCCAGCTACCCAGAACGCTTGGCGTTTTTAGTAATACAGCTTCATTCATCATGCGCAGGACCCTTTTTTTAATTAATTCTTAGTGGCTTATATACAGGGGTGCAATCTAACCAAAATCGGGCATGCAGGCGTCCGCGCCGATAGCCTCGGACTCATGTTTGTATTTTTTTCCGGACGCTAGGGGTGAAGCAGTACTACGAGTGTTGCCCGCCTTCTTTTGGTGAGCCTGCCGCCAACACAAACAGGATTGGCGGCGACCTCTGGGCTAAGACCCGGTGATCACAACGCTCAATTTGTAAAATTTAATGTCCAGTTTTATCGGTTAGGACGCCAGATCGTTGATTGACTGTCACACTGGCATGAATTCCAATTTGGACGGATATCCATTGTGAAACAAATTTTTAGCTCACTCTCTGTGACAAAACTGGTGTTATTGCTGATTGTATTACCGGCAATGCTGTCATTAGCTATTGGCCTCCTGAGTGCCATCTAGCCGTTAAATCAGCCGCTGATTGCCGATGTGGCGCAGGAGCGCGGCTCCTACAACTTCAATGCCCCAACGGTTATCGAAGTACCCGTATGGGTACAGAACCCTTTGGGCCGCTACTATCTTTATTTTGCTCACCATAAGGGCAGCTATATACGTCTTGCCTATAGCGATAGTCCGCTGGGTCCGTGGACCGTGCATCAACAGCAAGTACTGCCGCTTGCGCAAAGCGGTTTGCCCAGCTCATTGGCCCAGGTCACCAACCGTGGTAACTGGAAAACCATACTGGATACCTTCGAGCTGCCGGTGATTCGCGATTTCTTGATCATGCTGTGGAGTAGCAAGGTTAACGGCCGCAACACCCAAGGCAACCCATATCGCCAGTCCTGAAATTATTGTTGATCATCAAAACCAGCAGATGCTGATGCTTTACCACGGTTTGAATCGGTCGGGCAGCCAGAGTAGCCGTGTTGCTACCTCTTCAGATGGCTTGAACTTTGAAGCGTTAGAGGTAGAAATTATGGGGGGCTACCTGCGCCATTTTCAGCATCAAGGTACCCACTACTTGCTGGGTATGCCGGGTATTTTGTATCGCGCCGATTCGCAATTAGGCCCCTATGAACCCCGGGGTGAAATTCTGTTTGAGCCGAATATGCGCCATGCCGGTCTGCTATTGGAAGGCGATATGCTGTCGGTGGTCTGGTCGCGGGTGGGTGATACCCCAGAAGGCATTCTGTTGTCGCAGATAGATTTATCAAACACCGACTGGAATCAGTGGCAGGCAACGGCGCCGGTTAACATATTGCAGCCAGAGCTGAAGTGGGAAGGCGCCTCGCTGCCAGTCTATCCATCACTGCGTGGTGAACTGGATATTGCGGCCCATGAACTGCGCGACCCCTTTGTCTTTCGTGACAGTGACGGCGATCTCTACCTCTATTACGTGGGTGGTGGTGAACAGGCGATTGGGGTGGCCAGACTAAGCCAGCAGGGTCCGTAGTGGGTTAAATAAAACATCAATGATTGTTCGTCCGGGTTTATCTTGGCTATACCTTATTGCAAGTTACCCATGAAAATATACAGGTTCAGCAGTTTCAATGCCCACGGGATTACCCGAGGCACAAATGCTGACGATGGAAGAAGTGGCGCAGTTTAAGATTTAATAACAGACAACAAAATTATTAATTTGTAGTGGCTTAGACTCGATCTAACAATTGCTGCGGACATACGAAACTAATTCACTTTTTGAGTCACTGTGACCACTAAGGTTAGTTAGTTTAAATATTGAACGCCCCATTATTCAAGGTGGTCTGGTTTCCCGCCTGCGCGGGAATGACGGTAGACCTGGGAAAGACAGAAGGCCTGGGTGAACTAAGGAATAACGTTAGGCTCTCATGACATCATCCAACCCCACTCAGCCAACCCATTAGGCATTAAGCAACACCGTCTTTCCCGCGAAGGCGGGAATCTATGCACTTCACCTTTAGCCAAAGCCTGGCTTATGCCTTGCGTAAAAGAAATTAGAGATCTAAATAATTTTATTATTGACAGAAAACAAAAAACCAGCCGAGGGTAGTTTTAGTGCGACTAAATTTTAAAAGTTATTACTAAACGTATTGCACTTCATCAATTTTGTATTCGCTCATGCCATTAGGGATTTTAATCGACACAACGTCGCCGGCTTTTTTGCCTAATAAGGCACGAGCAATAGGAGAGCCTGAACTGATTTACCTTTTGGTACATCAGCTTCATCTTCACCCACTATTAGCTAGTGTCTCGTAATGTGCGGGGACTTCAACACATCATTTATCAAAAAACCTATGTCACGTAACGGGTGTTGTGAGCGGATAGGTTATTCGCCTGCCTTTTCTAAAATGGCAACAACACCTTGACCGCTTGCAGCGCAGATAGAAATAAGACCGCGACCTGCACCTTTCTGATCCAGCAATTTGGCCAGGTTAGCCACGACGCGTCCACCGGTCGCGGCAAAGGGGTGCCCTGCAGCCAGAGAGCTACCGTTGACATTTAGTTTTGCCCGATCAATTTTACCAAGGGCTTGGGCCAGACCCAGCCTTTCCTTACAGAAAGTTTCGTCCTCCCACGCTTTCATAGTACACAACACTTGGGCGGCAAAGGCTTCGTGAATTTCGTAGAAATCAAAATCCTGCAAGCTCAGCCCTGCGCGCTTTAGCATGCGCGGCACGGCATAGGCTGGTGCCATCAGTAAACCTTCCTTCTGCTCAAAAAAGTCGACTGCTGCAACCTCACTGAAGGTCAGGTAAGCCAGTACCGGTAGATTGCGGGCTTTTGCCCACTCTTCACTGGCAAGCAATACGGAGGAAGCGCCATCGGTCAGCGGTGTGGAGTTACCCGCCGTGAGTGTCCCCTGATTGGGTGCCACTTTCTTATCGAAGGCAGGCTTCAGCGAGCGCAGTTTTTCTATGCTCAAGTCCGCACGTAAATTGTTGTCTTGATTCAAACCATTGAAAGACGTCATCAGGTCGGTATAAAAACCCTCCTCATACGCTCTGGCGGAATTGTGATGACTCTTTAACGCCAGTTGATCTTGCTCCTCTCGACTAATGGCCCATTCTTTGGCCATCAACTCAGCATGCTCGCCCATCGATAATCCGGTACGCGGCTCAACATTGCGCGGGAATTCCGGCTTCAGCAGCATCCCCGGACGTAAACGCAATAGATTCGACAGGCGCTGGCCCGTTGTTTTCGCCGCATTAACATCCAGTAAAATTCGGCGCATTTTTTCATTCAGGCTGATAGGCGCATCAGACGTTGTATCGACCCCACAGCCGATGCCGCAATCGATATGCCCCAGCGCTATTTTGTTAGCCACAACCATGCACGCTTCCAGACCGGTGCCGCAAGCTTGCTGTAAATCAAAGGCTGGGGTTTGGCGAGACAGGGTCGTCGAGAGTACGCTCTCCCTAACCAGGTTAAAATCTCTGGGGTGCTTCATAACCGCGCCGCCAGCAACTTCGCCCAAGCGCTCACCCTGCAACTCAAAACGATCAATCAAACCTTGCAGTGCTGCGGTGAGCATTTCCTGATTGGAGCTCTGTGCATAAACACCATTGGAACGGGCAAACGGGATACGGTTGCCACCGATAATGGCAACGCGGCGAATAGTAGTCATAGTGATTTCCTAACAGTATAAAAAGAGTGAGTGTTGTTATCAATAAAGTGCAGGTCTTTAACGCGGATGCTATCCAATACACAACTGTCCGCGTAAGTGCGGTTTCTGCCCTAGGGCATCGCGAAGTTCAAACGTTTTCGAATCGTGGTTGCCGTGAGTCCACAACGAGGCGACGCCGGGTAGAAACAGCGGTGTCTTAAACTCCACAGTTGCACAGGCCTCGTCGACGGGGTGATCCGGTAATAAAATCGCCAGCGCACGCGCCTTGGTCCACATACCGTGGGCAATGGCGCGCCGAAAGCCAAATAACTTGGCAGACATTGCACTGAGATGAATGGGGTTAATGTCACCCGAAACTCGTCCATAACGTCTGCCGATAGACGCACAAGCTTCGAAATCAACCTGCCGGGAAAGGGGCAGGTCAGCGTCTAGCGAGCTTGCGTAAATAGTGCCGCGTGGATTACTCACCGCCATGCGCAGCAAACTTTGTGTCGCTCGCCAGATCAGTGTATCACCACGAAAAATACGTAATTTAAGCGTAAAAATCTGGCCCTTATCATGGGCAATCAAATCCCCTGAGCTCACTTCCACCCGCACAACATCACCGCAATGCAAGGCTTCATACTGCTCAACCGTGTTGGCCAAGTGCACCGTGCCCAAGCCGGGCCAAGGGCAGTGCTTGGATGCCATGAACTGCATGACCAACGGGAAGGTCAACATCTGTGGATAGATGAGTGGAACCCCCTGCGCGGCAGTAAAACCGCAGACCTTGCGGTACTTATCCAAATGCGCACCATCGACGGTCGTACGGGGTATCACATAGGTAACCTCCGGCAGGCTTTCAACAGGCCCCGCCGGTTTTTTGCCTGACCTCAGTACGTTTAGGCTACTTTTAAGCAGGCCTGGAGGGGTATGGACTTCAATCGTTTCCATTGCCTTAAGCTCCCACCAGACTCTGTCCGCAGACCCGTATGACATTGCCTGTCAGACCACTGGAAGCTGGGCTGGCAAGCCAGGCGATGGTTTCGGCAACATCCACCGGCTGCCCACCCTGCCTCATTGAATTCAGGCGACGTCCGGCTTCACGTATCATCATAGGGATAGCCGCCGTCATCTGCGTTTCAATAAACCCCGGCGCCACGGCATTAATGGTTATGCCCTGATTTGCCAGCGTCGGCGCCATGCTTTGCACCATACCAATTACACCGGCCTTGGAGAGTGCGTAGTTGGTTTGGCCGAAGTTACCCGCGATACCCGACACGGAAGACACGCAGATAATACGTGCGCCACGCTTAAGTACGCCCGACTCAAGCAGGGCATTGTTGATTCGTTCCTGCGTCGATAAATTGATGTCCATCACCGAGTTCCATAATGGCGGTGTCATCTTGGCGATTGTCTTGTCGCGTGTGATGCCGGCGTTGTGCACGACGACATCCCAACCACCCTCTGCCTGTGCAGCGGCAACCAAGGTCTGTGCGGCGTTGCTGTCACCCAAATCCAGAGCGATAGCAGAGCCCCCCAATCTCTTGGCGACTTCATCCAGACGGGACTGAGCCGGCGGAATATCAAGGCAGGTAACATGTGCCCCGTCCCGCGCCATAACCTCTGCAATGGCTGCACCGATTCCCTGCGCGGAACCGGTCACTAGCACCCGCTTGCCGGCAAGCGGCGCCGACCAATCAGCGGGCGTCTCCAAAGAACCCGAGGGTAAACCGACTCTGACCACCTGCCCAGACACGTAAGCAGAGCGCGGCGAAAGCAGGAAGCGCAGGGTCGATTCTAGTTGATCATCAGCGCCCTCAGCCACATATACCAGCTGGACAGCGATGGCACGTTTCAGTTCCTTAGCTAGAGATCGCGAAAGACCTTCTAGGGCTCGCTGTATGGTCGCCTTACGCGGCTGCTCACACTTTTCCGGTGGTCGCCCAAGAATAATCACGCGACCACTGGGCAGAATAGATTTCGCTGCCTGGTGGAAAAATGTATAGAGCGTTTCAGTTTGCGTGCTGTCATCAAGGCCCGTGGCATCAAACACGAGTGCGCCAACCTTTTCGCCCGGCTGAACAGCAACCCCCCAGCTACCGCTAACCAATCCAACGTCATTAGCCGCGGACATCCACTGCGGCAACTGAGTGTGAAATACCACCTGTGCATTCATGGATTTAAACGAAGTCGCAAGCGCTTGCAGCAGTTGCGATGAGTCCGTTCCCCCCAACAGGACAGAAGCCGAAACAGGTGGCTGATCCGCACGACAGCGCTCAAGCACTAAGGGACGTGGCAGCCCTAGCATGGAGGTTAAACGCGCACCGAAGCCGGTGTTGGCAAAATTACGATAAGAATCTTTCATAAAACCTTTTTATTGCTTAATTATTAAAAATAAAATTTATACAAAATGTGATTTACTTAGCCCGCTACAGGGTGATCCACTAAGCAGCGGTTAACCCCGATATTAATTACTTCAGTAAACCATCAACCCATTTTTGCCAACATCGACAGGGGAGCAATCCGCAACACCCACTTCAAAATTTCCGTAGGCCAACCGGGAACAAAACTGTTAGGTTTTTCTTTGGCGATGGCTTTAACAAGCGATTTACAGCCACTCTCTAAGTCCACCATAAAAGGCACATTTTTAACTTTTTCATTAAGTTCTGTTCGAATATATCCGGGGTGAATACAGCTAACACGGATTGGGGTGCCGCGCAGATCTACGCGCAGGCCTTCACTCAGGGTAGTGATGGCCGCCTTGGTCGCTGCGTAAACGGTCATGGCGCGAGGAAAGCCCCGTACCGCACTGAGTGATGATATGGTCACTAGGTGCCCAGCATTCTGCTCGCGAAATATCTCCATGGCCGCCTCGGCCTGAACCACGGCGGCGACAAAGTTGGTTTGCGCCGTCGCTATATTCGCATGAAAAAATCCCGTGCCTAACGAAGCGCCCTTGCCCATCCCCGCATTGATAATAATCCGGTCTAGCGAACCGAGTTCGGCTTTGAATTCCTTAAAAACACGAAACACCGCTTCATGATCATTTACATCCAACGCTTTAATGGAAACTTTTGCGCTGGGGTAATCCGCCTCAATAGTGGCCTTGAGCGACTCTAGGTTTCCCATGCGCCTAGCGCACAGCGCCAAATTCTTGCCCTGTTTGGCGTATTCGATGGCCATGCCTAGGCCCAAGCCTGAACTGGCGCCGGTAATTAAAATGGTTTGTCTGTTGCTCATGTTTTGTGCCTTGCTAATGATAAGTGGATCACTGGGTTTATTATTACGCGGTTAACGCGCGCGATATGGTTTTCAACGGCTCGTGCTTTTTTAAGGTCAATTTTGCATAGTTTGGCCTTAACGCCTCCACAATAGTGCCCACGCTGCTGAAGTAAGGCGCCTTGCGGTCAACAAATTTTGAAAATAAAGACTTACCACTAGGAAACGCTGAAAACTTTTACCATAAAGAATATGTCTTTGTTGGTGTGCTCATTTTTATCCCGCCCCGCTCTTTCATCAAAAGGCGGTGTTATTAATAACTCGTCAATTTGTTAATACTGTGAGGGCTGAGTAGGGCGATTTACCAATACCTCAACACAGACTGTGCGATGCGCGACTTGAGTTCAGTAAAACCTTTTAACCTACACCAGGATTCCCGCCGCTCGCTGCAGTGACCAGAACACACCGATAATACCGATACCGTAGGCTGGCACATAAGACCATTGACTAAGGTCGCGGGCCGCTAAGCGTTTTGTCAGCGCCACCAGCAAGAGCGCGCCGAACACAAACAACAGCTGCCCCAGCTCAACCCCCAGATTAAACAGCAGCAGCGCCAGCGGAATATCGCCCTGGGGCAAACCCACCTCGGCAAGGGCCCCGGCGAAGCCGAGGCCGTGTAAGAGCCCAAACAAAAACGCCAGCAGCCATGGTTTACGGGTTGCCAGACTTTGAAAACCCCGGCGCATATAGATCGCCTCAGCGGCGAGCAGAACAATGGAAAGCGCGATACAGGTTTCGACCGGTGCCGATGGCACATTGACCAGGCCCAGCGTTGCCAGCCCCAGGGTAATACTATGCGCCAAGGTAAACGTGGTGATGGTTTTGAGCAGGGCTATTTTGTCGAAGACAATCAACAACAGCGCCAACAAAAATAAAAGGTGATCATAACCGCTGAGAATATGCTCAAAACCCAGAGCAATATAATCCGCAATCGGCGGGGTTATGGCTTCATCCAGCGACAGTGTCGGCTCAGTGCGTTTGAGTATCTGCTGGCGAGTGTCGCCATTAAGCCATTGAATACGGATCAGTACATCGCTCAAGTTGGTGGCAAGGCCGTCGATAGTGATCTGACCCTGATGCAAACCCTGCTCGTCACAGCTCAGCGTACCTCGTTGAATCTTCGCGTCACCCGTCAGCTCTGCCAGCGGCTGCCAGGCCAGTTGGCAATGGCTGGGAAATTGCGGCGAGAGTTTGGCAATCAGATTTTCTTTGGATGGGCGCTTCCACACCACACTAAAACTGTTGGCTGACTGTTCCTCTAGTGCAAGATAGGCCGGGCGTGACTCATGAGCCCAGCAGCCCTGAGCGAAGAAGAAGCCCTGGACAAGTGTGAGCCAAAAAAACAATAGCGCCTTGTTGTTAGTGCACCTCACTGTTTAGGACTCCCGCGTGCCATGGATCTCGACCTGATAAGCCTTTCGCAAGCGCGCAAAAGCTTCATCGTTAGCCTTGTCTCGCTGTTGCTGATACCACTCGGCCATTACCGATCCCCTGACCTGGTCAAAGGCCGGAATATAGCTGTCTCGTTTTTCGCTGAGCTTGACCAGATGCCAACCGTAGACCGATTGGAAGGGGCCGTGCCAGCGTCCAGGGGATAGACTGGACACTTGGGCTGCAAAGGCACCGCCGAAGCTTTCGGTAATTTGGGGTTTGTCCTGGTTGGCGTAGTGATAGCGCCTCATAAAAGGATCGCCCAGTTGTTGCGGCGACTTATCCGCAGCGCCCTGTAGTTGCTCCAGCGATTGCTGGGCATCGGTGCGAGCGTCCTCTCGGGTGTTACGGAAGTAGACGTGAGAGAAACTAAAGCGCTCAGGTTCCAAGAAACGCTCGCTCATTTGGTCAAATAGTTCGCGCAGCTCCTCGTCACTCGGCGCTTGTGCCGTGGCCACCTCTTCCACCAGAAAGCGCAGTTTCTGAACCAGGCGTTGACGAACAATCACATCTTCGCGCCCCAGCTCCATGGCCAGCGCTTCGCGAAAATAAATTTCCTCACGTACAAAGTTGTTGATCATATGTGCTAATTCCTGATCGGTGGGCAAGCGACCGACCCCTTTCTCACTGGCACGTTTCAGCCATTCGATTTGCGCCTGGTCAACCTCAATCAGCTGATGTTGACCGGTAGTTGCACTGAAGTGGCTGTCTGCCATAAACAGCGCACCACCCATCAGCGAGAAAATAACAATGGGATCACGAAAAATTGTCTTCCAGCTTGGCATCTACGATCTCCTATTTAATAGGTTGTTAGGGCGTGTACCCAGAACAGTTAATGGTAGTAAGGTGCCGATTTCAGTTAGTCTGTTATTCATAGATTATGTGTCTGTGGTTCTATTATTTTCTTTATGGTGGGTAATTTAGAGAAAAATGGGCTATTAGGCGTCCGCGCCGATAACTCCGTACACATTTCCGGTGTTTTTTATCTAAACTTGTTGGAAAAATAGGGTTTTGATCGGGTGAGCGGTATCTTGGATGGCATCTAGATTCCGGCATCACAATAAGATAAAAAACCAAAAAAGATCAAAGAGGGTGTTGTGTAATGGATCTCGTAGGGTTTCTATATGGTTTCGGAGCGTTGCAGGGCGTTATTCTCGCCTGCATCCTGCTGGCGATACGCAGCGACCACCGCGTTGCCAATGCAATAATGGCGGTATTGGTCATGACGATTGCGCTGATTGTTTTGCAAAGAATGTTGGTGCACTTGGGTTTTTGGCTTGAAACACCTGGCTTGGCACTGACGGCGTACCCGCTGCGCTATACGTGGGGGCCACTGCTCTACTTGTATGCATTTAGCCTCACCGGTAGCCAGCTCCAACTTCGGCAGCTGCTACATTTTTTGCCAGCAGTGCTGTTGTTCCTGATGCTAAACGTTTCATTTTGGCAATTGACTAGCATGCAGCAGCAAGATTTGGTCAATTATTTTCAGATTTTGCGACATGATCCTGCGCATGAGGCCTTGATCTGGGAGTTTATACCCGGGTATTGGCGGCTGCTGATCGATTTTCAAGCACACCGCTTCGTGTTTACCCTTCAGTTTTCAGGCTATTGCCTGCTATTACTCGTGCAGCTCAAGGGGCACAATCGGCGTTTGCAGCAGCACTTTTCATCCCTTGAGCATATGAACCTGCGCTGGCTAAGAGTGCTTACGATCTCTTGCCTGGTATTTCTTGGTTTGATGTTAGTGTTTAATCTGCTGCCGGTGGTACTGGTCGAGCAGTTTGATCGTACTGCGGTGCAGGCCAATATTCATACCTTTTTTCTCATTGTTATTATCTATGGCATCGGCATTGCCGCCTTGTTTCAGCCCAACCTTATTGGCGGCGTTTTGCAATCCAGAAATAGCGAGCCCAATCTAGGTGTCGTTACGGTTGCTACTCCTACTCATGATCCTAAACCTAGCCCTGATGTAGAAGGCACGACTTCTGACAAAACGGTTTCGGCATCAGATGAAAGTGCTGATCCTGTTTCAGAGACAGAGACAACAGGTAAATACGAACGCTCCGGCCTCAGCCTTGAAACTGCCCAGCGCTATCGTTTCACCTTGATGGAAATCATGCAAAAAGAGCAGCTCTACCTGCAGGACGACCTCTCCCTACAGAGTTTGGCTGAAGCGGCGGGGCTAAAGACGCATCAGGTTTCACAGGTGATTAATGGGCAAATGAACCAGAATTTTTTCAGCTTTGTGAATAACTACCGAATACAACAGGCCAAGCAACTGCTTTTGGACCCCAAGACATCGAGCATGCCCATTGTTGAATTGGCTTTTGAGGTAGGTTTCCAATCCAAATCCTCTTTCTATGATGCGTTTAAGCGGGCTACCGATATGACACCGACACAGTTTAAGAAGAGTATGGTGGATATCACCGAGTAGTGTGCGCTACGTTGTGCGTATCCATAAGCCCCGACAAGCCATTAGGCATTAAGCAACTCCGTCTTTCCCGCGAAGGCGGGAATCTAATTCATTGTATCTTCGACCACAAATCTTGCCACTGTGGATTAGCCGTTTCTATTAAATTTATCTTCCACTGTCGCCGCCATTTTTTTAATTGTTTCTCGCGTAAAATCGCGCCACTCATGCTGTCGTGCTGCTCAAAATACACGAGTGTGTGTACGTCGTACTTTTGTGTAAAACTCTCTACTTGCTTGTTCTTATGCTGCCAAATACGTTGAATTAGGTTGCTGGTGACACCTATATAAAGCGTACCGTTCTTTTTGCTGGCAAGTAGGTAAACGCAGGGAGATTTCATTGCCTTGGATTCCTTTCCTTGGTCTTCTTTAAAATAGTAAATTGAACCTTAGCTAGCCATTCAATACCAGTATTTAGTTTTGATAGTCCACTAGCTTACTGCTTAGATTGTTTTGCTCATCAAGTCCACTTACTGATTGTTACGTTGTATTACTGGTTTCCCGCCTGCGCGGGAATGACGTTAGGGTTGGGAAAGACAGAAGGCCTGGGTGAACTAAGGAATAACGTTAGGCTCACATGACATCAGCCAATCCCACTCAGCCAATCCCACTCAGTCAGTCCCACTCAGTCAGTCCCACTCAGTCAGTCCCACTCAGTCAATCCCACTCAGTCAATCCCACTCAGTCAATCTCGCATCAGCTAATCCCGAACGGCATTAAGCAACTCCGTCTTTCCCGCGAAGGCGGGAATCTATGCATTCCACCTTTAGCCAAAGTCTGGCTTATGCCCTGCGTAAATAAAAATTACAGATCTAAATAATTTTCTTATAGACAGAAAACAAAAAAACCAGCCATCAGGGCTCGCTGTGGGTTAAATAAAACATCAATGATTGTCTATCCGGATTTATCGGGACGGACACATTGGGCTGGATGTTATGCCAATGTTAAATGGCTCAATGTAGGCGCACCTGAATAAGCCACCACCATTATAAAAAAAAGGGATAGAACAATATGAAACGTATAAGGCAATTAATATTTACCGTCATTGCCGTGCTGTTGCTGGCTGAGAGTACGCTGGCACTTTCTGCAGAGCAACCTGAAGATGCGGTTTCATGGCGCGAGCAATACGCCTACTCACTGGGCATGGCGGCCTATCCCTACGCGTATCCCTATTTGTATATGAGCCAGCTGCGCTGGATGTGGATTACCCAGGACCGCGGTTCGAGAATGATCCCCTATATGCCGGTCAATCATTTCTTTCACGCCGATAGATTGGCTACCGCCGAATACCGTGATGGCGGCTCTCCCAACAATGACATGATCTATTCTGTTACTTGGCTTAATGTCGGCGAGGAGCCAATTATTCTCAGTCACCCAGAGATGGATGAGCGTTATTTTACCTTTGAGATAGCGGCTTATGATTCCGATAATTTTGCCTATGTGGGGCAGCGCACCACAGGCAGTGCAGCTGGCGACTTTGCCATTTACTATGACAAGGACGGTAAGGATTTCGAAGGTGAATTGCCGGATGGCGTAAAGGTTTTGCCGCCTTCGCCTTCACCATGGATACTTATTATAGGCCGTACCCTAGTGGACAGTACCGAGGATTTACCCAATGTGGCGGCCCTGCAAAAACAGTATCGCCTGACACCTTTAAGTTATTGGGATAAGCCCGATGCTGAATTGCCCGCCTCACGGAATGTCTGGGCACCTTATAGTCCCAAGAAAGATCCTCTGGCCAGCTGGCGCACCATTAATCGCGCCATGACCGAGAACCCTCCCGCCGCTAAAGAAAAAGCAATACTGGATCTGTTGGCAGAACTCCATATAGGCCCGGGAAAAGATCTGGATAACCTGGATGAAGATGCCAAACGCGGGCTGGCGCGGGCGGCGAAAGATGGCCACCGTATGCTGGTGAAGGCAAGAAATAATATTATCAGTGATGAGCAGACCGCCTTCAATGGCTGGGATGCAGGCCCTAGTCATAAGGGACACTCCGGGCAAGTGGGTAAATACCTGTATCGTGGCCTTATGAACTCTAAAGCGATCCTATCTAATGATCAGGAGGAGGCAAGGTACTACACCGGGTTTAAAGACGCCCAGGGTGAATTCCTGGATGCCAGCAAAGCCGATTATGAGCTGACGTTTGCCAAAGGGGAGGAGCCTCCCGTCGATGCCTTCTGGTCTATCTCGATGTATGACGAGACCACTAATTTTGTCGATAACCCTTTGGAACGCTATTCCCTTGGTGATCGCTCTAAAGATTTAAAGCGCAACAAGGATGGCAGTCTGACGTTCTATTTTCAATCGACGTCTCCGGGCAAGAACAAAGAGTCTAACTGGCTGCCGACACCCAAGGGCCGCTTTCTTGCGATTATCCGTGTTTACCGGCCTAAGGCGGCGGCGCTTGATAACAGCTGGGTACCACCTGCATTAAAAGTGACTAAAAGTTAAAAACTTATGACGGTCGTTAAACACTTGATCTATGTCTTTCTCGTTACGGCGATGTTGGCGCAACTGGCCCCTAGCGAATCAGGATGAAGACTCAGCCGCCGGCCCTGAAAGTAAAACCAAAATAGGGTTTGCGGGTTACCGTATAAGTCTAGGTTGTAAACAGGGGGTAGACCCGCCCCCAAAAATGTATTTGATGGTATCAAGAACGATGAAAAAAAACGAAATATGCAAAGTCATAAAAACGCTTGGCAAGATGTCAGTAGCACTGGTTGTGGCATCGAGTCTGGTGGCATGCTTCGATGAAAGCGAGCAATCGGCCAAGCCCATTGCCAACAATGAAGCGGCGAGCAAAACAAAGCCCAGTTCACATGGCGCTACTCTCGATAGCCGAAATTTGGATAGCTCTAATCTGAACAGCATCAATCTGGATCGCAACGCCTATTTCGGTGATCTTCACGTTCATACCGCCTATTCCAGTGATGCTTACGCCTTTGGCACCCTGGCGACTCCCTATGATGCCTATCGCTTTGCCAAAGGGGAGGCTATTAAGCATCCCGCCGGATTTGATTTGCAGCTGGATCGGCCGCTCGATTTCTATGCGGTAACCGACCACGCAAAATCTCTCGGTCTCACCATGGAAGCCGCCGATACCACAACAGAATTTTCTCAGTATCCGTTAATGAAACAGATTCACAATCTCAATGCGCCGGAAAATATGGGCTTGGACAGCGTATCCATGCGGCTCAGTGCTTTTAGGCCTTTTCTGGCCCAGCTCCGGGCGGCAATAAAATCCGGAGAAGTTCCCATGAGCGCTGTAAAAAAAGTGATGCGAACCGCATGGGACGATACGGTGCAAGCGGCCGATGAACACTATAAACCGGGTGAATTCACCACCTTTGCAGGCTATGAATTCACCACCCAGAAGCGTCCGGGCGGCCTGCACCGGAATGTGATTTTCCGCGGCACAAAGCATCTCCCCAAAATCCCGTTCTCTGCATTGGATTCCCAAAACCCGGAGGATCTCTGGGCATGGATGGATGAACTCCGGGAAGGGGGCACCGAGCTTTTGGCTATCCCGCACAATTCCAATGCTTCCAATGGCCAAATGTTTGAATTGGTCACCTGGGCCGGTGACCCCATGGACAGTGAGTACATCGAACAGCGCAGCCGTAATGAGCCGCTGGTTGAGATTACCCAGACCAAAGGTACGTCAGAGGTGCACCCGCTTCTGTCGACAACGGATGAATGGGCCGATTTTGAAATCAATCCATACAGTGGTGGTACAGCAAAGGTTGTCATTTCAAAGCCTGAAGGCAGTTACGTGCGCGACGCTTTGAAAAATGGCCTGAGTCTTGCGAATCAAGGCTTGGGCAACCCCTTTAAATTGGGTTTTATCGGCTCTACCGATACCCACACCGGGGCAGGCACCTATGATGAGAGCCAGTTTATATCCAAAGGTGGACTGATGGATGCAAGTCCGGTCCAGCGCGGGTCGGTGCCGCTCGGCGAAGATGACACCATCGAATCCGGCACCCGATTCTCAAACGATGAAACCAGGATGTATGTGGATGCCGAGGGTCGTCAATACAATAACAGTGGCAAGCTTGCGGTCAGCGGGGTATCGGGTTTAGTGGGTGTTTGGGCGGAACAAAACACCCGCGAGGCCATCTATGACGCGCTTAGGCGCAAGGAAACCTTTGCCACCTCAGGCCCGCGGATACCGGTACGTTTCTTTGCCGGAGTAAACTTAAGCGCAGACATGCTGGAAACCGTTGATGGCATTTCCCGAGCCTATGCTAGCGGGACTACTATGGGGGGCGACCTTATTACCGAAGAAAGTGCCCCCGCTTTTCTCGTCTGGGCGATTAAAGATGCGCACTCCGCACCGCTACAGCGACTTCAAATCATTAAGGGGTGGCTGGAAGAAGACGGCAAGGGCAATGTGAAGAGTAATGAAAAGGTCTTCGATGTGGCCTGTTCTGACGGTTTGGCCGTCGACCCACAGACCCATCGTTGCCCAGACAACGGCGCACGAGTGGATGCGGCAAGCTGCGCTGTTTCCAGTGATGTTGGCGCTGCGGAACTGAAAACTCTGTGGTACGACCCCGAGTTCAATGCACAGCAGCGCGCGTTTTACTATGTTCGCGTGCTTGAAAACCCCAGCTGTCGCTGGTCAACCTGGGATGCCTTGCGCACCGGTGTAGAGCCACGTGACGATCTTCCCCGAACCCTTCAAGAGCGGTCCTGGTCGTCACCGATCTGGATTATTCCCGGTCTAAAGAAAAATAATTTAAAGAAAAACAGTAATTTTTAGTCCGGATCAATCGGACCGGACACATTTCGCAGAAACTTTAGCAAATATTGATGGTGATGGCGGCAATGCCCGATGGGCTTGAGGCCAAATAAAATAACTAAGCTAGTAACTTATAGGGGATAGCGTTTATGCAAATTCGTAAACTCAGTGCGGCGGTGGCCGCGGTACTTCTCGTTCAGGGGGGGCTGGTGCAGGCTCAATCGTTTTTAGAGGAAATTATCGTAACCGCCCAAAAACGGACTCAAAGTATTCAAGATGTGCCTATCTCCATCACTGCCTTCAGCGGTGACTTTCTGAAAGAGAGCGGCATCCAGACGATTGAAGATGTCTCTCACATGGCACCCAATTTCAGTATTTCCACCTCGAGCCAGCCCACCAATAGTCGCATATCCATACGTGGCATTGGCGCGTCTGGTAATTCCGCTATTGAGTCTAGCGTCGGTGTGTTTGTCGATGGTGTGTATTATCCCCGGCCGGGTTCTGTGATCGGCATGTTGGTGGATATCAACTCCTTTGAGGTGCTGCGTGGCCCTCAGGGCACCCTGTTTGGCCGCAACACTGTAGCGGGGGCACTGAATATCACCACCAATAACCCCACCCAGGAAACCGAGGCATTGGTTGAACTGGGTCTCGGTGATTACGACGCTTATGAAGCGAGCGCTATGTTCAATGGCGCGCTCAGTGACAGCGTAGCGGCCAGGGTGGCTTTCAAGTATGCCGATCGGGATGGCTACGGCGAGAATGCCTACGACGGGAAGAATTTTGGTGAACGGGATGACCTCGTGGCCCGAGCTAAAGTGCTGTTTGATTTCAGCGACGAGTTTTCGCTGCTGGTGACCGCAGACTATTCTGAAATCAATTCAGGGGGTAACGGCGTTGAAGTATTGAATTCAACAAGCACCGCTAAGTACGAAGGAAGAACAACAGCATGGTATGGCTCCTCGCCGGTGACAAAAGACTCCTATGACTGGAAAATAAACCAGGCTCACAACGATGAGTTTAAGGATGAGCAGCAGGGCCTGTCCTTTGATTTCAACTACCAATTTGGCAATGGCTTGGCGCTGCGTTCGATAACGGCCCTTCGCGAGTGGGAGGCCAGTAGCACGGGTAATGATGTAAAGGTGCCCGCTGATCTGATTCCTGCGAGCACCTACTATAAGACCGATACCCTATCGCAGGAGTTCCAGTTGATGTCGCCGGGCGGCGAAACCGTGGATTGGCTGGCCGGCCTGTTCTACTACCAGGAAGACTACAATATTGGGCAGCCGCGCAACGGCGGTGAGGCCTTTTGTCCGACTATGGCTGCCCTTGGATTTCCTGCGGCCGTTTGTAATGCCTTTCCTCTAGAACCCATGACCGAGATCACCTTCGGTCAGGAACTGGAGAGTATCGCAGTCTTTGGACAGGCCACCTGGAATATCAACGATACCTGGAACACTACACTGGGCATACGCTGGACCGAAGATCAGAAGGATGGCGATTATGTTATGGAGACCCATAACCCTGCCGTGAACTTGTTTACAGCGCCGGAGACCACTCTGGGTATGGAGCGTGACGACTCCAAAACCACCGGGTTTGCCAATGTTAACTGGAATGTGGCCGAGGACATCATGCTTTTTGCAACCTTGTCCACTGGCTACAAATCCGGCGGGTTCAACAACTTGTCGGGGGGGAAGGAGGCTCTGGGAGTGGAACGTCGAATATTCGCCCCCGAGGAAACAAGCAATTACGAACTGGGGGTGAAGAGTACCCTGCTCGATGGTTCCATGACGGTCAACGCAACGCTGTATCGCACCGACGTGGACGACTTCCAGGATAGGGCCTTTGATGGTCTTTCCTTCATTGTTGTCAACGCCGGTGAACTACGACAGCAGGGTATGGAGGCCGACATCAACTGGGCGCCCATCGAAGCCCTGCGAATTGTCGCCGGAATCAGTTACCTGGATTCCGAGTACCTGAGCTTTGAGGGAGCCCCGGGACTGCCTGGTGGCGATGTGCAAGACCTCTCAGGCGAACGCCGGAATTATTCACCCGAATGGCAGACCTCCATCTCAGCCGATTGGACACAATCTTTTGCTAATGGCATGGAATGGTTTGTGGGCGGTAGCTACAGTTGGGTCGATGAGCAGAATATCGGCGCCTCATCCAATAACAATCCGCAGTCTTTACAGGAATCCTACGCACTGCTTAATGCGCGTGTGGGTGTACGCTCTGAAGCAGGTGATTGGGATGTGACCCTGTTTGGCAACAACCTCACGGATGAAGGTTACTGCCAGACAATTTATAACCAGGGTTTCGGCGGGCCATTGGGTGCGGTGGATGCCGCGAGTAACACCTCCGTTCAGCGCTGTGCGTTGGGTGCTCCACAAACCTGGAATCTTAAAGCGTCGTACCATTTCTAGGGAAGTAAACCCGTGACCAGCCGCCCGGAAACTGCAACTCGCCTTTCCGGGTAGCCGGTTGACGTCGGCGATCATTTGCCGGCAGTGGGCCAGCTATCAGAAATCATCTTATGGATGACAGCAAACGGCCACTTTTCCAACAAAGCTGGTGCTTGCAACATAACTTAATTGGGTTCTCTCTTTCCCCTCTACGGAGGGGGTTTTTATACATAAGAATCTTTCATGAATAGCTGTTGGCAAACATTGAGCTTTGGCGATATTGAAGAGAAATCCCGATCAATGGCCTAGTAATGAGGAAAGTGATAGTGAAGGTAATAGTGAAACACTTTTATAAAAGTTGGCTACCTGTAGCCCTGATAA
>Ga0105355_10001434_pt1 | contig 21944 bp, 15 predicted proteins | sample GOMGulsemesocosm_2_FD_83508 | JGI IMG/M metagenome (GOLD analysis project Ga0105355, IMG submission 83508) | Methane-oxidizing microbial communities from mesocosms in the Gulf of Mexico - GOM9C Gulf of Mexico | ecosystem: Environmental > Aquatic > Marine > Cold seeps | place: Gulf of Mexico...
GGCGTTACTGGCGGCGTTACTGGCGGCGTTACTGGCGGCGTTACTGGCGGCGTCACTGGCGGCGTTACTGGCGGCGTCACTGGCGGCGTCACTGGCGGCGTTACAGGCGGCGTCACTGGCGGCGTTACTGGCGGCGTTACTGGCGGCGTTACTTCAGGGGTTGGCGGAATAACAATAACAACCGGTGGTTTAGGCCTAACTATTTCAGGGACCACCGGCGGTGTTACTATCTCAGGTTCAGTACTGCCAAAGGGAGCATTGTCAGACTCTTCTGGGCGTTTTGGGTCGCTTATCTGGAACGAGCCTTGACTACGCAGTTTATTAGAATCTTCATCTGGCTGATACTCGACACTCGGTTCATTTTGAGCGAAATTAGCGTCACGCAGGTTGCTATTGATGTCTGTAGCGCCGGCATCGCGATCGGAAAACCTCGAATCTCCGTTGGCTTCATCTTCGATATCTTCTTCACCGGCACTTGGTGCTTCAACATCTTCCTCTTCTTCTGACTCGTCATCTTCTTCGCTGACGACTTCAGATTCATCGACCATAAACGCAGCATCACGTAGGGCAGCATCAAATAAAACGGCTTCATTGCCGGCCAGCACTATTTCCTGATCATAGCCATCGACAGTTACTACAACGTTGCTATCTTCGTCGAGGCAAATTACTTGTTCACCTTCGTAGATGATGTCACCAAGCTTTAACGCTCTTTCTGTGCCATCGGCTAAGTTGCGGGCAATTACATTGCCGGTTAATTTTGTAACGTGTCCAAAAATCAGGCTGTCCATGCTGTCTCCTTTTTATGGCAATGACATCATTGCTCATAAGATAATCTTTATAATTTAAACGAAAGTAACAACGTTATCGTTCACTAAATGTGTAATATTTCGCCCGTAAAATCGGCTTTAGAATGTAATCTAAGACGGACTTTTTACCCGTAATGATATCGACACTTGTTACCATACCTGGCAGTATTTTTAATGGTTTTTGCGCGCTGCCTAAAAATCCCTTTTGGGTTTTAAGGTGCACGGTATAGAAAGTGTTTTGTTGGCGATCGGTTAAGGTATCGGCACTTATTTTTACAACTTCACCCTCAAGGCCACCATAGATTGCAAAATCGTAGGCGGTAAACTTGATGATCGCCTTCTGCCCGGGATAAATAAATGCGATGTCAGCGGGCTTTAACTTTGCTTCGACCCACAATACATCATCGCTAGGTACTAGCTCGATGAGATCGGCGCCAGGTTTAACCACGCCACCAACTGTGTTGACATAAAGCGCTTGAATGATGCCGTTAGTCGGGGCTCGAACTAAGGTACGGCTGACTTGATCGGTTAAGGCAATATTACTGGCCATGATGCGATCTAATTCAGCTGACACTTCGTTAAGTTCTTGCTGCGCCTTTCCTTGCGTTTGCAACTCAAGACCCTGCAATTTACTTTGTGCTTCTAAAACGGCAGATTGCAGGCGGGGGATAGATGACATAACAGCATCATAATTTTGCGCAATCGCGTTAGCTTCTCGCTGCAACTTAAGAAACTCAACTTTGGGCTTAACCCCTTTAAGCACCACAGGTTCGGTCATGGTAACTTCTTCACGAATAAGACTTAACGACAAGCTTAAGCCTTTGCGTTGCAGTTTGGCTGATTCTAATTCATTGCGTCGTTGGCTTAGCTGTTGTTGTAACACATCTCGTTGTGATTTCAGCTGCCCCTGACTAGTAAGGTAGAGACGCTTCTCGCGCGCAACTAATGGCGCTAGTTTATTGTCGATATTGTTGCCCGGAAGAAACTCACTGGCTGTAGCTTGCGCTTGCAATCGAATTATTTTCGCTTGCAGCTCCATCGCCTTAATCGCATTGCCGGTTAATACCGATTGGGATTTTTGGTTATCTATTTTAAGTAGGACTTGGCCAGCTCGAACCATATCGCCCTGTGCAACCATGACCTGCTCGATAATCCCGCCTTCTAAGTTTTGAATCATCTGATTGTCACCACTGGTGACAATTTTACCTTGTCCGCGCGCTATCTCATCGATTTTAGCGAAAGAAGACCACACAATGGCTAGAAATACACTCACCATCCAAAACATTAATACCGGGCCGGTACGCCGGGGTGAGTTCTCAAGTACGGCACTGCTTAGACTGTGCATGAAAGCGAGATCTTGCTCGCTGTAATGTGGCTGCTGTTTAGTTGGTTGCATGAGCGACCTCGTCAGTGACATTAGGCTTAATCAACTGATTGAGGACCTGTTCCTTATTGCCATTGAGATATACCTGACCGTGCTGCATCACGATAACGCGCTCACAAAGGTCGAGTAGATTCATCTTATGGGTGACTAACAAGGTTGTCTTACCCTGCAAGCGGTTTTTTAGATTGCTCAGTAACTTGGACTCGCTAGTTTGGTCCATATTGCTGGTTGGTTCGTCTAGTAACACGATCGGAGAGTCGAGTAAAAAGGCACGGGCGATGCCAATACATTGTCGCTGGCCACCGGACAAGCCACCACCGCGTTCTTCTATTGGCATGCTAAACCCCAGCGGGTGCGCCTGCACAAACTCGAGGACGCCGCTTATTTGGGCCGCCTCGAGCAAGCGTTGGTCGCTAACATGGCTAGCGCGGCCTAAAATATTGTCTTTTAGACTGCCTTTAAACAATTGGATGTCTTGCGCTACATATCCCATATTCGTTCGTAACTGCACAGGGTCGATCTGATTAATATCAATGTCATCGATCAGGATGCTGCCGCTATCGACTTGGTATAATTTTAATAATAGTTTTTCGATGGTGCTCTTGCCTGAACCTATACGGCCGATGATTGCGACGCGTTCACCAGGGGCAATCACAAAGGATACGTTTTTAAGCGCGACCTGCTCACAGTCAGGATAGCTAAAACATACGTCGCGAAACTCAATCTTGCCACGTATTTGAGGCAGTTCGATGAAGGACTGTTCATGGTCACGCTCTGACGGTTGCTCCATCATCTCATTGAGTAGTGTGAATGAGGCCTTGGCATCTTCGTAATTGGTAATTAGGGTGGCAGCTTGCCCCATTGGCGCAACACAGCGCGATGACAATATCATTGTTGCAATGAGGCCGCCCATCGTTAGCGCAAACTCTTGGATTAAAAATACGCCAGCGATAATGATGAAAACAGTATTAAGCTGCACCAGAAAAGCAGTAATGGTAGAAACGGACGCAGACATCAAACGAGATTTTTTACTTTTAACCGCTATTTCGCCACAGGCTTGCTCCCAAATCCATTGCACGTTGCCCTGCGTTGCCTGGGTTTTAATCGTTTCAATGTTTTGCAGAGACTCGATTAATACCGCGTTTTTTCGCGCTGCCGCTTGATGGGTGCTGGTTATTTGGCGGTTTAACGGTTTGCGCATGGCCAAAGCATAGATCAAGATGCCAGCCATAATAGTCAAAGGGATAAGGACAATAATCCCGCCAAGATAAAAAATAACGCCTAAGAAAAGCACCGCAAAGGGCAAATCAATCAATGCGGTCATGGTGGCATTGGTCAGAAAAGACCTAATCGAGTCAAAATCCTTAAGAGTACTGGCAAATGCGCCCACCGAACGTGGGAAATTAGCCATCTTCAGGCCTAGTACTTTCTCAAACAGTAACGATGACATGATCACATCACTTTTTTTTGCCGCGGTCTCGAGCAATTGAGTGCGCAAAAATTTGAGAAAAGTATCAAGTAAATAAACAGTAATTACCCCGATGGCAAAGATTTGCAGGGTTTCCATCGCATTGTTAGGAATGACGCGATCATAAACGTTCATGGTAAATAACGGCGTGGCCAAAACAAATAGGTTGATCAGCAGTGACGCAAAAAGCACATCTCGATAGATATTTTTGGAGTAGCTTAAGCTGCCCCAAAACCAATGCCGAGAACTTAACTTTAGCGTGCGAGAGTCGTGTTGATTATAGTTAAACTGCTTCTTGAGGAGAAATGCATAGCCAAGATATTGGTTTTTTAATTTATCAACGTCAATCCACTGCTCTGTGGCATCGTCACCACAAATGATAATTTTAGCTTGGCTGCGATCTTCAGATAGGCTGTCGAGAATACAGGCTTGCTGATCCTTTAACAGTAAAATAACCGGAAGCTGTAATGCAGAGAATTGTTCCAACGGTCGCTCAACCAATGTGCTGGTTAGTCCAGCGCGCTGGGCAGCTCGCGAGAATAAACCTTTGGCTTGATCGATTGAAAATAAGCTAGGGGCATTTTCACCAGGCATGATTGGTAAGCCCGCTGTTAATGTCTCGCGCGAGTATGGCTGGTGATAAACTTTGCAGTAAAGTACCATAATGTCGAGTAATGCATTTATCTTAAACGCGGGTATTGATTCGTTATCCATTGCCTATTTGTTTGCCTATAATCATTGGCGCACTATCGAGTAAAACAAGATAATGCGCTTAACGACTTGTTAATTAAATGAGCGCTATCGCTAATGAGTTGGCAGTGTATCCAATGTCATTTCAGCGGCCTTAATATCTAGTCCCACTTTCTGTTGATAAAGTGCAACATTACCTAAGATCGATGAAACCATGGTACCCATCGCATCGTGAATACGATATTTCGCGAAGAGTTTGTTGTAGTTACCAGTAATTATTTCGGCTTTAGCCGAGGTGAAATCGCTTTGTGCCGCCAATAGATCAAGTAGCGTGCGACGGCCAAAATCATATTCCTCTTCATAATGCTCTAAGGTTCTTTGGCTAAAATCACGGTATTGATGCAAACGTTTAAGTTGCTTATCCAACATCGTATAGGCAGACCAACTGAGTTCAATACCTTCAACGACTTGACGACGTAAGTCATCACGAATTTGATACTCTTGGTTTATCTTGCTTACCTGTTTCTGAACTTCAGCTTTATCGGCGCCACCATTATATAAATTCCAGCTAAACACAACGGCTGCACGAGTCTCTTGAACACGCCCGCCAAACTTATCGCCGTAGCGCCCATTGTTGTTGCTCATATTTTGGCTTAACTGCAGGTCAACTTGTGGGTAATAACTGTGTCGGCGCTCTTGGAACAGATATTTATTAGCATCGATATTATGATTGCTCGTTAGAATCGACGGATTGTTTGCAATAGCGCGGTCGACCGCCTGTTCTAAGTTTTCTGGCAATATTGCATCAAACGTTGGTTTAACCAATGAATCTAAGGCTGGTGAGCTGCCTAGCACACGGCGTAAATTAAACCGGGCATCCATCAGGTTATTTTCCTGAACCACCATATTGGCCTGTGAAAGCGCTAGTGACGATTGAATTTTTTCAACTTCAGACAACGTTGTCTGACCATTTTCATACAGCACATTAACTTTCTTAAAGATGTCCTGATGATTGGCAACATTATCTCCTGCTATCACCAACAATTCGTTATTACGCAACACCTGCAAGTAAACATTGACCAGACTAAATGCGGTGTCGTTAACTTTTTCGATATAGTTGTTGGCGGCGGCCAAGATCCGTTGTTCCTGAAACGCGACCTGATTTTTGGTGCTAGCGCCAGCATAAAGATTTTGAGTGAGTAATAACGAGCTCTCATAAAAAGTATAAGTCTCACTATTAAAGCTAGTCACTCTGGAGTCTGTTCTGGCTCTGCCATGACTAGAGACCAAATCTACCTTTGGTCGGTAACCAGATTTTGAGATATTTAAATCTTGTACGGTGACGCGGTAGTTGTTTAAGCGCTCAATGACCACAGGGTTTGAACTAAGTACCTGTTCAATACCTTGCTCTAGCGTAGTGGCGCTGAGTTTAAAGGAACTCATCAATAATAAAAAAATCAAAGATTGAGTGTTACAAATTTTATCTAACATAGAGTCTTTACACCTGTACTATCCATAATATTAAAGTAATGTCCTATTAAGCAGTGCAAACCAACAGCTCAGCAACAATAGAATAACCAACAGCTCAGCAACAATAGAATAACCAACAGCTCAGCAACAATAGAATAACCAACAGCGTCGTTAAAAACGGGCCACTGGAAAGTAATCAACAATTGATCTTAAGGTATATAAAGTAGCGCCGCAAGCATTTCACTAGGATTAATTGATTATAATTCGAACTTCTATTGGTACCTATTTGGTATGAGGCAAGCAGTTCGTAGGACGTTTCTTGCGCAGTAATGTTAAGTGTCTTGGTGTAAATGTTGTTTTTATGTGATCTTCTTCTTGGAAGTACGGCACAATTAGTGTTTTTATATAGGTGCAATATAAAAATATAGGTTGCAGACGATAGTTATGGAAGAGTTATTGCCAATATGTTGTCAAGCAACAGAATAGAGATTACTACAATATAAAATCACTACGGAGTAAATCAACATGCGTAAAACTAAAATTGCCTTACTCGTTGCCGCTACGCTTTTTGCGAGCAGCGCGATTAATGCAGCCGAGACATCGTCAGCGATTCGCGGCAAGGTTGTTAGTAGCAGCGGCCAACCATTGGCCAATGTTACGATTGAACTAATTCACCTCCCAACCAAAACCACCAAGACACTCATCACCACCGCAGGCGGCATCTTTAAAGCGCGCGGCTTAACCGTGGGCGGTCCTTATCGGGTGCGTTTACAGGATGGTTCGGAGTTTGAGGCTAAAATACTCGATGATATCTTTCTAAAGCTTGGTAAAACCGCCGCAGTAGAATTTGCAGTGAAAGCCAAGCAGGAAGTCGAGACAATCACCGTCACCGGCAGTGTCTTAGCTATGGCGGCTAAAAAAGGTGCTGGCGCCGAGTTTGGCAGTGATCAAATTGCCAATACCGGCTCGATTGGTCGCGATTTGAAATCTGTATTAGCCCGCGATTCGAAGATCACCATCGACAATACTACTGAAGATGGCCCAACATTATCTGTGGCCGGCTCTAACGTACGCTTTAACAGTCTAACTGTTGATGGGGTCAAGCAAAACGATGATTTTGGTCTGAACAAGAATGGTTACCCTTCACGTCGCAGCCCTATTTCGCTAGATGCTATCGAGCAGGTGTCGGTTAATATTGCGCCATTTGACGTCTCTTATGGTTCATTCCAAGGGGGTAATATCAATGTCGTGACCAAGTCAGGGACTAACGAATTAGCGGGTTCGGTATTTTATTACAAATCTAATGACTCATTGATTGGTGATAAAAGCGATGGAGTCGACATTAATATTGGTGAATTCGAAGAAGATACCTGGGGCTTCACCCTCGGTGGCGCGATTGTTGAAGATAAGCTGTTCTTTTTTGGTTCATACGAAAAATATGAAACAACATCCCCTTACGGCAAAGAACTAAACAACGAAGATGGTAGCTTATCCTTAACCGAAATCCCCAATGTCACCGAAGCTGATTTTGCACGCATTCATGAGATTGCCAACAGAGTTTATGGTTACGATACCATGGGCTTTGACGCCGACAATCAGATGGAAGATGAGAAGTTACTGCTCAAGCTTGATTGGTACATTAGTGACGATCATCGTAGTTCATTCACCTATCAAAAATCCACCGGCGATAGCGTACGAGATTTTTGGCCATCATTGAGCCAGTCAAATGTTGCGTCGGTATCAAACCGTTATCGTCATGCTGATGAGCTGACTGTTTATTCATTACAGCTTTTCTCCGATTGGAATGATGACTTCTCTACCGAAGTTAAAGTTGGCCTCAAGCAAGTGACCACGACACAAGTCGCACTTGGCGGGGACTTTGCTCAGCTAAAAATTGCCACCGCTGCCGGCGGCGCTGTTTATATTGGCCCAGATCAATTTCGTCATGCCAATGAGCTAGAGAATGACCGTCTTAACTTTAGCTTTGCGGGTAACTACTATTTAAATGATCAGCACAGCCTAAGCTTTGGCTATGAGCATGAAATTCTCGATATTTATAACCTGTTCGTATTTGGCTCAAAAGGTTGGGCTGATTATGTGAGCATCGATGCCTTTGAGAATATGGATCCGCTATTGGCGCTCTATCAGAATGCGCCAAGTAATAACCCAAGAGATGCGGCAGATGATTTTCAATACACCACCGACGTACTCTACATTCAAGACGAATGGTCGGTTACCGACGATTTAACCATTACTGCCGGCTTGCGTTACACCAGCTATTCAAACAGTGATTCGCCAGAGTTAAATACAAACTTTGTCGAGCGTCATGGCTATGCCAATACCGAAAATTTCGACGGTTTATCGCTCTTTAGCCCACGCGTTGGCTTTAATTATTTACTCAGTGACGAAACCACCGTGCGTGGTGGTTTTGGTTTATTTGGTGGCGGCGCGCCTAATGTGTGGCTGTCTAATTCTTACGGCAATGACGGTGTACGTAAGCATGTTACCTTCGGTTTAGGCTCGAATTATGGTGGCTGGGTTGATTTACAGGGCTACAACGGTCGCGATATACCACAGTACTATATCGATAGCTTACCTCCTGTAGATGCTGATACCAACTCGATTGATCCAGACTTTGAAATCCCAAGCACCTGGAAATATAACTTAGCGATCGAACATACAGCTGATTTCTCGGCTATTGGTTTGGGCGAAGAATGGCACTTAAGCGCCGAGTACATTTATAACGATGTGAACAATGCGGTGATGTATCGTGAGCTCAACCTTAATAAGATTGGCACCGCACCCGATGGCCGTCCGATTTACGACAAGGCGACCCCGTTTGATTTGAGCCTAACCAACACCTCCAAAGGGCGCTCAACTATCATTAGCCTTGATGCCAATAAGGCATTTTATGCCGATCATGGCACCTATAACTTAAGCTTAAGTTATACCTATCAAGACAGCAAAGAAGTGAATCCTGGTAATGCCTTCATTGCCTTTGAAGGTTATTCACAACCCGCCTCGTCTGATTTCCAGAGTGATACCTTGTACAACTCTGAGTATGAGATCCCGCATGCCTTTAGCGTTAACTTAGGTTGGGAAGGTGAACTGTTCGGTGAGAACGTTACTCGAATCAACTTACTCTACACCGCACGTTCAGGGAGCCATTATAGCTATACCATGGATACCGCTGGTGCATTTGGCGGCTTTGGTTCAAACTTTGCCGATTGGAGCGAATACAACTCGCAGCTGTTGTATGTGCCATCGGGCGCCGATGATCCACTGGTGCAATTCACCAACGAAGAACAGCGCTTAGCGTTCGATAGCTTCGTGTCTGGTAATTCATGTTTATCAGCGCAGCGGGGCCAAATAGCAGCGCGCCATAGCTGTAGTTCGCCATGGGTCCAGCGTCTTGATCTGTCGATCACCCAGGAAATTGATATTACCGATACGCAGAAAATTGAACTGTATCTTGATATTCAAAACCTTGGTAACCTCATCAACAGCGATTGGGGACGTGCTGAGTCATATCCGGCGACTTATTTAGTACCGTTGACCAGTAGCACCACCATTGTTGATGGCGTGTATCAATACGATGTTAATGTGGCTAATGGTGAGTTGGTTGCACCGCAATTAACCATTGCTAAGGTACCTTCAGTTTGGAAGGCACAAATAGGGCTGCGTTATCGCTTCTAGTCGATAATACCTAAACACCGAGCGCTGCACATTGCAGCGCTTTTTTATGTTCAGCGTGGACAAGGATGTCCTAGGTAGGGCAATATGCTCCTGCATTGCCCTAATGTATCCATCCATGGATAAATGCGTCGCTCTACCTGCACCATCCTTGGCTGAGCATGTGCGCACAGACTTTTTGTTCCAGACAAAGTCTAAGTACTGCCTTCCCTGGCAGCAATGGCAAGGAGCGCACATGCTCACTGCTCGACACCCTGATAAAAGCAGCATAGCCCAAACACATTTTGTAATACTTTGAGTGCTGACAATCTTATCGATCTTTAGCCCACTGTGGTATAACTACGCTTTATTGCAGGGTGATACACAGATGAAGAACACACGAGAACACTACGGCAAACTAACCATTTTTTTACATTGGCTAGTGGCCTTAATGGTGTTTAGCCTCTTTGGCTTAGGCCTTTGGATGGTTGACTTAGGTTACTACGACAGTTGGTATAAAACGGCGCCAGAACTGCACAAGAGCTTTGGTATACTCTTGTTTGTGACGATGCTGATTCGTCTGTTGGTAAAATATGTGCAAATTAGCCCCACGCCATTGGCTAGCTATAGCGCCGCCGAGAAAAAAATAGGTGGCATCATGCATGGCGCTTTGTATCTGGTTATTTTCGTACTGATGATTAGTGGCTATCTTATCTCGACCGCTGATAGCCGAGGTATTGAAGTGTTTAGTTGGTTTACAGTACCAAGTCTCGGCGAACTGTTTGAGCAGCAAGAAGATATTGCGGGCTTAATCCACGAGTACGTGGCTTACACGCTTATCGCAATGGTTGTTTTACATGTACTGGCCGCATTGAAACATCATTTTTTAGATAAAGATAAAACATTGTTAAGAATGCTTGGCAACAGGCGTTAACCTAAAGAGAGAATAAAATGAAAAAAGTATTATTAGCTTCATTATTTGCCGTTGGGCTAATGGCGCCTTCGGCAAATGCAGCAGACTATATTGTCGATTACAAAGGGGCTCATGCCTCTGTTAATTTTAAGATTCAGCACCTAGGTTATAGCTGGTTAACCGGACGTTTCGATAAATTTAGCGGTCATTTCAGCTACGATGCCAACAATGTTTCGGCATCTAAAATCGAAATGTTGATCGACACATCAAGTATTAATTCAAATCACGGTGAACGAGATAAGCATTTACGCGGTGATGACTTTTTAGATACTAGCAAATATACTCAAGCAAAGTTTGTCAGTACTTCTATCGCACAGAAGGCTAGTGGCGATTTAACGATCAAAGGTGATTTTACCTTACATGGCGTGACTAAAGCGATCACCATCGATGGCCAGAAGGTTGGTGAAGGTAAATCACCATGGGGTGATTATCGTGTTGGCTTTAGTGGCACCACCAAAATTGCGTTGGCAGATTTTGGGATCAAGAAAAGCCTCGGGCCTAAGTCAGCCCATGTCGAACTAGAGTTTCATATTGAAGGTGTCAGGCAGTAATAGAAAATATGTTTAAATAACCCTTAGCCGCTTTGTTTAGCGGCTTTTTGTTGGGGGTAATAGCATTCTTGTTGTTAATTGTTGCAACACGCTTGTGTTTTAAAATAACACCCCCATATCAGTTTTAACAATCGAATAAAATCAAAAAATGGATTAGGAATTATTATGGCATCACCAATTAAGGCACTTAACGCAAAAGCACATGGCAACGTTAAAATTAAGACTGGCCTAAACTTAGAATCAACGGCTAATCAGCAAATATTACCGCTTATCGTGCATGAATTTGCAAAGGCGGGTTCGGCAATGCCTGTTATCTTTATTAAGCCAAATACAGATAGCGATGAATATCAGCCAGCCGGCTTATTAGGCCTTAAGCCAGAAGAAAACTTATTCTACAACGATGGCAAATGGGTAGGTGATTACCTGCCTGCTGTTGTTACTCATCATCCATTCGCTATGGTGCCAACACCAGGTGACGAAAACCGTTTACAGATGCTAATCAATGAAAACAGCCCTCAGTATAATGAAGAAGAGGGTGATGCACTGTTTGAAGGTGAGAAAGAAACTGAATACCTAAATAAGCGCATGGAATCATTAGCAAACTACTTCAACAGCATGCACATGACTCGTGAATTCACTAAGGTACTGGCTGAGAAAGAGCTACTAATCGAACAGACATTGTCTGTCGACATCAACGGTGAAAAAGTGCAACTTAATGGCCTATTCCTGGTTGATGAGAAAAAACTTAACGAAATGGCTGACGAAGAATACCTAGACTTACGTAAGCGCGGTTTCCTAGCGCCAATCTACGCACATTTAGGTTCGTTGCATCAAGTTAACCGTTTAGCGAAAATTCGCAGCGGCATGTAATACCAAATCCGTTAAATGAATAATCAATTATTTATCGGAATTGGTATAATATCTAACGGCTAAATCAGCGTTAATAAGAGGTCACATAGCGGTGACCTTTTTTATGTTCACGACTAAAGGGATTTAGGAGTTAGAGCGAAGCATGGATGCCCGAGCCGAGGACGAACGGTATGCCGCGGTGCCATGGATGGCAAAGAGCGGCGATGTTCACGACTAAAGGGATTTAGGAGTTAGAGCGAAGCATGGATGCCCGAGCCGAGGACGAACGGTCAGCCGCGGTGCCATGGCAGGAAATCGGTTCCCGACAAATCCTAAGTACGTGCATCCTGGCTTTAGCATCCTCGGCAATATGCTCCTGTCATTGCCCTAATGTATCCATCCATGGATAAATGCGTCGCTCTAACTGTGCCATCCATGGCTTCGCCTGCACGCAATGCCTATTATCCGAAGCCATAGCGCACACACTAGCTTGAAACCACCTCGACGTCATGCAGCTATCAACATTTTGTTTTATATTAGAATGCAATAATATGCTTGCAACTATTGGGTTAGCGTGCAACATTATTAATATAAAAAAACAATAATGTTTTCAATGAGCGAGCAATGATCAAAAAGAACCGTTTTGTTCTGTGGCAAGTTTTAATTATTATTTCAGGACTTTTTTTAACAGGGATTAGCAGCTCGATGCTGTATCAGGGAGAGTTGCGAGCCACCCAAAGCGCACTCAAAATTGATGTCGATCGTCGTGCTAACTCTCTATCTCAAATGCTATTTTCAAGCGTGGAGCCTCTGCATTTCATTGGCGCATTATTTGAACATGGCAGCACCCCAACGTTTAAAAAATTTAGCCAGCACGCCAACAAAATTGTCGCTCGGCACCAAAGTATTCAAGCGATTGAGTGGATCCCCCATGTTAAAAAATCACAGCGCCAAGCGTATGAAGCGACGATGCAGCAGCGCTATCCCAACTTTCAGTTTACGCAGCGTGGGCTGAACAAAAGTATGGTACGGGCGTCAATGCGTGACAGTTATTTTCCGGTTTATTACGTAGCGCCATTAAAGGGAAATGAGCAGGCCTTTGGTTTTGATCTTGCGTCAAATGCAACGCGCCTTGCTTCTATCATGCAATCGAGGGCTACCGGTATTGAGATTGCCACTGCCAGTGTTAATCTGGTGCAGGAGCAAGGAAGTAGCAAGGGTATCTTAGTCTTTTTACCCATTTATGAAACAGCAGATAATTCGACAACAGCCAATGACGAATTACTTGGCTTTGTGCTTGGGGTCTATAGAATTAATGAGCTATTTAAACAATCTGAGACCTCAGATCAACCATTAGGCATCGAGATAATGCTCTATGACCATTTGGACGATGGTTCTGCCGATTTGTTGTTGCGCTACCACTCGCGATTGGGACAATCGGTTAGCAGTAATATTTTCTACCAGAAAACCATCAACAATATATATTCGCGCGAATGGCGCATACTCGGCGTGCCTAGTGAAGAGTATGTTGCGCGATTCCATAGCTACATCCCTCATACTATTGCGTTCTTTGGCACCACGCTGACTTTGTTAACTGTGCTTTTTATTCGGATTATTTTGATGCAAAACGTGCGTGTTAAGAGCCTTGTCGAAGAAAAAACCAAAGAATTAAATCTCGTGAATCAAAAGTTGAAACGGATCTCTCGTACCGACAGCTTGACCCAATTGGCTAATCGGCGGTGCATGGATGTATTTTTTGAAAAAGAATGGAAACGTGCTATTCGACATAAATCACACCTCTCGGTGATCATGATCGACATCGACAATTTTAAGCAATATAACGACTTTTATGGCCATCAGGTAGGCGATGACTGTCTACGCAACGTTGCTCACACACTATCAAAGGTAGTTAATCGACCCGGTGATATGGTGGCGCGTTATGGTGGCGAAGAGTTTTGCATTATTATTGCTGACAGCGAAGATGTGTCGGCTATTTCTCATAAATGTCAGGCGGTGGTTGAGCGTTTGCGTATTCAACATCAAATGTCTAGTGTTAACAATAGCGTCACCATTAGTGTGGGTTACTGCACCGCGCTCCCCGATCAATGTTTACAGCCACGAGCCTTATTCAAGGCAGCTGACAAGGCACTCTATCTAGCCAAAGCGAACGGCAAGAACCGTGTTGAAAAGGAATTGATTGAACATTTCTCTGATATTGACAGCCATGAGTCACAAGTGGAGGGTCAAACGCAATAGGCGTAAACCAGTCTAGTCTACTCATTCTAGTCATGTGGTCAGTGCTAAAAGCGCATTCTAACGACAAAAAATTTGACACCGCCATTAAATGTGCTTAAATAAACAGCATCAATGCTGCGCTGCACAATAATATGATTCTAACCATCATATGGCGTGGTGCCTATTTGCAACATCTTAAAGGATTTATCATGTCACAGAAAAGCCAAAGCACGGCAATAAACCCGTTCATTGCCGCAGGTTGTGTAACTCAAACACTTTTCAGCGAAGTCATCGTCAATCAGCAGCAGATGCTGACCAAGTCATTGAACTTGGCAGCTGATCAGGCGCAGCAATTATTAAGTGGTGAGCAGCTGTCTCCGTTGGATTATCAGCAACGAGCCGTGGCCCATCAACAACAGCAATTTACTGAGCTTTCAACAAGCCTGCAGCAAAGCTGGCAAAAAGCCCAGCAACAATACCACGAACTATTTACTGTGCCAGGCGCTAGTCCGCAAGCGCCAACGGCGAAGCCAAAGACCGCTAAGCAAGCGGCGACTAACACCAAGGCTGCTAGTCAGGTAAAGCCAAAGACCGCTAAGCAAGCGGCGGCTAACACCAAGGCTGCTAGTCAGGTAAAGCCAAAGACAACTAAGCAAGCGGCGACTAACACCAAGGCTGTTAGTCAGGTAAAGCCAGCGACCGCTAAGCAGGCGGCGACTAACACCAAGGCTGTTAGTCAGGTAAAGCCCGAGACCGCTAAGCAAGCGGCGACTAACACCAAGGCTGTTAGTCAGGTAAAGCTAAAGACAACTAAGCAGGCGGCGACTAGCACCAAGGCTGTTAGTCCGGCAAAGCCAGCGACGGCTAAGCGGGCAGCGAGCAGTGCCAAGGCTGTTAGTTCGGCAAAGCCATTGGCGGCTAAAAAGACAACGAGTAGCGCGAAGGCCGCTAGTGCGGAAAAACCATCGACGGTTAAGCGGGCGGCGACTAAACCCGTGGCGCCCAAGAAAACGGCAGCACAAGGGGCTCGCAAGATCTCAGCTAAGTCGACGGCCAAAAAAGCCTAACGATTAAATCCAATTTAACCTGATACACGGAGCAGTATTAATGAATAATAGTGATGTTAATCAGCAGTTCTTAGAGTTTATTAATAGCGAAACCGCTAAAATGTTAGCGCAATTTAGCGGTGATGAGGCGCAGCAAGCATTTAACCAATTCAATCAGCAATGGCTTGCACTAAGCCAGCAAGATTATAGCAACCCCAGCACCTGGCTTAACACCATGTTTGATGTGCAAAAGCAGCAGATTGAACTTTGGGGGCAGCTACTCGCCAAGACTAACCCTAATGTAACCGATCAGGCAGATCCCACTAAAGTGGTCGAGTTGCAGATCTTTGACTACATTAAAAAATCTTATGTCGTGACCAGCAACATGCTTGCTGAAATGGCGAAAAAGTCCGGACTCGATGCGGCAGAGCAGGAAAAACTAGCCTTTTACACCAAGCAATACAGCGAAGCGATGTCGCCAGATAATTTCGCCCTGACTAACCCTGAAGTTATTCAAGAAGCCATCGATACTAACGGGCAAAGCCTAGTCAACGGCTTGAAAAATCTAATGCACGACATGGATAAAGGTCGCATTAGCATGACCGATGAAAGTGCATTTACCTTGGGGCAAAACATCGCGACTACACCAGGCTCCATTGTCTATGAGAACGAGTTGTTTCAACTTATTCACTACAGGCCCACAACAGAGAAGGTACACACCAAGCCCACTCTTATCGTGCCGCCTTGCATCAATAAGTACTATATCCTTGATCTGCAGCCGCACAATTCATTCGTCAATTACTGCGTCGCGCAAGGTCAAAATACCTTTTTGATTTCGTGGGCAAATCCGACCAAAGCACAGGGTCATTTGAGTTGGGATGACTACGTGCGAAAGGGCGTGATCAACGCGATAGATATTGTTAAGCAGATCACCCAAACCAAGAGCATTAATGCGGTGTCGTGGTGTGTCGGGGGTACGCTGTTAGCCTGTACGCTGGCAGTATTAAGCGAGCGCAAGAACACCAGCGTCAGCTCGGCGACCTTTCTAACCACCTTAGTCGATTTCTCAGATCCCGGTGAAATATCGGTGTTTATCGATCAGCAGCAAATAGAACAATTGCTCGCCACTGCTAAGAAAGACGGCGTACTAAGCGGACGGCAACTCGCCACAGCATTTAATATGCTGCGCTCACGCGATCTCATTTGGTCTTATGTGGTTAACAACTATCTTAAGGGCAAGCAGCCAACCCCCTTTGATATTTTGTATTGGAATGGTGACTCAACTAATTTACCTTATGAAATGTATCAGTTTTATATCACGCAAATGTACTTAAATAACAACCTGTCGAAGAAAAACAAGTTAACGATTTGCGACAGCCCAATCGATCTTGGTTCCATCGATATTCCCTGTTACTTCCTGTCCACCATCGGTGATCATATCGCGCCATGGAAAAGCACATTTAAGGGAACTGAGTTGATGTCTGGCAAGAGCGAATTTGTGCTAGGGGCCAGTGGTCATGTCGCGGGGGTGATTAATCCGGTATCGAAAAATAAACGTCACTATTGGGTTAATGGCACCTTGGGTGATGGCGCGCAGCAATGGTTTGAGTCGGCAACCAAGAAAGAAGGTTCATGGTGGGCCCATTGGAACTCGTGGGTCAAGAAGCGTGCTGGCAAGAAAATAGCGGCAGTGCCGCCTGGCAATAAACAGTACCCTGAGATTGAACCGGCACCTGGTCGTTATGTCAAGGTAACCCTAGACGATATGTCATAGACATTATCACAACAAAAAATAAGGCGGAAATTTATCATTTTCGCCTTATTCCGTCTTAGTCGTTGTCCAGAATAAACTGGCGAATACGCGGCCCTATTTCTTGCCTAAAGCGTCGCCCATTAAACACGCCGTAATGGCCAACTTCCGGTTGCTGGTAATGCTGCTTCTTTGCCTTGGGAATTGACGACAGCACGTTATGGGCCGCTTGTGTCTGACCTGTACCGGTAATATCGTCATTCTCACCTTCGACGGTAAATAAGGCGACTGCATCAACCGCGCTGCTGTCAACTTTCTCGCCGCGATAGGTCATAGTGCCACGCGGTAAGTCATGCTCAATAAATACCCGCTTGACCGTCTCTAAATAATATTGCGCCGGCATATCCATCACCGCCAAATATTCATTATAAAACTTGCGATGACTCTCGGCGCTATCGCCATCTCCTTTGACTAAATCGCCAAAGAAGGTGAAGTGTTTGTTGATATGGCTGTCCATATTCATGCTTAAAAAACCGCTAAGCTGAATAAATCCTGGATAAACCTGCTGTCCTGCGCCCGCATAATTGTCTGGCACGGTGCAAATAACATTATTTTCAAACCAGTTTAACTCTTTAGAGGCGGCGTAATCGTTAACCTCGGTTGGGCTAATGCGCGTGTCGATTGGTCCACCCAGTAAAGACATTGATTTAGGCTGATAGCTGACCTTGTTTTGCGCCATCACCGACACAGCGACTATGGTCGGCACAGTCGGTTGGCACACGGCAACAATATGATAATCTTCTAGAAATTCGCCAAACTCCATGATGTAACTGACATAATCGTCAAACGAGAAACTGCCATCACCAAGTGGCACATCGCGCGCATTAATCCAATCGGTAATATACACATCGTGATCATCGATAAAGTGCTCAACAGTGCCGCGCAACAAGGTGGCGTAGTGGCCTGACATCGGCGCGATAATCAACATTTTCGGCTGATCGTAATTACCATTTCGCTTAAAGTTTAATAAATTACAATAAGGTTTGGCGAGCACCACCTGTTCTTTTATCGCAATTTTATTACCGTCAATATCAGCATAATCTAGGCCAAACTCTGGGCGCTCATACACGCCAGTATAGCGTTCAAAAACTTCGGCTGTGGCAGCAACTGCCTTGCCAGCAAAGGTATAGTTTAATAAGGACCATGGCTGATTGCATAACTGCTGCACCTGACCCATCCACGCATTGACTGGTGCGACACTGTCCATGTATTTCTGATGGAGTTGATATAGCATGGTAAATACCTCTTTGGGGTTTAATTGCTGGCTACTTCAGGACACAAAGATTAATTGTGCAGCGCAACATAATGAGCAGAGTCTACCGCCATTGTGGTGTTAATATCAACAATTTTAATTTGTGCTCAAGAAACCCACGTGTGCAATTATTCAACTAAATACCCTAAATAAAAATAAACATATGATTGTTAGGTTATTTTATCTACCATTATTATTAGTCGTCGCGTTTTCTTATTTGTGTTGGTTTTTTATACAACTAAAGTAATATAGGCGAATGATAAATGCTCGACTAAGCTGAATATGGATTTTGATTATTTATACCAATCTAGGTAAGTAAGTGGTTTACTTTTTTACGAGTAAAAATTGACTAGGACACAGATTCATAGTTCCAGACTGAATCTAAGCACCTACATCCGTGTAGGCGAGGCATTTCTTTACGTATGTAGTTATTCTCCATAGAAAAGAAATAACGCTGCCATCGTCAATTTAGGCCGTTAAAAATGATCAGGTACTTTGCTAGGTTGGTATTTACAAGGAAAGGGAAGGTTTATGAACCAAAAAGTAGCATTTGTAACTGGGGGTACTGGTGGCATCGGTACGGCAATTTGCCAGAGCTTGTTTACCAGCGGATATCGTGTGGTGGCGGGTTATAATAGTGGTGGAAATCATGATAAGGCGCTTGCGTGGCAGGCGGCTCAAAAAGAACTAGGTTTTGATATCGGGGTGGCATTTGGTGACGTAACAGATTTTGAATCCTGTCAAAAATGTATCGAAAACGTGAAAGAACAAACGGGTTCAACCATCAGTGTGTTAGTCAATAACGCCGGTATCACCCGCGATACGCAATTTAAGAAAATGGAAAAAAACCAGTGGGACGAAGTCATGTCCGCAAACCTAAACAGTCTCTACAACATGACACGGTTGGTGATCAATGACATGATCGATGCACGCTACGGCCGTGTGGTAAACATCTCCTCGGTGAATGCGCAGAAAGGCCAGTTTGGTCAAACCAACTACTCAGCGGCTAAAGCGGGTATTCACGGTTTCACCAAAGCATTGGCGCATGAAGTAGCCAGCAAAGGTATCACCGTCAATACCGTATCGCCAGGGTACATTCTAACCCCTATGGTGGCGAAAATTTCAGATGATATTCAACAAAAAATCATCGAAAATATTCCGGTAGGACGCATGGGGGCGGTCGAAGAGATTGGTGCAGCAGTGAGTTTTCTAACCGCACAGCATTCAGGCTATATTACCGGCTCTAATCTGGCGATCAATGGTGGCCAGCACATGTACTAGGCCAAATACTGATGCTATTAATCCTCAAAAGCATGTGCTTTTGGGGATTAATTTTATCTAGAATGGAGGTTAGCTAATCTCTTTTTTTAGCGGTAGACTAATGTCAGCCCCCTAAATTAGAGAATCAACAATGAGCGCGCCTCGCATCATCAAGAAGTACCCTAACCGTCGTCTATACGATACACAGCAAAGCCGCTACATCACCCTAACTAATGTCAAAGAACTGGTGATGGAAGGCGTTGAATTTCAGGTGCTTGATACTAACACCTCGGAAGATCTAACCCGCACCGTCTTATTGCAAATTATCATGGAAGAAGAATCACACGGTAAACCGATTTTTAGTGAAGATGCTTTATCTCAACTGATTCGATTCTACGGTGGTACCGTGCAGGGCGTGTTTGGTCAATACCTCGACGAAAGCCTTTCGGCCTTCACCAAGCAGCAGCATATGTTCACCGGTGGCAGCGCAGCGCCGATGCCAAATCTTGCTGAAATAGCAGAGAGCAATATGAAAATGTGGACAGATATGCAAAGCTCTTTCTTTAATTCGCCGTTTAATAAAGACGATGCAGACAAATGATTGGACCTGCCTTATTATGTAATGCCCTGTTTAGTAATGTTTTTTAGTTAGATGTTGATGTGAAAGTCATTATTCTTGTGCGCTGCACAAAAATAATGGTTGACTAAAAAACCATCAGAGAATAGACTTTGCTTTGTAATGTTGCGGTGCAGCAATTTCGCAACCATAAATTCTATTTTTACTTAAGGACGCTAAAATGACTGATTTTAACCAACAACTTAAACAGATGTTCCAGCCATCAACTGATTTATTCGCACTTAATGCTAAGGTACTTGAAACAGCCATGGCGCAACAGAGCAAGCTAGTTAATAGCTTTATCTCTTCGTCGTTAGAGTTCAACAAGCAGATGGTTGAGCAGAAAGACTTAACTAATGTTCAAAAACTTTCTGAAGATTTTGGTAAAAGCGTGACAGAGCAGATCACCGCAGCAAACAAAGAAGTGGTTTCGGCAATTACAACGGCCAGCGAGCAGTCGACTCAAGTGGTTAAAGATTTAGTTGAGCAGACTAAACAGACAGTTACTCAAGCAGCGAAGTAAGTAACGCTCTTGAAAATGCTAAAATTATGCATTTTCAATGGTCGCTGTTATCAAGGCTAGTAGACTCTCCACTAGCCTTTATTTTTCCTTTCAATCAAGCTCAATCACGTCACTTACCGCCGTTCTAATACAACTCACCATAGCGCGAATGCAGTGCATTCTCGAATAATTAGGTCTAATCACTAACGAAATACCACGCACCGGTTGCGGCGCGCTAAATGTCGTGTAGGCAAGGGCACCTGTCGCCAAATTGTCTTGCGCTGCGAGGGCGGGTAGCAACGTTATCCCCATACCACTAGCGACCATATGGCGCAGAGTTTCTAGGCTGGTGGCTTGAAAGCTATTATCTTCTTTGGCCCCAGCGGCAAAGCAATAACCCATCGCTTGCTCTTTAAGGCAATGGCCATCTTCTAGGGTCAAAATATTTTGACCCTGTAAATCTGTTAGATGAAGGTTCTCCTTTTGCCCGAGTGGATGGTCGGCCGGAGTTGCCAGCACTAAAGGTTCATCGAATAATCGATAAGACTCAAACTTATTCATTTCGTCGAGGTAGGGCAAGATAAGCACATCGAGCTTGCCTTGGTCGAGTTGCTCTAACAATACCTTGGTTTGGTTTTCGTGCAGGTAAAATTTTATCTTGGGCAGCTCTTTACTTAAGCGGCACATGATGTGTGGCAATAGGTAGGGTGCCAGTGTTGGGATAAGCCCGACGTGTAAATCCCCGGCTAATGGGTCGAGCAACGCCTTAGCCGATGCCTCAAAGTCGTCGGCCGCCTGCAACACCTTGCGCGCATCTTTAACTAACTGCTCACCAGCAGGGGTTAACATCACATTGCCACGATGACGTTCAACCAGCTGCAAACTGAGCTGCTGCTCGAGTTTCATTAATTGGCCGCTAAGCGTCGGCTGACTAACAAAACAAGCCGCGGCGGCATGACCAAAATGTTTGTGTTGGTCAATGGCGTTTAAATATTGCAGATCTCGGAGTTTAATCATTGGTTTAGCCTATTAAAATGACAATATTATTACTACTAACTAGGGTCTGTTGAGCTTGATTTATGTTCAACTAGAGGTGTACTGAGCAAGGCATGAGGATTGTGGCCTGGTTATTCCCAGCTTTGTCTCCTCGGTAATAAGCTCCTGCATTGCCCTAATTTGTCCATCAATGCATGAATTAGAGTAAATGATTAATGTAAGCCAGTTAAGGAATATGCGGACGATGAAACGCGGTCGCTCCCGTCCTTTATCGCCTTAAATTAAAAATTGGCCAATGAAAAAATCAGGGACGATTTTTTAGTATTTACCGCAGGACGCGGATCAAATACGGTATTGAATAGAC
>Ga0105355_10001437_pt1 | contig 21911 bp, 18 predicted proteins | sample GOMGulsemesocosm_2_FD_83508 | JGI IMG/M metagenome (GOLD analysis project Ga0105355, IMG submission 83508) | Methane-oxidizing microbial communities from mesocosms in the Gulf of Mexico - GOM9C Gulf of Mexico | ecosystem: Environmental > Aquatic > Marine > Cold seeps | place: Gulf of Mexico...
ATATCCCTCATGCCTCTTTAGCTGCCTTATTAGTCTTTGTTGGTTATCGTCGCGCAACGCCAAAAGTATTTGCTGATGTTTTGGCAATAGGAAAAGATCAGTTATTTTTGTTTGTAGTAACAATTTTAGCTGTGTTGGCAACTAATTTATTGGTCGGTGTGTTTTTTGGCGTATTTGTAAAGTTAGTGCTTCATGTCTCAAGAGGTGTGTGGCTAAACAATATGTTTAAAATTCATTTTACAATTGTAGAAGAAGGTAATCGTGTAACCGTTAAAATAATGGGTTCAGCCTTATTCTCAAATTTCTTACCGCTTAAGCGTGCAGTAGATAGCATTGAGCCAGGCAAAGATATTATCTTTGATTTTTCTGATGGTTATCTTATAGATCATTCAATTTTGGTTTATATTGATGAGTTTTGTACGCGTTATGAGGGTAACTGCGGTAGCTGTCGTAAAGTTGGGCATGCTTTGGAAACCTATTCTGATCATGATTTAGCTGTTCGATTAATGACAGCTGATGATAGGAAAGAGTCGTAGAGTTACTGGGAAAAAGTAAGATTGTTATTAGGAGAGTGGTTGCTTAGTGGAAATCTATTTGTGACTGAGGTTTGAGTTGTAAAGATATATTGAAATTGTTAATGAATTTATCGGCATAATTCCGTAGAATACCAGTTATTTTTCTAAATTAAGAATGGGATACGTTCGGCAAGGCGTATCCCGTTTGTGCATTTATAGGTGACTGATCTTGAGTAATCCTGCTTTACTGTTATTAGAAGATGGAACAGTGTTTCATGGCGTGTCAATTGGCGCGGATGGCTGTTCTGTTGGTGAGGTTGTATTTAACACTTCATTAACGGGCTATCAGGAAATCCTGAGTGATCCTTCATACGCGCGTCAAATTGTGACACTTACTTATCCTCATATAGGTAATGTGGGTACAACCAGTGAAGATGATGAGTCAAACACAGTTTCTGCAAGCGGCTTGGTTATTCGAGATTTACCGCTGCAGTTAAGTAGTTGGCGTAGTGAAAAATCATTGCAGCAATATTTGTTGGATAATAATGTAGTTGCTATTGCTGATATTGATACGCGTAAATTAACGCGTATATTGCGTGATAAAGGTGCGCAAAGAGGCTGTGTTGTCGCAGGTGAAAATATCGATGTTGCAATAGCTGAAAAAGCAATAGCTGGTTTTTCTGGTTTAAAGGGTATGGATTTAGCTAAAGAAGTAACTACAGCTGAACAATATGACTGGACAGAAAACACTTGGTCATTAATCGATGGTCATTCAGAAGCCGAAAACTTAACTAAACATGTTGTTGCTTATGACTTTGGTGTTAAGCGTAATATCCTTCGTTTGCTAGCAAATAAAGGGTGTCGAGTGACTGTTGTTCCTGCAACAACGCCTGCTGCTGATGTGTTGGCGATGAACCCTGATGGCGTATTTCTTTCTAATGGGCCGGGTGATCCAGAGCCATGTACTTATGCAATTGCAGCGATCAAAACAATTCTAGAACAAAAAATACCAACTTTTGGTATTTGTTTAGGACATCGATTATTAGCTTTAGCCAGTGGTGCTAAAACTGAGAAGATGAAGTTCGGTCATCATGGTGCTAACCACCCTGTACAAGAAAAGTCCTCGGGGCGAGTGATGATTAGTAGTCAAAACCATGGTTTTGCTGTGGATGAAAAAACATTGCCTGCAAATATTAAAGCAACTTACCATTCATTATTTGATGGAAGCTTGCAAGGGATTGAGCGTACAGATTGTCCAGCAATGAGCTTTCAAGGACACCCAGAAGCCAGTCCTGGTCCACATGATGTAGAGTCATTATTTGATCAATTCATCGAAATGATGGATACACATTCAGCTAACAAATAACCGAGTAGATTTAACGAACTATGCCAAAAAGAACCGACATAAAATCGATTTTATTATTAGGTGCAGGCCCTATTGTGATAGGTCAAGCATGTGAGTTTGACTACTCAGGAACACAAGCGTGTAAAGCGTTAAGAGAAGAAGGATATCGGGTAATTCTGGTCAATTCTAATCCAGCAACGATTATGACTGACCCCGATATGGCTGATGCTATCTATATCGAGCCAATTGACTGGCAAACAGTTGAAAAAATCATTGCAAAAGAAAAGCCTGATGCGGTTCTACCCACAATGGGCGGACAAACAGCATTAAATTGTGCTTTAGATTTAGATAAACATGGCGTATTAGAAAAATACGGTGTGGAAATGATTGGTGCAACCAAAGAAGCCATTAATATGGCTGAAGATAGAGATTTGTTTAACCAAGCAATGGGGCGCTTAGGTTTTGAAGTTGCTAGATCTAAAACTGCTCATACAATGGAAGAAGCTTTTGCTGCACAAGCTGAAGTAGGTTACCCAACTGTTGTACGTCCTTCATTTACGATGGGTGGAAGTGGTGGTGGGATTGCTTATAATAAAGAAGAATTTGTTGCAATCTGTGAGCGTGGCTTATATCTATCACCAACTAATGAATTACTGGTTGAAGAATCAGTATTAGGTTGGAAAGAATACGAAATGGAAGTGGTGCGTGATACTAACGATAACTGCATCATTATCTGTTCTATTGAAAACTTTGACCCAATGGGTGTGCATACAGGTGATTCAATTACTGTTGCTCCAGCTCAAACATTAACCGATAAAGAATACCAGATTTTACGAAATGTCTCATTAGCAGTGTTGCGTGAGATTGGTGTGGATACGGGCGGCTCAAACGTACAGGTTGCGATTAATCCAGAAGATGGTCGTATGGTAGTGATTGAGATGAACCCAAGGGTTTCTCGTTCATCTGCACTGGCATCTAAAGCAACGGGTTTTCCTATTGCTAAAGTAGCTGCAAAACTAGCGATTGGTTACACACTGGATGAACTGAAAAATGAAATTACAGGTGGTGCAACACCTGCTTCATTTGAGCCAACCATTGATTATGTTGTTACTAAGGTTCCTAGGTTTACTTTTGAGAAATTTCCACAAGCCGATGATAGATTAACTACGCAGATGAAATCTGTGGGTGAAGTGATGGCGATTGGACGTACTTTTCAAGAGTCTTTACAAAAATCTTTACGTGGATTAGAAATTGGTGTTGATGGCTTAGATGAAATTGTTGATTTATCTGACCCTGATTCAGCTGATATTATGCAACGTGAAATGCGTCATCCAGGGCCAGAGCGCTTATGGTACGTAGCAGATGCTTTCCGTAGTGGCATGTCTTTTGATGATATTCATGAAGCAAGTCGAATTGATCCTTGGTTTTTGGCTCAAGTAGAAGATTTAGTATTAACAGAAAAGTCTTTGGCGTCGAAAACTTTAGCAACCTTAAAAGGCAATGAGTTATTTAAGTTGAAGCAGAAAGGTTTCTCAGATGCTCGCTTAGCTAAATTATTGGGTGCTAAAGAATCGGAAGTTCGTAAGTTAAGACATAAACAGAATGTTCGACCTGTTTATAAACGTATCGATTCTTGTGCTGCAGAGTTTTCATCAGATACCGCGTATTTATATTCTACTTATGAAGAAGAGTGTGAAGCACGCGTTTCAGATAAAGAAAAAATCATTATTTTAGGTGGTGGGCCAAACCGTATTGGTCAAGGTATTGAGTTTGATTACTGTTGTGTTCATGCAGCATTAGCTTTGCGTGAAGATGGTTACGAAACCATTATGGTAAATTGTAATCCTGAAACAGTATCAACTGATTTTGATACCTCTGATCGTCTTTACTTTGAATCATTAACGTTTGAAGATGTATTGGAAATTATCCATCTAGAAAAACCTAAAGGTGTGATTGTGCAATACGGCGGTCAAACACCGCTTAAATTAGCACGTGATTTAGAAGCAGCAGGTGCACCTATTATTGGTACTTCACCTGATGCGATTGATTTGGCAGAAGACCGTGAAAGATTTCAGGCATTACTGAATAAATTAGATTTAAAGCAACCACCTAATGGCACTGCACGGTCTGTTGAACAGGCTGTCAGTGTTGCTAAAGAACTGGGTTATCCTTTGGTTGTACGACCTTCCTATGTTTTAGGTGGGCGTGGAATGGAAATTGTATATAACGAAGAAGCATTAACGCGTTATATGAAGGGTGCTATTGGTGTTTCGAATGATGCGCCTGTGTTATTAGACCGCTTTTTAGATGATGCAATTGAAATGGATGTTGATGCTATTTATGATGGTGAAACATTATTAATTGGTGGCTTAATGCAGCATGTTGAGCAAGCTGGTGTGCATTCAGGTGACTCAGCATGTTCTATTCCTCCTTATGATTTACCAAAACATATACAAGATCAATTGCGTGTGCAAGTCGGTCAAATGGCAGAGGCATTAGGTGTTCGAGGTTTGATGAATACTCAGTTTGCGATTCAAGGTGAAAATATTTATGTACTAGAGGTTAATCCTAGAGCATCAAGGACCGCACCTTTCGTATCTAAAGCAACAGGCTATCCATTAGCAAAAATTGCTGCCTTATGTATGGCGGGTAAGTCACTTAAAGAACAAGGAATTACAGAAGAGTGTGTGCCTGATTATTTTTCAGTAAAAGAAGCTGTATTTCCTTTTGTTAAATTTCCAGGTGTTGATCCATTATTAGGACCTGAAATGAAATCAACAGGCGAAGTAATGGGTGTCGGTAAAACGTTTGGTGAAGCCTTTGCTAAATCACAACGAGCAGCGGGTGTTGATTTGAGTGCTGGCGGTAAAGCGCTTATTAGTATTCGTGAAGCAGATAAACCGAAAGTAGTTGAAGTTGCTAGGATGTTAATTGAAAATAACTATCAAGTTGTAGCAACAAAAGGAACCGCAAGAATAATTGAAGCAGCTGGCCTAGCTTGTGAAACTGTGTATAAAGTTAACGAAGGACGCCCTAATACTGTTGATATGATTAAGAATGATGAAATTCAATTAATTATTAATACAACCGATGGTGTTAAGGCGATTAAAGATTCGTTTACTATGCGTAGAGAAGCGCTACAACATCATGTGACGTATTACACAACGATGGCTGGTGCAAAAGCAGCATGTTATGCATTAGGTGAGTTAAATGCGGGTGATGTTAATTGCTTACAGGATTTGCATAGTAGTTTAAAGTAATTGTAGTGCGGACTTTTAAAGTCCGCCTTATCATTAATATTAAAAAAGGCTGGCTTTTGTCAGCCTTTGTTTTATTTGTCCTTAATAATGGACTAAGAAGATTGGAGATTGAGATATGGTAGATAAAGTACCCCTTACCGTAGTTGGCGCGGACAAATTGCGTGATGAATTAAAAGAATTAAAATCAGTCGTTAGGCCAAGAATTGTTAAAGATATTTCAGAAGCTAGGGCACATGGTGATTTGAAAGAAAATGCTGAATATCATGCCGCAAAAGAACAACAAAGTTTTACTGAGGGTCGTATTAGCGATATAGAAGGAAAGTTATCAAACGCACAAATTATTGATGTCACAACAATAGATGCCGGTGGGAAAGTTATTTTTGGTGCGACAGTAGAAATTGAAGATATTGATACAGAAGATGTTGTTACCTATCAAATTGTAGGTGTGGATGAGGCCGAGATAAAAGAAGGTCGAATTTCAGTCAGTTCACCTATAGCAAGAGGACTGATAGGTAAAGAAGTTGAAGATGTGGTGACTATTAAGACACCAAGCGGAAAAAAAGAATACGAAATATTGTCTATACAGTATATATAAGAGCAGGTAAAAGTTTCAAGGCTAAAGGGAGAGCTTGGAGTCCTCTCCTGATGGAGAGGGTTGGGAGAGGAGAAATTAAAATAAACTCTTTTGCCCTAACTCAATTTAATTGCAGGTATGTAAGGGCGTATTTAAATTGATCGCTGTTATCTTCTTCTAGGCCCTGTAACTTTTTCTACTTTAATCTCTGGTTTTTTACGATAAATAACAATGATCTGGCCTATACTCTGAATAAGCTCTGCTTTAGATTCAGCAACAATTTGCTCTTGGATGACCTTTCTATCATCTCTTTCAGCACGAATTTTAATTTTTATTAATTCGTGAGTATCTAAAGTGATTTCAATTTCTTTGAGTACAGATTCTGTTAAACCGGATTGACCGACTATAATAACGGGTTTTAATGTATGGGCCTGGGCTTTAAATTGCTTTTTTCTGACAGAATTCACACTGTTGTCCTAATTAATAAAATAATATAATTCTACACTACAAACGATATGGCGCGTAGCAAAAGCAGTAATCAATGGATGCAAGAGCATTTTGATGATGAATATGTAAAGAAAGCACAGGCAATGGGCTACCGCTCGCGCTCTACATTTAAGCTGGTTGAGATTCAGGAAAAAGATAAAATTATCAAGACAGGGATGAATGTGATCGATTTAGGCGCCGCACCAGGCGGATGGTCTGATTATGCTAGGAAAATTGTAGGTAAAAAAAATAAAGTCATTGGGCTGGACTTATTGGCTATTGATCCGATTGAAGGTGTTGACTTTATTCAAGGTGATTTTAGAGAAAACGATGTATTAGATGAGTTAATGCAAGTTTTAGATGGGGCTCCAGTTGATCTGGTTATGTCCGATATGGCTCCAAACATAAGTGGAAATAAGGCTATGGATCAGCCGCGTTCTATTTATCTAGCTGAGTTGGCTTTAGATACGGCTCAAACTGTTTTAACAAAAGGTGGAACTTTTTTGATTAAAATGTTCCAAGGAGCAGGATTTGATGAATATAAGAAAGATGTGACAAAATGCTTCACATCAGTAGTGATAAGAAAGCCAAAATCATCAAGACCAAGAAGTAAAGAAGTATATATTTTGGCTAAAGGGTTTAAAAAATAAGATTTGACTCTATATCAGTAAAATAATTGCGATTATTCGGATGGCTTAATCCTGATATAATCATTTAGTTTTTTATAATTTAGGGCCAGTGTGGTCTAGGGCGTGTATCTTGAACGATATGGTTAAAAATGTAGTTTTGTGGATTGTCATCGCAGTTGTGCTGATGTCTGTCTTTAATAATTTTGGTTCTCGAACCGCACGTAGTGATGGTTCCATCTCTTATTCTCAGTTTCTAGATTCAGTAAAAGCTGGACAAGTTCAGCAAGTTACAATTGATGAGCATAATATTAAGGGAAGAATGCAGACAGGTGAAAAGTTTAGAACTTATGCACCTGATGATAATCATTTAATTGATGATTTATTGCAAAATGCTGTTGAAATTAAAGCTCAGCCTCCAGAGGAGCCTTCATTATTGATGACATTATTGATGTCATTTGGTCCTATCTTATTGTTGATTGCTGTGTGGATATTCTTCATGCGTCAAATGCAAGGTGGCGGTGGCGGTGGTCGTGGTGGAGCAATGGGTTTTGGTAAAAGTAAAGCCAGAATGCTTGAGCAAGACCAAAATAAAGTGACTTTTGCAGATGTTGCCGGTTGTGATGAAGCTAAAGAAGAAGTTGAAGAAATGGTCGACTTCTTAAAAGATCCTGCTAAATACCAAAAATTAGGTGGTAGTGTTCCTCGTGGAGCATTAATGGTTGGGCCTCCAGGAACAGGTAAAACTTTATTAGCGAGAGCAATCGCTGGTGAAGCAAAAGTACCTTTCTTTACAATTTCAGGTTCTGATTTTGTAGAAATGTTTGTGGGTGTTGGTGCGTCACGTGTACGTGATATGTTCGAACAAGCTAAAAAACATGCGCCTTGTATTATCTTTATTGATGAGATTGATGCGGTAGGTCGTTCTCGTGGTGCAGGTTTAGGTGGTGGTAATGATGAGCGTGAACAAACATTAAACCAATTATTGGTTGAAATGGATGGTTTTGAAGGTCACGAAGGTATTATTGTTATTGCGGCTACAAACCGTGCTGATGTATTAGATAATGCTTTATTACGTCCTGGTCGTTTTGATAGACAAGTTAACGTTGGACTGCCTGATATTAAGGGTCGTGAACAGATTTTAAATGTTCATATGAAAAAAGTACCAGCTGCTGATGATGTGATTGTTAAATACATCGCGCAAGGTACTCCAGGGTTTTCTGGTGCGGATTTAGCTAACTTAATTAATGAAGCGGCTTTATTTGCAGCAAGAAAAAATAAACGTACTGTGACTATGGCTGATTTAGAAAAGGCCAAAGATAAATTGATCATGGGTGTTGAAAGACATTCTATGGTAATGGATGAGAAAGAAAAAAGAATGACGGCTTATCATGAGGCTGGTCACGCCATTGTTGGTAAATTAGTACCAGAGCATGACCCTGTTTATAAAGTAAGTATCATGCCTCGTGGAAGAGCATTAGGTGTAACAATGTTCTTACCAGAAAAAGATCAGTACAGTGCAAGTAAGCAAAAATTAGATAGTATGATTTCTAGTTTGTATGGCGGTCGTATTGCAGAAGAGCAAATATTTGGCTGGGAGCAAGTTTCAACAGGTGCTTCAAATGATATTGAAAGAGCAACTGAATTAGCTAGAAATATGGTGACTAAATGGGGATTATCTCGTCGTTTAGGGCCTTTAGCTTATGGTGAAGAAGATGGTGAAGTATTTTTAGGTCACTCTGTTACTCAAAATAAATCTATTGCAGAAGGTACAGCGGTAACTATTAATGAAGAAGTAAGAAAAATTATTGATCAAAATTACCAGCGAGCTGAGCAAATTTTGAAAGATAATGAAGATATTTTACATACTATGTCTGATGCTTTGATGAAGTATGAAACCATTGATAAATATCAGTTGGAAGATCTAATGGATAGAAAACCTGTTAGAGACCCTCAAGGTTGGGATGATACTCCTCCTCCATCAAATGATAATGAAGCTAAATCCGAAAAGGATGATGCGGATAAAAAAGAGGATGGAAAAGACGACTCCTCTATAGATGGTGCTGCAGAGCAAAACTAAGGAAATAAAACACTAAAAAGGAGAGGCTTAATGTCTCTCCTTTTTTTTGTGATAAAGAATTTACTAAATAGTTGTAATTTATGTGGACATAACAACGATGAAAAAGAAATATTTTGGTACAGATGGAATTAGAGGTGAAGTAGGTAAACATCCTATAACACCAGACTTTATGCTTCAATTAGGATGGGCAACAGGACGAGTATTTGCAGAAGAAGGCTATGGCTTTGTTATCGTTGGTAAAGATACTAGAATTTCCGGATATATGTTTGAATCTGCATTAGAAGCGGGCTTGTCTGCTGCGGGTGTCGATACAAAACTTCTTGGACCAATGCCAACACCAGGGGTGGCTTATTTAACTAGAACATTAAGAGCTAAAGCTGGCATTGTTATAAGTGCATCCCATAATCCTTATTATGATAATGGGATCAAGTTTTTCTCAGTTGAAGGTAAAAAACTACCTGATGAACTTGAGCTTAAAATTGAGAAATATCTAGATTCGCCTATGACTACTGTCGAGTCAGCAAAATTAGGTAAGGCAAAACGATTAACAGATGCTGCTGGCCGATACATTGAGTTTTGTAAATCAACTGTACCAACTAGTTTAGATTTTAATGGATTACGTATAGTAGTTGATTGTGCGAATGGAGCAACATACCATATCGCACCGCATGTTTTTAGAGAGATTGGTGCTGAAGTTGTTACTATTGGTGCAGAGCCAGATGGCTTGAATATCAATGAAGAATGTGGAGCAACAAAGCCAGAATTATTAGCTGAAAAAGTTATCGAGTACCGCGCTGATTTAGGTATTGCATTAGATGGTGATGGTGATCGTCTGATAATGGTCGATGAGAAAGGTGAAGTAGTTGATGGTGACGAATTAATTTATATTATTGCAAAATCACATCAGAGTGCTGGGTCAAAAGACAAAACAGTCGTTGGAACATTAATGACCAATTTAGGCGTAGAGCATGCTCTAAAGAAAATTGGTATTGATTTAATACGCGCTAATGTTGGTGATCGTTATGTAATGGAGATGTTAGATAAGCATAACAGTGTATTGGGTGGAGAAGGGTCTGGTCATATTATTTGTTTGGATAAGACTACGACAGGTGACGGTATAGTTGCAGCACTACAGGTTTTAGCTGAAGTTCAGCAAAGTGGTAAAAGTTTGCATGAACTTAAAGCAGATACTAAAAAATATCCTCAAATTTTGAAAAATGTAAGAGTAAATAAAAAAGTCAATTTAGATGAGGTTGAAGAAATTCAAAAAGCAGTAAAAGCCGTAGAGAAAAGCATGGGCAGTAAAGGGCGTGTTCTTTTGAGGGCATCGGGAACCGAGCCTTTGATTCGAGTTATGGTTGAAGGTGAAAATTATGATGATGTACTTAAGTATGCTGATCAATTAGTTGATGTTGTAAAGAAAGCAATCTAAGCTTGAACTAGAGTGCTTTACCCTATATTATAAGCGGTTTAGTTTTTATCGGAGTATGACATGCGTCAATCTATAGTGATGGGTAATTGGAAAATGAACGGTTCACGTTCAGAAGGGATTGAATTAGCAAATGCAATTATTGCTGGTCTAAGTGATGGTGATAAAGGTATTGCTGTATGTGTTCCTACCGTTTATTTATCGGATATTGAAAATGTCGTAAGAAACACTCCATTAGCGTTAGGTGGTCAAAATGTAGCTGATCATGAGTCAGGCGCATACACCGGTGAAACTTCAGCATTGATGTTGAAAGAAACTGGTTGTTCTTATGCCTTGGTAGGGCATTCAGAAAGACGTTCATACTACGGCGATACTAATGAATCAGTTGCAGCGCGTTTTTGCCAAGCACAAAAAGAAGGGATCATTCCAGTTCTTTGTATTGGTGAAACATTAGAAGAACGTGAAAGCGACACAACATTTGCAGTTATTGATGAGCAATTAAATGCCGTTATTGATATGGCTGGTGTTGATGCTTTAGCTAACTCTGTTATTGCTTATGAGCCTGTATGGGCAATCGGTACTGGTAAAACAGCCTCTGATGCACAAGCACAAGAAGTACATAAATACATTCGTGAGCAAATCGCAGCAAAAAGCCAAGCAATTGCTGAAAATGTTCAAATTGTATACGGTGGTAGCGTTAAACCAGACAATGCAAAAGCAATTTTTGCAATGCCTGATATTGACGGTGGCTTAATTGGTGGAGCTTCATTAGACGCAGCATCATTTTTAGCGATTTATAAATCGATTTAAGTAGAAAAGAGATATGTATCAAATAATCATAATTGTTCATGTATTGTTGGGCCTAGGTGTTATTGGCTTTGTATTAATTCAGCAAGGTAAAGGTGCTGATGCTGGTGCTGCGTTTGGTAGCTCTTCAGGTACAGTTTTTGGTGCGCAAGGAGCATCTTCCTTTTTATCAAGAACAACTGCAATTTTGGCAGCTTTGTTTTTTGCTACAAGTCTCGGTCTAGCAGTAATGAGTGGCAATACAGAAGGTGAAGCTGATTTAATGGAGGCAGGTGAAGATGTTTTTGCTGATGTGCCTTTAGTTAATGAAGTAGAAGTTATACCTGCTATTGATACTCTTCCTGTTATTAAAGAAGAATTGCCAGCAGAAGTTAAAAAGATTCAACAAGAAATAGCTACAATGGCTGAAGAAGTAAGTGTTGAGACAGATAAAGTCGCTGACACAGTAGAAATTGAAGCTGATAAGCTTGTTGACACTATAAAGCTAGAAGCTGGCAAAGTAGTAGTTGAATAAAAGACCCTCAAAAAAAGCCGATGTGGTGAAATTGGTAGACACGCCATCTTGAGGGGGTGGTGACTTAGGTCGTGCCGGTTCAACTCCGGCCATCGGCACCAAATAGGAACCTTATACAAGCTAAACTGTATAAATTTAAAAAGCCCAAGACTCAAAAGGTCTTGGGCTTTTTTTATGTTTGTATTTATATATTAATAACTAAACCATAGCATAATAAATGAGTAATGAAATAATCAATCAAGTACCTTCAATGGATAGGGCTAAAGAATTAGAGCAGCAAGCGAAGGAGGGCTTAAGTCAATTAAAGCAAGGTCAAGATAAAGTGGTAATTGCTTGCCATAAAATGAGGGATACTAAGGCATATTCAGCTCTTGGTTTTGATTCTTACTATGCTTGGGGTGAAAGTGCTCTTAACTTAAAAAAATCAAGACTTAATGAATTAGCTTTGGCCGGTGAGGTACAGCAGGAATTATTAATTGGAATGGATGCTGGTGTAAAAGGGAATGATATAGAGATTGCAGCTGAAGTTATTGAGGGAATAGAAGGGGAGGTATCTTCTATAGACTCTCCTAACTTTACTGAAGAGAAAGATGATTTAAGCGTATTGAAGCCTGTATCGACTGTTGCTGATTTATCAGAGATAACAACACCTCAATTAGTTGCCTTAGCTAAAGCTCCTAAAGGGGAGAGATTGTCAATTCTTGATAAAGTAGTTGTTGAGGCTAAAGAAGAAGATAAAGCTATTACTACTAGTGTTATTAAAGAAGCAGTAAAAGCCTCGGCTGATCCCATTGAATATAAAGAGCCATCAGAGAGTGAAAAAGCAGTAGCAATCAAAAAACAACATAAATCTATGATGGGTAAAGTAAGTAAATTATGTGCAGACTTAAATGGACTTGATACTGCGCAAGTCGATAGTGAGGAAGTAGAAAGCTGGAAGACATATTTAGATGATGTCAAAGAGTCAATTTCAGCTCTTGAGAAACAGCTAGGATTTGATTAAAATTTTATAGCGTTATCTTTGTTAGATTGCTAAGAAAGTAAGGGAGAGCCGTATTAATCGGTTAAAAGGATGGCAATGATTTATTGTGGTTCAGTTGATAGAAATAAAGCGCTCTGGAGAAGTTTAAAAAATGCCTGATAAGTTTCAGGGTCTTCAACAGCATAAATATTGTGTTGAATGCTGGTACGAACCATTAGTTGGGTCTCTTCCTTGGGCCGAATGGTTACCGAAATACGTGTGAGATCATTACGATATTGGAATGGTCCATACGTTCGATAGTTAGTTGAAAAAATGACCAAATTATCTGTTTTATAAGTGTAGTAAGTTGGGTTGTTTTGCCAAGCGCTTCCACTTTGATATAATTTTTTAGCTGATACAATACCAAACTCACCATCCATTACATCTATGTCAAAATAAAGATCCTGTAATGTGCTTATTATTGCTAGCATTAGTTTGTCTTTATCAGTAGTATCAAAAACTCTTGTTTGTATGGATCGCATTTTTACCTGACTACTTTCTGATATTAGAATCTGGTCTTGTGAATTCCATTGTATTGCTGCACCCCATTGCATGGTGCAACCTGACAATAGGAAGCATATACCTAATATTGATAAATAGGATAAGACTCGTTTCTCTGGTTTTGATGAAAATATCATTTGAATCAGGTCAATGGTTAGGTTTTTTTAACTAAGATGAAAAAAGAGATTTTTGTAAAGTAGTAAAAAAATTCTGGTAAACCTTTGGGTCTTCAATTGGTTTGGTATTAAAAATTGCATTTGCACGAATTTCCATTTGATTGTCGCCTTTAGGTTTTATCATTACAGTAGCTTCAACAAACCCAGAATTTCCTGATCCTGCAAATTTAGCAGCAGTCACTAGTCCTAGTGGTGCATTAACACGCTCTACAATAAAGCCTAAATCCATCAAAGCAGATACTACCGCACGTAATGTTTTTTGCTGATCTGATAGATCAAAAACCCTGGTTTGATAACTCCTGATTTTCATCTGAGCTTCAGTAAGGGCTAATAAATTAGCTGGTGGTTTGCTCGAGCCCGTGCTGCAGGCCTGAAGGATGAATAAAAAAGATAATATTAAAACTCTACCATTCATGTGATTGTTGTCCTTAAATCTGATGTATTTCAAGAAATACAGACTTAGAAAGTTTGGCAAAAAATTGTTGATAAATTTTAGCGTTGTAAATCATTTCCATGCTTTGTGAGCCAGGGGGAATAGATTGGCTGCCACTCGCCCCGTCACTTTTCCATATTGTTCTATAAAAAACAATACGAACATTGAACCGTGAAGAACTATTGTCTATAGGGTGCATTACTAAAGTGGCCGCAATCTGTTGATGTAGATCAACAGGAATAATGATAGCTGTTTGAGCAAAAAGGCCTAATAAAAAAACAAACCCACGAGTGATTTCTTGGCTGTATTCTCGAGCACTACGTTCTTTTACAGCTCGTAGCATCCCTGCAGCTGTATTGCTTTCTTCAATTTGGAAACCTAAATCCTGAAGTACTGCCGCAGATGCTGATAGCAATTCAGTGTCTTTAGATGATTCAATGATGCGTGATTGAAGCGCTTTGTGCTTTGCGCTTGATGGTGACAGTTGAAAAAATGATTCTGGTTTTGGCATTGTGTTACATGACGTTAAAAACACAGTCAAAAGTAGGAAAGAGAATATTTTCACAATAATTTAGCTACAGCAATTAATAAGTGTTTTTTAAAATTGAGAGTAATTGTAAGCAAAATCCCTTACTAATTTGTGCTCATCGTATTTAATAATTACAGTTAATGTTTTTTGGCTAGATGTACTATGGTTTTGACTTGTATTAGCTCCGAAAATGATTAATGTGCCAAAAGCAGAATTATTTGTATCTACGCTGTTGCTAGAAACTTTGTCATATATCCAAACCTCTCTACGTTTCTCATCAGTAGTTACTATGTTTGGGGACCCTAGTATTCCAGCAACATCAGAAGCGGGCATGCCAATTTTTATTTCGCCTTGAACTTTGCCAACAGTTAGGTTACTTGTGGCTCCATTTGAGTTGACGTCAGTAGGGTGGGTAATGCAAGAAGGTAAGGTTGCTACTATTGAGAGGATTAATAATAAAGATTTTTTTTGCATAAATTTTCCTTAATATTTTTGTGGCGATAATTATTTTTACAAACTACTCTTGTTGCAGTTGTGTGTCAATATTAATTGCTCCTAAGTTTTGAAAGATAATTATGTTCAATTTTCATCTAGCTTCATCCGAAGTAGAGACAAGGCATGCCTTGTCTCTACAGACTCAAGCGATAATACTACCGGGACGATTAATATCTATAATATTAAAGACTTTAAGTTGTGTATCCTGTTTAGTGTAGCTACATCATACTGTGCAGGTCACGTTGTTTACACAACTAAGATACTTTACGATCAGGCAGCATTCAAAAGACCCAAGAATGCCTTCGAGAAACTCGATCACCAATTCTATGTCGATATGACAGCAACCTATGTAGGTTTTTTAGGTAAAAAGTTGATCTTGGATTGACCGTTCAGAATCTGTTGGGTAATTGGGGGTATATCTCTGTGCAATGGCAAAAAACCAATACAGCCTTCGTGGATGGTCGTTATTGCTGACATTACAAGCACTGTTTTAGGTTTGTTTTTTGATATAACACTACATTATTAAATCTGAAAATAAATTTTAGATTTCTATTAAGGAAATATTAGAGCCCTTTAAGCTCGATTGCTCGGGTTGGGATAGGCCTGTACGGCGAAAGTTTTTAGTGTAAAATCTCATCTGAACGCCTCCTTTGTTAAGGTTTAGCTGTGTTGTGTGCCTTTATCCTAGTTTTGATGTGCAAGGGACAAGATGAGCTGGTGTATAGAATAAATGAAGAGGTTGATGTTCTACTAGAAAAAAATTAATAAGCCCCTTGGTTAGAATAAAGTTATCCTTTAATTCTACCTTTTCTCCCATACTTTATAAGAGGTTTTTTATTTACCTTATGGAAAAACCAATTATTTATTTTGCTAACGAACTGGCTGAGCTATTAAAACAACTTGAGCAACCAAAGGTACAGCCACTAAAACTAATCATCCATGTGGGTACACCAAAAACTGGCACAACAAGCTTACAAACCTACCTAGATAAAAAACAGCGAAAGCTTAGGGGAAAAGGGGTTCTTTACCCACATAATCTAGAAAAGTTACAAAATTTCACAGCACCAAAACACCAATGGTTTGAGAAGAACTTAGTTGCCACAAACGTGGAAAGTTTCCTAGAAAACTTTAAAAACATAATCTCGCAAGTTAAAAAAGACACGCACACCATAATTCTGTCATCTGAAGGTATCTATAATTACTGGTGGGACTTTCCTAGCGAATCAAAAGATGTGTTACGGGAGCTGAGTAAATGTTTCGATATTGAAATCTGGGTATGGTTTCGTGAGCCACTTGTGTTTATTGAAAGTTATTACAAGCAATGTATTCGCAACCCACAAGTTAAAAATAACCCTTGTTATGGCAAAGACTTATCCTTTGCTGAAATGTTAGATATCAAATGGTTTTCTCAACATTTAGATTATCAAGGTTTCGTTACTGAGTGCCAAGAGCTGTTTGGTAAAAAAAACGTTTCAGTATTTAAATATGAAGGTGATGTGGTACAAGAAGTTATCCATAAATTAGGGTTAGCAACTCCACACGATAATCCGACTCCAAGGCAAAATAAAAGTTTAAACAGTGCTTCAATAGCATTGCTAAGAACAATAAATCGCTATAACATTAAAGCAAAAGACAAAGAGCTTTTGATGCCTCATTTAAAAGAAATCAATAGAATTGTTGATAATTACGCAGATGATATATTGATTGATGAGGAATCAAAGAAAAAAGTTCTGAAGGTCTCCAATGTTATAAAATCCTGATTCTTTACTTCTTATTTAAGATAAATTCCACGCTTAAAGGTGACATAGCCTAAAGTTTTATTAAAATAGGGCGATGTATTATGTTAGATGAACAATGCTTAGGAGGATATTCAAATGAATAATGAAATCAAAAATAGTAATGTGGAAAGTATTGAAGAGTTGGTGAACTCAAGTCTGGATATTGCAGCAGAAGAAATAATGGAGGATGATTCTAAGTCTGAAGACGAGCTTGTAGAAACAAGTGAAGAAGACGTGGATGTAATTGATGATGAAACTGAAGAGATAGTTATGCAAAGCGAATCTGATGTTGAATCTGAAGAAATTGTTGATCCATCATTAAATGAAACAAGCGAACCAGAATATGTAGCTGAAGAAGAGGTATTGGACGAAAATGATTTGGGTGAAACTCTAGATGAGCCTGAATTAGAGCTTGATTCTGAACTTAATGAATCAATAGAGACTGAATTAGAAAGTACTGATGATCAAGAGTTACAAACTGAAACTGACATGGTAGAAGAGGGAAATGAAATAACGGATGCACCTGAGCCGGTCAAAGAAACGGTCAAGTTAGAGTCTTTAGATGCACTAGAAACTGAAGTTTCTGAGCTTGAAAGTGAGATACAAACACAAATGGACAAGCTGGTAACAAAGGCTGATCATTTAAAAAATAATATTCAAAATAAACTTCAACGTGTTTCTGAAAAAAATGAGGAATTGCAGCAGCAGGTCATTAAGCTAGAGCAACAATTATCAAAATCAGAACAAAAAGTAGAAGAGTTAGCAGACGTGCAAGATAGGCAGCAAGAAACTATTAAGAAGCTGATTAAAATCTTAAAAGGTGTTAATACTAAAATTGCTGATTTATATGATAAAGACTAGTGTAATGGTCTAAAAACACGCTATCGGGAAGTTTGATTAGAGATCGGGTTTTTGAACACTCCTTTGCTAATCAAGTCTTCGCATTTGGCGCAGATAAGGAGCTGAGCTCATTTTGTTCGAGTCCTCAAACTTGCAACTGACGGTTGTGGACACGATAGCACTTGACTATTACCTATCAGAGTTATTTCTTCTTTTTTTGAATGAGTACATTCAGCCATATCCAGTCATTCAAATATTTAGTTTTAAAAAATTCAGCATCATATGATTTTTAATTGGAAACAAATGGCGCTGATAGGTGGAAACTATTGGATGCTGATTAACACTAAATACGCAATATTTGAATATATTGAGGTGTTTTATAATGGAGAGAGAATTCATTCTGCAATTGACTATTTGTCACCCCTAGAAATTATGAAATGTAGCAAAAACTGTCTAACTTTGTGTCCTGAAAAGTTTTGACTCATCAATACTGTTTATTTAAGTGAAGTACATTAAGCTAATATACTACTTACCCCCATATAAAACCCCTTTCAATCGTACTACAGTATAGTTGTAGCAACATATTTTTTGTGTTAGTGTCGCGATTAGAAAGATAAAAAACCAGAAAGGGTATTAGCGTGGATATTAAATTTCAATGTAAAAAAACTCAGTACTTATTAATAACGATTCTGGTATCTTTTTTTGTTAACATATCCCATGCAGGGATAATAGATACCCGTCCAGGAAATGGTAGTTTTACGGGGTATTTATCTTCAGGGCCTGACACTATTGGGGGGTATTCATAGCCGATGACACAAACTTGGCTTCATTTTCAGTATTAACAAGAGTCAAAGATGGACAATCACTCAAAGCAATTGTAATGAATACTGATGGGGTCGGTAAACCCATAGGATTACCAATATGGACTAGTGAACTTATTAGTGGCCCAGCGGAGTTCAAAGAATATGAGTTCACACCCAACATAGCAATAAGTCCAGGGACGAAATATTTTATAGGTGTGGATTGTGGCATATACACATCGGCTTCTTGTGACTTATTAATTTCTGCTGATTATGGCGAGAATTATGATATTTCTGACGGGAATATATGGGGGAATTACGGCTTTGGCTTTATCTCACGAAAATCAGCAAATATTGCTACAAAAATAGTGATGGATAGTGGAAGCTCTTCATCAAATTTTAGGTGGCACTGGAAGTTTAATAACGTACAAGAAGCTGTATCCCTTACAGACAATGTTTACCTCTCTGCAACTATTTATAACGATTCAACCTCTACAGAAAATTTACTGTGTTGTGCGAGTACCAATCAAATCACATTGGACTCTGTGATTGGAAGAAACCTTACCTCATATAATTTCTTTTTTACAACCAATTTTACAGGCAATGAATTTTTAGATTTAGCTCCAGGGGAAAGTAAAACCTTTAATTTAGGTTTTTTATCGCCACTTTCTTCAGGAGTTATCCCCGGAGATTTTTCAATAAAAGGAAAAATTTTATTAAATAATAACTCGGATGAAATGCAAGCTGATAATTTTTTCTCATTTACAGCTGGCAATACTGATTTAGATTCTGATGGTGATGAACTTTCTGATCTAGATGAACTTCTTTATGGGACTAATCCTAATATTTCAGATACCGATGGTGATGGGATTCTGGATGGTGAGGAAGTTGTAGTTGGTGATGATGGGTTTATAACTAATCCATTACTTTTAGATTCCGATGACGATGGTATATATGACAATATTGAAATATTTATTGGTTACAACCCATCGGGTGATGAAGATATTGATAGTGATAAAGATGGTTTGCCTGACACATGGGAACGTTTAGGGTTTTATTATAATAATGACACAAAAGTAGACATTGATTTGCCAGATGAGGGGGCAACAGTTGGCAAAAAAGATATATTTGTCTGGATTGATCATATGTATAAACCACCATTAACTAATTCCTCTCAAGGAACAATAAGTTTTTTTCAAACGGATATTGATTTTGAACCCTCTTCCGTTGCTATAGACGCGGTTGAAAAAGCATTTGAACAAAGAGGGATCCATCTACACTTTAAATATGGTGGAGATGATCACCGAGTAAAATTTGATGATGAGGTAAGTAAAACAGAATTTGACAATGGTTTGCCTACCTATCGCGAAGACAAATCAATTGATACTCACGAAAGATTTGAAGAGATACATTCTCGTGTATATAGATATATTTTGATTGGAAAGAAAACATATGAAAAGGGGAGCGGACTTGCAAAGCTTCCTCTGTTGTACCCAGATAACATTGAAGCAACTTTCGTGAATAGCGAAGCATCTTTAGGTTCTAAAAACTTTAAAACAACACTAATGCATGAACTTGGACATGCACTGGGATTAGGGCATGGAGGTCCTCTCTGTGGGGAAGAAATGAATACGTTAATACAAGAACCTACAAAAGTAATGGCAGAGGAGTCCAAAGAAATTCCTAAAAAAATCAAATGTGACAAAGATGAAAACCCTGGTGATTACAGAGATTATAATGAATTAAATCAATATCACTTAAATAATAAACCTAATCACTTGAGTGTAATGAATTATCTATATCAGAAAGGTGGTTTAGTTGCTCGTAGAACAATAATCAACAATGGAATTAAATTTTTGGATAAAGACGGGATTTTAGATTATGCCTCTGTTCCTATTGAAAACCTGGATGAAACTATTTCAGATGGTAAAACTAATTTAGATGATTCAGTGCAAGTAAAAACAGATGAGGATTCTCTTTTTGAGTTGCCTCCTCCTTATGGGTTTCCGTCAAACTCGAGTTGGCCAGATGATTATATGATTTCTTTTTATAAGGCAGCTCGCGGTCCTATTAAGAGTGTACGCAGTTTAGAGTCAGGGCGAATAGGTGAAGAAATGAAATGGACTAAAATATCACCCGAGGAGATAGATATTAATTGGTCTGGTAGGGCTGGTCTTGTAAATGGAGAAGGGAAAACAAAATTAATTGTAGATACTGAATGGGATAAATTAATTTATAAAGCTTTTTGTATTGGACAACCTTATTCGGCAGATTGTGTCCCATGGAATTCAGATGGTGATAGCAGTAATAATGCAAGCACACTTTCTGAACCAAGCCTTACGAGGTATTTCAGTTCCTATCAATATTTTCTATCACTTTATAAAGAGGGAACTCGTCGATTATTAAGCAAGCCTGGAAAAAGATTGCAATTAGGTGCTTTTCTATTAAATGCTGGAAAAGAAAATGATACATATCTCGTAGATGTAAAAACGGATAATGGGTGGGCTGTTGAAACTGATACTTCTGTTGCTTTGGATTCTGGACATAATCAAGTATTGAGTTTTTTTGTAAATGTGCCAGATGATGTGAATATAGGTCATAAAGAAAGGATAAGAATTAAAGCATTCAGTCAAGGAAATACTGGCTTATCTGAGGAAATTAGTTTTTTCATAATAATTAAAGACACCCTCCCGGAAGATGCTGATTCTGATAATTTGTCTGATGATGAAGAAATTGCATTTGGACTTGACCCTGCTAACCCTGACACAGATGGAGATGGTGTTTACGATGGGGTTGAGTTAATCGATGTGGATAACCCAGAAGATGGTGATCGAGATGGAAAAATTGATGCTATTGACCCAGATAATTTTATTTTTGTTGACAGTGATGATGATGGCCTAAGCGATGAAAATGAAGTTAGTTTAGGGCTTAATCCATATAATCCTGATACAGATGATGACGGGATCAATGATGGTGTTGAAGTGGAGCTAAGACGGCCTGATTCGATACCATTCGATTTTGATAAAGATGGGATAATAGATGCTCTTGAGGATGGAGAAACAGCATATGATGGAATTATTCATGTCGACATTGATATCAAACCCGCAAGCGATGAAAACAGTATCAATCTTGGAGCAAAAGGTGTTATCCCTGTAGCAATTTTGAGTTCTTACGTATTTAATGCAACTCAAGATATAAAGCTAGAATCATTGACTCTAGCTGGTGTCACCGTTAAAACGCCAGGCAAAAGCAATAAGATACTTTGTTCGTCTGATGATGTGAATAATGATGGATTAAATGACTTAGTGTGTCAGTTTGAAAACAACCTAGGCATTGATATTGGCGATACAACAGTGCTATTAGAAGGTATGACAGTTGATAATATCCCTATTCGTGGTGCAGATCTTGTAAGAATAGCACCTAAAAGTTAGAGTAATATGACTACAAGTAACTGGGGACTTAGGACTATCACAAAAGAGCCAAACTAAATTGAACTTGGTTTGGCTTCTTTATTAGTTTCAACAATATGAATAATTCAGATGCTGAATGACCGCAGTGGGTCGATGACAGTCAGTCATCCGATGGGCATATCAAAGATATTCCTGATTACCCATAAGTTTCCGCAACTTTAATTGAAAACTATAGTCGAAGAAATAGGTTACTCTGGAGATAAGGTCATGAGCAAAAATAAAGTTCAGTTTC
>Ga0105355_10001447_pt1 | contig 21875 bp, 9 predicted proteins | sample GOMGulsemesocosm_2_FD_83508 | JGI IMG/M metagenome (GOLD analysis project Ga0105355, IMG submission 83508) | Methane-oxidizing microbial communities from mesocosms in the Gulf of Mexico - GOM9C Gulf of Mexico | ecosystem: Environmental > Aquatic > Marine > Cold seeps | place: Gulf of Mexico...
AGATTTCACCCTCGATCTCACCAGCGTGAGCAGCAACGTCAACGCCGCGGCCAGTGATTTACAAGCGACTGGCTCGATCACCGATGATGCTGGCACCGCCGGCACGCCAAGCGCGCCGGATAATGTCTTTGCGATTATCGAGCAAACCACTGATGCAACCGAAGGCAGCCCTGCGACCTTTACCGTGACGTTAGTCGATAAAGATGGCGACCCGGTAACGGTCAGCCAAGCGACCGATGTTACCGTCACCTTTGGCGGCGGCACGGCTGAAGCCGGTGATTACACCGCAACCACCCAAACAGTGACCATTGCAGCCAACAGCGCAAGCCAGGTTGTCAGCGTCGATACTGCGGTTGATAGCGACACCGATAATGAAACGTTCAATGCCACCATCAGTGATGTTCAAGACACCGGTGAGTTTGAAGCCATTAGTGTCGGCAGCGCCGATACCGCAACGGCAACCATTACCGATTTAGGTTTGCCCACCATAAGCGTGGCTGATATTCAGGTTGAGGAAGAGGCCGGCAGTTCAATAAATGGAAGTTTTAGCGTTTCAGCACAAGCTGGAATAGATACTATTTTCATTACAGATATCTCAGGTCAGGCAATCAATGTCACCGCAACGTCTACCGACCCCATTGAGGTTGTTGGTGTTTACGGGAAAATTGTAATCACCGGATATGTTAACGGCATCCTTAGCTATACCTACACTGAAACGGCTGGTGCGCAAGATCACAATGAGAATAATGACAATATAAACGAAAGCTTTACCATTAAGATTATTGACAATGTAGGTCAAGAAGCAACCAAAGATCTTGGTGTTCGAATTACCGATGACACACCAGTAGCGGCAGCCGATGCAAACTTCGTCACCGAAGACTCGGCCACCGATACGGCCAGTGGCAATGTCATCGCGGGTACAACTGTGCTGCAAAGTAGCTCGCCTACGGGCGGTCCAGATAACGTTGGGGCTGATAGCGATGGCGCGCGAATTAGCAACATTACGCACGACAATGCTAACGGCGGTGACATAGCGGTCGATGGCAGCATCGCTATTCAAGGCACATACGGTAGCCTACTCATGAACAGTGATGGTACTTATACCTACACTCTCAATAATGCGCTTGATGCAACCCAAGCGCTTGATGCCGGAGAACGTGGCACTGAAGTATTCACCTATACATTAACCGATGGCGATGGGGATAACGCAGTACCAGTAACATTAACCATTAACATAAATGGTACTGATGATGACGGCCCAGCCATCATCATTGTAGATGAGAATGACGATGATTTTGGCCACATCAGTGTCCATGAGCTCGTTGGCAGCACTTCAGGCACCTTTGAAGTCACCACAGATAACAGCATTAAAGCGCTGATTATCACCTCGATTGATGCCAATGGCACTCCGACACAGCTTAACTTGCTCGACCTCAGCGCCGGTAGCACCATCAATGGACCACATGGCGTCTTAACCATCGATAACGTGAGCGTTGATGGTACGGTGAGTTACACCTACGCCGCGAATGCCGCCGCCGATCACACGGGTAATGTTATCGTTTTAGATAACTTTGTAATTCATGTCACCGACCAGCTTAATCAAACCAGCCAGAGCACTATTGAGGTTAACTTGGTTAATGATCGGCCTGAGGCTACATCAGACATAAACACAGTATGGGAAGACTTCATCTTTGATAGCACCGATGGTAACGTTATTACAGGCGCCACCATTCAAAGTACCACTCCGCTTGGCGGACCTGACACGGTAGGTGCTGACTCTGACGGCGCTCATATTAGCAACATCACGCACTCTAATAGCAATGGAGGACCCATTGAAAATGGTACCTCTATCACTATTCAAGGCACCTATGGAAGCCTATTGATGCGAAGTGATGGTAGTTACACTTTCACAATAGATAATAGCCTTGATATCACGCAAGCGCTTGATTCAGATAACCATGGGAGCGAAGTATTTACTTATACTCTGACTGATGGCGATGGCGACAACGCGGATCCAGTTACCCTAACTATCAACGTCTTTGGTCGTGACGACGACGCCCCAACCATCATCATCGATGATAAGAACGACACCGGCTTAACCGATGGCCATATCGATGTCAATGAACTCGATGGCAGTGAATCAGGCACCTTTGAAGTCACCACCGATAACAGCATTAAAGCGCTGACCATCAGCTCGGTAGATGCCAATGGCGTCGCTACACAGCTAAACTTGCTCGAACTCGATGCGGGTAGCACCATCAACGGACCGCATGGTGTCTTAACCATCGATAACGTGAGCGTTGATGGTACGGTGAGTTACACCTACGCCGCGAATGCCAGTGCTGATCACAGCAATGATGCTAGTGTTTTGGATCACTTTGTGATTAATGTCACCGACCAGCTAGATCAAACCAGCCAGAACACTCTGCAGGTTAATCTGGTTGATGATAATCCAGAAGCGGCCGCCGACATTAATTTCGTTACCGAGGATTCGGCTATTAATACAGCCGCTGGCAATGTGATCACAGGCAGCACAGTCCAGACAGCAAGTACCCCATTGGGTGCAGAAGATAATATCGGCGCCGACTCAAGCGGTGCACATATTAGCAACATCATGCACACCAACAACAATGGTGGCGACATAGGCGCTTCAGCGGGCATCACTATCCAAGGTACCTACGGTAGCCTGCTAATGAACAGTGATGGAAGCTACACTTATACCCTTGATAATACTGATGAGGATACACAAGCACTTGATGCTGGCGAGTTAGGCACAGAGGTATTTACCTATACGTTAACCGATGGTGATGGGGATAATTCACAAACGACCCTCACCATCAATGTCCATGGTAAGGCAGACATCGCTCCCGAGTTTATATCGGGGCTTAATGATCAAGATTCTGCAGTTGATGATGATAACTATGAGTTTACTATCGATGAAGGCAGCACGGTTGTTAATGGCAGTATAGATATTGATGCTTTTGACCCTGATAGTTCAAATTTAGCTTATAGCTTCGCCGATGGTAGCCTGAGCAACGGTATCTTTAAAATCGATGCTGATTCAGGTGAAATAACCCTTGATCAAGCGGCTACTTATGCTGATGTCGGTACTAAAGATTTAACAATAAAAGTGACTGACGGAACGCTCAGCGATACAGCAACCGTCACCATTACGATTAATGAAACGTCTGTAGCGCCGGTAGCAGTTGATGATCCACAGTCCGTAACTGAAACCATTCGCTGGGGCACCGGAACAAACGCCTCAAGCTGGAATTCTACTGCTACTGGTGATGGTATAGTTAGCGCCACAGACAAGGATGGTGCTGATGCTAGCTTGTTCCAAGACAGCAGCAATAAGCTTGGAGTCAAAGGATTTAGATTTAATGAAATCGATTATGATGCGAGCACTCAGACCTCTGAAACCTTAACTATTTCACTGGATACACCAGCAACGAGCGCTAGTTTCGGTACTGCTGCCTTCTTCAAAAATGGTAGCGAGTCAGAGCAAGGCCAATGGACTGCATTATATCAAGGGCAAGTGGTAACGAGTGGCACATTCCTAGCAACCTCTAGCAATGGCACCTCAGATGTAACAATCGATACTGGAAGTTTGCTGTTTGATGAAATTGAGTTCACCGCGCGTCCAAACTATGAAAATGGTCAAGACAGTGCAAACGATAGCTCTGATTATTACCTGACTTATTTCGAAGTGACTAAATACACGCAAGACAGCACTAACTTTATAACGCCCGAGAATACATCAATAGTTATTGATGACTCAGTCTTGCTAGCGAATGACTCAGACGCTGATGCAGATGATAGTCTATTAACTGTCAGTCAGTTCGAGGGGGTTGCCTTACCAGCGACAGGCACAACAACAATCGATTTAGATAAAGGTGCAATCACCTTCGATAGTGAAGGTAATGTTACCTTCACACCTGGAAATGACTTTGATGATCTAGTGACTGGCGAAACCGAAAAAGTTACTTTTGACTATCAAATTATCGATGAGGATGGCCGTACTGACACTGCGACTATAACGGTAACAGTGGTCGGATTAAGCGATTCAACGGCACTAACTTTACATCAAGTAACGGTTAACGAAGATGCAACCGAAGCTACCTATACGGCTTCAGTAAGTGATCAAGTTACAACCACACCATTGCAGATAACGCTTAATCAAACAGATGAGCATGGTAATGCCATTGTTATTATTATACCTGTTGGCCAAACAACAGGCAGCGTAACAAAATCAATTACTCTGATTAAAGATTCTGACCAAGACTCAGTAATAAGCGTGAGCTCGACTGCAGGTGGTAATTATGAGAATTTAAATACATCTGCAACGGCTGATTTTACCGTCATAGCCATTGCCGATGCTCCTATATTGAGCATTGATATCTCAGATGCAAGCCAAACAACAATGAACACCGCTGCTGCCAATCAAGACTTAGGCAAGGTCATCAGTTATGTAAATAATCAAGGAAACGTTGCCGCCAACACAATTATCGAATTAGTCGAAGGGTCAAATAATAAGCCTTTACAGGACCAATCGAATCTAGAAGCCAATGCGATTTCAAGCTCAGATTTGAGTATCTATGATAATCAGAGTAATCAAGATGCCGCCAGGGACATTAATGCCCTAACACTGAGCAGTGGGGAGTCTTTTGACATCGACGATGGCGCAGTGGTTACTGACACCATTGATCAAACTTATACAATGAGCGGTACTCAAGCTGTGTTTAATGGCGACATCGTCCAAAATGGCAATGTTGTTGGCACGTCAGACAATGATGTCATTGTTGTCAACGGTGCTCTTCATGGCGGGTCTAATATTAACGCTGGTTCTGGCGATGATGTCATTGCTATTTATGGCGATATTGAAAGTGGACAGCCTGTAATCAATGGCGATGAAGGTTTTGATATTTTGTACTTAAGTAAAGATGCTTCAAATTATATATTCTCAGATATCCATTTTCACGACAACTTAGATGGACATATTGTTGATAAAACAACTGGCGCAACGTTGACCTTCAACAATATCGAAGGCATAGCGTTTGGAGATGGCACGAGTCTCAGTAGCAAAGTTGCAGCTTTAGAGTATTCGGTGGATATCAGTGCTGCTTTAAGCGATTCCGATGGCAGTGAAAGTTTAAGCATTGTCATTAGCGGAGTCCCAAATGACGCGCTGTTAAGTGTGGGCAGTAAAAATTCAGATGGCACATGGAGCATTGAAGTCGGCGATGCGCTTTCTTACACTGGAAGCATCACTTTAACCCTGCCAGCCACACATGATAGTAACTTTGAATTAGAAGTTATCGCACGTGCTACTGAAGATAATGATCACAACGATTATAAAGAGAGCACTAATAGCGTTACGGTAGCAATGCCAGAGTCAAGCGACACTCCCCCTGAAGCAGAAGATTTCGTGGTGGCGCTAAATACAGCGACTCAAGCCGATTTCCAATTTGTTACTCATGTCTCAGATATTGAAGATGATGCAACCTCCAATACACCTGTCCAAGTGGAAATAACCAAGTTACCAGATGCAAACGTCTACCTTGTCGTGGATGGTGTTGTGCAAACAACGCCACTAGTACTGGGGCAAATCATTGATGAAAGCGCAACGCTACGTTATGTCGCCGACGCTAAAGAAAGTACGCTATTATTTGATTTCGCAGCTGACAGTAATAATTCTAAACATGAGCATAATAATAAGAAGGCAATTACTACCGATGATCTCACTATCACCGGCCACACTTATACAGACGTCGTCAACGGCGAGCTAAGCGGTACATCTTCTGTCGCAACCTGGTTAAAACAGGATTACAGTGGGGCCTCCGGGCAGCCAAACGCAATCCAAGGGATTGGTATTGAATATACCGGTGACAATAGAGCTAACGACAATGAAATTAGTTCTGCCGCTAACGAATTCATCCAAATAAACTTCGTTAATAGCGTTAATCATGTCAGCGTCGAACTGGGTAGCCTATGGGGGAACTACGTTAGTACAGGCGGAAAAAATGCCCACGCGGTTATTCATATTGAGCTCCTCAATGAAAACAATGAAGTCGTCGGTAAACAAGAGTATAGCGACCTCTACAATGCTTCAGGACAAGACGGTATATTTACCGCCGATATAAATCTGCAACTTGAATTTAGTACGATACGTATCTATAGCACTGCTGACAAGAATTCTAATTTTGTGCTCAGAGAAATCAGCGTTATCGAACAACCAACCAGTGATCAGCTATCTTATCGAGCAATCGACTCTGACGGCAACCTTTCAACCGATACCAATACCGTTGATTTCACCATGAAGCCAAACACCTTGCCGCTTGAGCACATAGTTCAGCCGGTCACAGGCAACGAAGATGAGTTTATCGCGCTCAATATTAACCTGCCAGATGACACCAATACGCAATTAGTTACCTTTAGTGGCATTCCTGATGGCGCAGTCTTGCGCCAAGGAAGCGATGGCCCTGAGATAGTTGTCGTCAATGGCGCCGTTACGTTAGACGCTAATGAGGTTGGCGAATTGCAAATTATGGCACCGCCTCATAGCGATGAATCATTTAATTTAACGATTGAAATAACCACCCAGAGCACCACGGATGCGACATCCAGCATCTTGTTAACTCAACACATTAACGTAAACGCCGTCGCTGATGCACCATTATTAGTGCTTGGTGCAGATGTTGACAATGCCATTTTAGCCGACGATGATTCGACAGTGACCATTGCCCTCAATCTCAAAGTCACGCTGGTCGATGATGATCATTCAGAGACATTGACACAAGTGACGCTAAGTGGATTACCTTCCGACGCAACATTATCCACCGGGGAGCCGAACGGCGCGGTCTACCATACAACGACCAGTACATGGACAGTACCGGTTTCTGAGCTTGATAGTCTGACTATGACGATGCCTAACGCAACAACGTCGGTTGACATTCGTGTCGAAGTATCAAGCGTAGAAAGTACCGGTGATAAGGCATTAACTATTCAACCTATTCGTTTTGATTTCACCACCATAACAAACGAAGATGGCGACCAAGAATTAACGCTAGAAGATGACTCGAACAGTATCCACTTTAGCGGCGGTGCCGCATACATAGCAGAAGCCAATGGCGGAATTGCCAAAGTAAATCTGGCTACGGGCGAGCAAATCAGCGAGTTTTATGCAGAGGGTAAACCTAAAGTCGATGGTAAAAAACTGAAATTAGTCAATCTTACCACTAATGAGTCCGGTGAATTATTTGCAACGAATGACAAGGGAACCGGAAACGGTAATAGCAATAAAAGCCAAGATAGTGCGACCATTTACCAGTTAGATACTACTGACGGGCATATAATTGGTTCACAGACTTTTGACATAAGTGGATTAGACATCACGGCACTTGCTTATGCCAACAACACTATGTATGTCATGTCTAACAACACCATTTATTCGGTCAATGGTAATAGTCTTGATGTTGAGTTTGTCTTGAGTGAAAGCCATCTAAACGCAAACTCCACCGGCGAGTTTACCGTCATTGGCGATATGATTTACCTGATCAATGGCACGAACGGCTCACTGTGGCAAATCGATATGACGGCTTCTGGCACCAATGCATACACTGATTTGGGGCAGCTACCGGGTATTAAAGGCAAGACCGAAGGCATAAGCGCCAACGATGAAGGGCAATTGCTCGTAAACAGCAAAAATAGCATTGTCACCATTACGATTAACGATCAGGGTAGTAAAGACGCCTCGATAACTGTCGAGTCGACGCTACAACTAGAAGAAAGTTATTCTTCTTTATCGTCTATTACTACCGATGACGGCACCACAGCCGTTAAATCGGTCACCGATAATGTATTAGATAATGACGGCCTGCCTAGCGATGCAACAGTTGTTAGCATTACACACGGTTCGAACGAGGAAACCGTTAGCAGTGGCAAAACCGTTATTGACGGCTCATATGGCACGCTGACCATCGCCGCTAATGGCAGTTATACCTATGAGTTTGATACTAACAAACTGGCTACCCTAAGTGACGCTGATAGAGAAGGTCTAGTAGAAAGTTTCACTTACTTTGTACAGAGTTCAGCAGGAACAGGCCAAGCCATTCTTGAAATCGCGATAGATGGCCTATCTTCTGATATATCAGATGAAGAGACTAGCAAATCGCCTGAGATAGCCGAAATGCTAAACCACATCAGCAGCGACGCCAGCAGCAGCGACGACAGCAGCGACGCCAGCAGCGATGCCAGCAGCGACAGCAGCGATGCCAGCAGCGACGACAGCAGCGACAGCAGCGATGCCAGCAGCGACGACAGCAGCGACAGCAGCGACGCCAGCAGCGACAGCAGCGACAGCAGCGACGACAGCAGCGACGACAGCAGTGATACCAGCAGCGACGACAGCAGTGATACCAGCAGCGACGACAGCAGCGAAGGCGACGACAGTGATGATGACACCAACCGTGATATCGCGGCAAACGGCTTGACATCAAGCCTCGCTTCGGTAGCTACAGGCTCTAACACAGCCCAAAGCGCCATTACTACAACAATTGCTGCAGAAAGCGCTAAGACCGACGCAACCGCTAATAGCAAAGTTGCGGCAGCAAGCGCTGACAGTCAAGTTGTAGCAGCAACTGCCAAAACCGATGCAACCAGTGACAGTCAGGCCAGCACTGACAGTCAAGTCGCAGCAGCAACGGCTAAAACCGATGCCGCCGACGATAGCCAAGATGCTACAGCAACTGCCAAAACCGATGCCACCGACGATAGCCAAGATGCAACAGCAACTGCTAAAACCGATGATAGCCAAGATGCAACAGTAACCGCTAAAACCGATGCCAGTGATGACAGTAAAACCACCGAAGAAAGCGCTAAAACCGATGCCACCGCTGGCAATCAGCCGGCAGAAGCACCAAGCAACGATGAGTCGTTAATTCCAGTATTTGGCGAAACAGCTTCTGATTTTGGTGATGAAACTTATGTTTGGCTTGCTGGTGAAACCGGTGTCGAAGAGATTACAGGGTTCGAACTAGATAAAGATAAGTTAGATTTATCCGATCTGCTGCCGCTTAATGAAGGTGATTCGCTTGATGATTACTTGGACTTTAGCAGCAGCGAAGATGGCGACGACACTATCATTAACATCGATGTTAATGGTGATGGCGAAGCAGACCAAAGTATTATCTTGCTCAATGTTGATCTTGAGACAGCGATAAAGGAAAATGATGTTGAAATACTCAACTCATTATTTACTAGCACCGACGGCAGCCAACATTTACTATCAGGAGCCGTTGATAGCCCTAGCTTTACACCATCGACCTTAACCGAGTTTGATGACTTTAATGACTAAGTGTTAGTACTAAACCTTACATGCCAACAGCGAGCTGTTGGCATGTAGTTTATTTTTGTTTGAATCTTGCAAGGAATATTTGTGCCGTCAAATACTAGACCTATTCCACAATGGTCGATATCGCCATCTCAGCGCATTGGTTGTGACCCATTATTGGACAGTTTGGTTATCTTAACCCAACATTTTGGCACGCCATGTTCTGCGGATGCTTTGGCCGCTGGTTTACCTATTACTGACGCCAATTTACCGCCAGATTTACTGCCCCAGGCTGCTTCACGAGCAGGTCTTAGCGCAAAACTAAACCGTAAGGGACTAGACCAAATACCTGCCATGTTATTACCCTGTATCTTGCTACTTAAAGATCAGAAGGCTTGTGTCTTGCAAGAGCTAGATCTCGACGCCAACAAGGCAGTCATCTCGCTTCCTGAAACTGGTGGTCAAGAGCAACTAACCATCGAAGAACTCGAAACACAATACGTCGGATATCTATTTCTAATTAAGCAGCAATATCGTGATAGCAGACAAGCAAACCTTGATCTATACCAGCACAATGAACATTGGTTATGGACCGCGATTAAATCTGGTATACCTATTTATCGCGACGTCATTATTGCAACCATTCTAATCAACATCTTCGCCTTAGTATCTCCACTATTTGTGATGAATGTCTATGACAAGGTTGTACCCAATCTCGCCTTTGAGTCATTGTGGGTGCTCGCGGCGGGTGCTGGCCTTGCGTATATTTTCGATCTAATCTTAAAACAGTTACGCGGTTACCTCGTGGACGTAGCGGGTAAAAAAATTGATATCACCATGTCAGCCAAACTATTCTCCAAGGTAATTGGTATTCCGTTAGAAGCCCGTTCGCCAAGCGTTGGCGCTACTGCTAAGCAAGTCAGTGAATTTGATACGATTCGTGATTTTCTATCGTCGGCCACCATTACCGCGATTGTCGATCTACCCTTCGCCCTCTTCTTCATGGTCATCATCTGGCTAGTCGCCGGCGACTTAGTCGCCTTTCCGATCATCGCCACGGTGCTTATCATCGGCTACACCTTAATTTTACAACCAAAATTAAAGCATGCCATCGAAGAGAGCAGTAAATTCGCCAGTTTACGTCACGCCCATCTTATCGAGAGCCTTACCGCGATCGAATCGATCAAGGCAAATGGTGCCGAAGGCATCGTACAAAAGGCTTGGCAACAGATGCTTGGCCATACATCGCACTGGAACATGAAATCCAAGACCATCTCAAATTCGGTATCCAACGTAGCGAGCTTTATTGTGCAAGTGGCCGTCATTGGTGTCATCGTATTAGGGGTTTATCGCGTTTCTGAAAATATGATATCGATGGGCGCGATTATCGCCAGCGTTATGTTATCGAGTCGTGCTATCTCCCCGATGGCAAAAATTGCCAGCCTATTGACGCGTTCTAATCACACGATTAGTGCCATGAGTGCCATCGACAACATCATGAAACAAGAGGGCGAATTTGAAAACAAAGGCCAACTCATCAGCGTCAATCGCCTGAAAGGGCAAATCGAGGCTGAACAAGTAGGATTTAATTACCCGAATGTTGAAAAATCAGCCTTGTACCCTTTAAACATCAAGTTAAAACCCGGCGAAAAAGTGGCCATCATCGGCCGTAATGGCTCAGGGAAAACGACGCTAGCTAAGATGCTACTAGGTCTGTATAACCCAACAACCGGCAGTTTACGTTTCGACGGGCTCAATCATCGTCAGATTCACCCGAGTGATTTACGCCGAAATTTTGGTTACTTACCACAGGAGGTGATCTTATTTCATGGGTCAGTGCGCGACAACATCCTATTTGGTACCCGCCAAGTCACCGAGTATCAACTTATTCGTGCGGTGCAGCTGTCTGGTGTTAACCTTTTCACTGACTTAGAAGGTGACGGCCTAGATACACAAGTAGGTGAAGGAGGCCAAGCGCTCTCACGCGGACAACGTCAATCGATTGCCCTAGCCCGCGCTATCTTAAATGATCCGCCATTTCTGTTGCTCGATGAACCCACGGCCAGTCTCGATGCTCGCGCCGAAAAACAGTTTGTTCGCTCAATGAAGTTGACCGGTAAGAATAGAACCATGATCCTGATAACCCATAAAATGCAGATATTAAATTTAGTTGACCGCGTGATCGTGCTTGACCGTGGACGATTGGTTGCCGATGGCCCCAGAGATGAAGTGTTAGCACAGCTTAAAGCGAGCAATACCGGGGTGCAGACATGAAAGTAACCCAACAAGATATCGAGATGGCAGATGATGTTTACGGTGCCTTACTGACTCAGGCACCAAACGTCCATAAATTAACTATCTGGACCTTAGCCGCGCTGCTAATCTGTTTTGTCACCTGGGCCTATTTTGCCGCGTTAGATCAAGTAACCAGCGGAGAGGGCAAGGTCATTCCGTCATCACAAATTCAAGTGATTCAGAGTCTCGATGGCGGTATTCTTGAAAAACTGTATGTTCAGGAAGGCGTGCCGGTGATCAAAGGGCAATCACTTGCAAGAATTGACGACACTCGATTTCAATCCGATGTCAACCAGCAAAAGCAAGAGTCAGACAGTGTACGCGCCAACATCATTCGCCTGCGTAGCGAGCTAAGTAGCATCTTAGTCAACAATGACAATGATTGGCAATTGCAGATTCAAATCAAGAAAAAAGACACCATCTACCCACAGGATCTTAATGAAAAGATGCCTGAACTGGTAGAGCGCCAGCGGCAGGAATATAACGGTCGCCTCGACAGCCTAATAAATCAACTAGCGATTCAGGCCAGCCAGATAGAGCAAAAGCAACAAGAAATAGCCGAGCTCGACTCACAAATAACCACCCTAGAAATGAGCTTTGAGTATGCCAACAGAGAACTCATACTAACTAGACCGTTAGCGGAAAAAAATATTGTTCCCGAGATCGAGTTACTCAAGCTCGAACGCGGCGTCAATGATATCCAAGGTGAACTTAGAACAATTAAACTCAATAGGCCCAAGCTAGCCTCTAGCTTTAAAGAAACCGTGCTAAAACGGCGTGAAACCGCCTATGTTTATCGTACCGAAACCCGTGCCGAGTTAAATCAACTGCAAAGCCAGCTATCGCAAATCACCGAGGCACAGGTTGGGGTACAAGATAAGGTAGAAAAAGCTTTAATAACCTCCCCTGTCGTTGGTACAATTAAAACGATACATATCAATACGCTGGGTGGTGTAATCAAGCCGGGGCAGGCACTAATAGAAATCGTACCGACCCAAGATAAATTGCTAATAGAAGCGAAAATAAAACCGCAAGACATCGCGTTTTTACGTCCAGGGTTACCAGCTATCGTAAAGGTGACAGCCTACGATTTTGCAAAATATGGTGGTCTACAGGGAACCGTTGAGCATATCAGTGCCGATACCACCCAAGATAAAGATGGGAACTCTTTTTACATCATTAGGGTGCGCACGGAAAGTTCATATATAATAAAAAAAGATGATACCAAGTTACCGATAATTCCCGGCATGATGACCAGCGTTGACGTTATTACGGGCAAGCGTACGGTATTAGAGTACATATTAAATCCGGTGTTGCGGGCCAAACAAACCGCATTTCGCGAACAATAGATTTTAAAGGGACAAAAAATGTTGATCAAAAAGAAAGTAGCGTGGCTAAAGCCGTTAGTTTTAACGACTTTGTTAGCACCTAACCTACTCCAGGCGCAGTCATTGGAACAAGCTGTTGCTACGGCGCTCGATAGCCACCCCGACGTGCGTATCGCGCTAAGTCGCTTCAAAGTCGCAGAAGAGCAAGTAGAACAAGCTAGCGCCGGTTATCTTCCGACAATTGATCTTACCGCAGGCTATGGTTATGAAGAAACCAATAGCCCAGGTACACGTCGTGGCATCAATGCTAGCGATAACGGCCGTGCAGGTTTAAAGCGCGGTGAATTTGGCATTAGTTTAAGACAGATGTTATTTGACGGTTTTTATACCAGCAATGAAACCTCACGCACCGAATATGAAGCAAGCGCCGAGCAATGGACGCTGCTGGCCACCGCCGAAGATTTGGCCTTATCAGTTGCGCAAAGCTACACCTCCGTTTTGCAAAAGCAACAAGTACTTTCCTTGTCGCAAAAAAACCTCGACTCTCATCAAGAAATACACGCACAAATTAAAGAGCGCACCGACTCAGGATTGGGCAGTGTCGCCGACCTGTCGCAAGTAAGTGGCCGTCTTGCCCGTGCTAACGTCAATGTGATCTCCGCCACCAATAATTATCGTGATGCTATTGCAGTGTTTGAGACGCTAGTTAACGAACAACCAAATAAGCTGGTTATTCCAGTGCCTGATGCTGATATGGTGCCAACAGACAAGGTGAAAGGACTAGTGAGCGCTCTTGAGACTCACCCGGTGATTAAATCAGCCAACAACGACATTAAGTCTGCCCGTTTTGCCAAGAAATCGTCGGGGGCTAGTCATTACCCAACCATTACCTTTGAGCTAGATGCCAACGCCAATAACAACACCGCAGGTGAAGAAGGTATCGATCGCTTAGGCAGCGATGTCGGTGGCCACTCAAATAACGCCACGGCAATGGTAAGACTAAAATACAACCTTTATTCTGGTAGCCGAAATACCCATCAAAAGCGTGCGGCGGCTTACCGAATTAGCGAAGCCGTTGAGATAAAAACACGCGCCCATCGTGATGTAAAAGAAGGTTACACGCTGGCCTGGAATGCCTATGAATTACTGGGCATGCAAAAGACATTTATTCAACAACATGTCGAGTCCTCTAAGGAAACACAGCTCGCCTACGAGCAACAATTTCGCTTAGGCCAACGTAGTTTACTCGATTTACTCGATACCGAAAACGAACTATTTGAAGCACGAAAAGATTTTCTCGATGCACAATATCAAGAGATCAACGCCCAGTATCGTCTGCTCAATGCGAGCGGAAAATTGCTTGATTCCTTACGTGTAACCCGCTCCCCGTTATGGCAAGGGGATCGCAGTTACCCACAAGGAGTTAAATAATGAGAGGACTTGCTATCGCATTATTCTCGCTGATAATTTTTGGTTGTGCTGGTGTACCTATGGTCGATCTTAGTGCAAAAACATCACAATTAAAGGATTTGCAAGACTTTGACCAAGACGGTGTAGTCGAGACACGTGAAAAGTGTGCCGATACCTACGTCGGTGCCGCCATTGATAATGACGGCTGTAGTCGCGTCAAACGCATCGAAGACAGCATTAAGCTTGAGGTAAATTTTGACAATGATTCCTCAATCGTCCATAGCATCGATTATGAAAAAATTAAACAAGTTGCCGACTTTATGACAACATTTCCCGGGAGTCATGTGACTATCGAAGGACATTGTAGTCGCATTGGTTCGGCGAAGTACAACCAGAACCTATCGGAAAAACGGGCTAGCGCAGTGGCAAAAATACTCACTAACCGCTTTGATATCGCGCCATTTAGAGTCTCAGCGGTGGGCTATGGCTTTGACAAGCCTATTGACTCAAGTGATAGCGAAGACGCACACAACGTTAACCGCCGGATCATGGCCACGCTTAGTGGCACCGAACAATCAACGGATATGAAGTGGACAATATATACCGTTGATGAAGAGCAAGAGTAATCCTTAGGGTGATGAAAGCGCGAACAACTAAGCGACTACGCCAAGGCATGGCCTTGCTAGTGTTAGTTTCGCTTATCGTCTGCGTAAAGACCGTAACGCCAAGTTCATTACCCAATAACAAGGTAATAACTAAGGCATTGAAAGATAATTACGGTGGTCGGGCAGAAAAGCGTGGCGGCGCATGGTTAAAGATCATCAACGAAAGTGGCGGCTTGTCCAGTCGTCAGAAGTTAGAAAAAGTGAATACATTTTTTAACTATTTCAGATTTGTCGATGATATACGACTGTGGGGCGTAAAGAACTATTGGGCGACGCCGATTGAATTTATCGGGGTCAACGGCGGAGATTGTGAAGACTATTCCATCGCCAAGTACTTCACCTTGTTAGAACTAGGGGTGCCCGATGAAAAAATGCGTATCACCATGGTAAAAGCAGTAAAACTTAATCAGTATCACATGGTATTAGCTTATTATGAGACACCAGCAGCGATGCCGATAATTTTGGACAACATAGATGGCGCAATAAAGCCGGCGAATAAGCGACCGGATCTATTGCCTGTATACAGTTTTAACGGTACCCAACTATGGCTCAACAAAGAGAAAGGCCGAGGTGTTTTAGCCGGTAAATCTAAGCGTTTGAAGCGCTGGACTAGCCTGCAGAAACGCATGGGCGTTACCCATTTAAAACAGCCTAAAATAAAATTGGAGTAGTAAGTAGATGACCCTGTTTCGACAAATAAATTCATTGTTATTTGGACTGTTTTTACTCGTAATGACGAGTATTGTTTATTTTCAATTTAGCCAGACTAAAGACTTCATGCAGCAACAAATGCAGTCTGATTTAAATAACACCACCACATCACTAGGATTGATGCTCAAACCACACCTTGAAACGGGTGATATGGTCACGGCAGAAACTCTGGTTAATGTCATCTTTGAGGGGGGATTTTATCGTAAGGTCACCTTAACTTGGCTAGCAGACAACAAACAGCAAACCTGGGAAAATCCATTGATCATCAATGGCGTGCCCAAATGGTTCTCTAACTTAAACCTGTTTGAGGAACAAACCAAGGAAAGCTTAATTACCTCTGGTTGGATGCAACTTGCCACGCTTGAGATCGAAGCGCACCCAGGGCTTGGTTACCAGGAGTTATGGCGCATCATGAATGATACATTGATGATATTGTCATTGTTATTCTTGCTCTCAATCATGATCCTTAGATTGCGACTCAATAAGATTCTCAAGCCCTTGCATGACATCGCCGATCACGCCAAGGCTATTTCACAACGTAAATTTAGCCAAGACATGGCACTGCCATCGACTTCAGAGCTAAAGGACGTGGTTATCTCAATCAACTCGATGTCGGCGCAATTAAAAACCGTGTTTGCGACCCTTGATAATGAGGTGGATACATTACGCAAAGATAGCTTGGTTGACCGGGTGTCTAACCTGCCAAACCGCCAATACTTGTCTGGACAATTAAATAGCTGGTTAGACGAGCCGGGGCATGGTGGTCTTATCCTGGCTAAATTCGATTGGTTAGAAGAGATTCACAGTAAGTATGGCTACCAAGTGCGTGATGAAACCCTCAGAGTATTAGCTGACACCATGCAACAACAGTTACCGCAAATCGCCGAGTCGGTCATCGCGCGTATCGCTAACACTGAATTTGCCTTCTTAATTACCAAGGGTGAAAAAGAACAAATCACCAGCTATGTGCAATCTCTTGTACGTATGATTAACCAAGAGATGAGTAAAGCAGGTTGCGAGCCCAATGCTAATTTTTACATCGGTATTGGCGAGCGCACCGAAGAGATGAAAGCATCAGAACTTCTCTCTCAGGCCGATAACGCACTACAACAGGCAGTAAAAGAATCGAAAACCATTCAATGGTTTGACACCAAGAAACAGCAGAAATATTCTCGTGAGCAATGGCGCGAAAAGTTAACTGGCGCCATTCACAGTAATCAATTTGCATTTCAATGGCAGCCTATTCGACAGCTTGTTGGTGATGAAGTAATTCAGCGCGAAGTGTATTGTCGCCTTAAGGTCGACAATCAAGTGCTTAATGCGGGCGTATTTATGCCTTATATCGAACTGTTGTCTCTTGGCAGTGAACTCGATAAGTGTATTTTAAAATCTATCGTACAAAAATCATTACTGATCCAGACTCACGAACCACTCGCCGTTAACTTAACCAGCGATAGTGTTAAAGATCCGAAATTCCGTCAATGGCTGGCGATGTTTTTACAAAGTACCCGCGGCTCAGAAAAGATTCAATTTGAAATTCCAGAGTCTGTGGTCAGCAGTAATATGACCGAATGTATTGCCCTGGCAGAGACCATCAAAGAATTTGGCTCAAAATTTGGTATCGATCAGTGTGGCCGTCGTATTGGCTCGCTAAACTATTTGCAAGAGATCCAGCCTCACTACGTCAAACTCGACCAATCGTTCTCGTTCTATAGTAAGACCGAGCAAAATAGCGAATTATGTCGTGCCCTTGTCAACGTTGCTAAGGGATTAGACATTAAGGTGATTGTAACCGGTATCGAAGATGAAAAGCAGTTAGCGAGCTTTAGACCGCTTAACCCACAAGGCTACCAAGGCTATATCTATCCTCCGGAAGAGGTTACACAACACAACTAAATCATGCTTTAGTAAACAAAAAGGGCTAACTCAAATGAGTTAGCCCTTTTTGTTTACCGAAATTAGTTCAAACAGTGCGGCTATCGTTGGCCTTCATTAAGAGGTTGCGCGATTCATCCAAAAACTGTTGAGAATGATCGCCAAACCAGTCGGAGACCTGCTTAAAATTATCGATGAAACCCTGTCTATCACCACTCGCTAATAACCCTAGCGCCTGCTCAAAGCGGGTTAAATAACGTTTAAACATCTGATGATTGTCGCTTGAGGCAAAGATAATATCGGCGTATAGCTCGGCATCTTGAGCGAATAGTCGCCCGACCATCGCTAATTCTAACCGATATATTGGTGAACTAAACTCTAATAGTTTATCTAAATCGGGATCTTCGCTGGCTAAATGCTGACCATACACAAAGGTGGTGAAATGACGCATGCCCTGGACTAATTTCATCGCGTTATCGTGCTCATGAGGTTGAGCAGCTGTAAGCTTAGCCCCCCAAATAGCCATTTGCTCAAGCAACCATTGGTATTGTTCTGCTTGGCGACCATCACAATAAATAATCACCTGCTTGGCTAGGCTGACGACATCGGGGCCAAACATCGGATGAAGGCCCAACACGGGTCCTTGATGAACCGATAACATCGCGCTAAGGGGCTGCGCCTTGGTCGACGTTAAATCGACCAATATGCAATCTTTTGGCAGGTTGCCCAGTCGAGATATTATTTCGGTGGTAAGATTAATCGGCACGGAAACAATCACTAATCCAGCGTCATCAAGAATATCAGAGGCCCGCTGCCAATCATCCTTCTCTAGCACCTCGACACGATAACCCGATAAGGTCAGCATACGCTTAAACACGCTACCTAACTTGCCATTACCGCCGATAATCACCGCCTTATTGAGCACGGGGTTTAAGCATTTAAACCCCGTGTCCTTTTCACGATGATATGATTCGCGCATCAAACGGCGCAACACATCTTCAATCAAGTCACCACCGATGCCCGCGATATCCGCTTCATGACGGCGCTTGGCTAACATAGCCGCCTCACGCTCTGGCGCATAAATGGGTACACCGGCCTCGCTTTTTACTTCTCCCACCTGTGCGACGAGCGCGAGGCGTTGTGAGATTAAATCGATCAATTTCTCGTCAACAAGGTCGATCTTGTCACGTAGTTTGTCTAATGCCTCACACGACAACTCAGCCATGTGTTTCTCCTATTCTATGCACAAGCATTGATAATGCTATTGCGTTGCTTGAGCGAGCCAGCAATCTGCTCTGCACCCGCGATTAATAGCTGCTCGGTATCTTGCCAATTAATGCAAGCATCCGTTACCGATACACCGTAGCGTAATTGATCTTTAGGCAATGAACTCGATTGATTGCCTTCAAAAAGATGACTCTCAAGCATAATCCCCATAATCGACTTATTACCCGCCACTATTTGATCAAATATATCATTTGCAACAAGTGGTTGCCTAGTATGATCTTTACTAGAATTGCCATGACTACAGTCTACCACTAACTTGGGAGTCAACTTATGCTCGCTAATTTGCTGCTCGATCTGACCAACGTCACTCGCTTGATAGTTTGGCGCCTTGCCACCACGCAAGATGATGTGCCCATCAGGATTGCCCTGAGTTTGTAATAATGCCACCTGACCACGTAGGTTGATGCCCATAAAACGATGCGGATGTGCCGCCGACTCTAATGCATTAATGGCGACGCTTAGCTTACCATCGGTACCGTTTTTAAAGCCCACAGGCATCGACAGACCACTGGCCATTTCTCGGTGAGTCTGCGACTCAGTGGTGCGGGCACCAATAGCAGCCCAACTAAATAATTCAGACAAGTACTGTGGGCTAATCGGATCGAGTGCCTCAGTCGCAACGGGCAGCTCTAGCTCAGCTAGCCATAATAATAGCTCACGCCCTTGGCGTAAGCCCGCTTCAACCTCAAACGAGCCATCCATATTTGGATCGTTTAACAACCCCTTCCAACCAACCGTTGTTCTGGGTTTTTCGAAATAGATACGCATCACAAGATACATCTCACCTTTCAATTGGTCATGCAGCTCCTTTAGCTTAAGTGCATATTCTTTGGCACTCTTAATATCATGAATAGAACAAGGACCAGCAACCACTAACAAACGGCTGTCTTTACCATGAATAATATTGGAAATAGTAGAACGCGCATGAGCAATGTAGTTTTTTCCCGTTTCGCTTAATGGCATTTCTTGCTTTAACTCCAATGGAGTGACTAAAACATTTTCAGCAGAAATATGAATGTTATCTATCGTCTCAGTGTGCATGTCCAACTACCTTTTTTTATTGCGGCCGCTTATTCGGCATCGTTGCTACTCATTAAGTGCTATTTGTAACACCAAACAACACTCAATACAATATTTCGATAGAGATAATTAATAAATTAGATTGTCATAGGTAAATTTAATAATTTGTTTAATAAGTGCAATAAAACTCATTTTTGCGACTAAACTTTGATAAGTTAACAATATATGTCTAAGGATTGTCATTTTATGAGCACCAGCACATCACTTTCAAAAACATTAAAAATAATTCCTGTCGTGATTGCTGTGATCATTTTATTATTACAGTCATGGTTAATTTTAAAGAATAAGCAAGTTTTTAAAAATAGTGAGATATCGATTCATTTAAGCAGTGTGCAAGCGTCTTCTCACGCCCTATACAGCGATTTAGTGCTACTCAGAGATTATCTCACTAGCCAAGACAATCAGCAGATAGCAGAATATATTGATAAGAAGATGCCACTGCACAAGCAATGGCTTAAAGAGATAATCTTTGGTCAAAGTGAAACGCATCCATTGGTTATCTTTAGCGAAAAGTACCTAAGATTACTCAAGGGTCTAAAAAACGATCCAATTAATGAGGCATTTTCAAGCCGATTAGACCTATTAGAGTTAGTCGATGGCATTACCCAAGTGGACGGTAATATTTCAATTCTCAGTAAACAGCGGATGGTCGATAATTTTAATCAGCTTAAAGATAATATTATTACCGCGGAATTGATTAGTGTATTGACTATAATCTTGTTTGTATTTTATTTGTTTAGCAATAAAATCAACAATCGTCGCTTAAAGAAAAATACGTTCAAGACAAAAAAACTGTCGCTATTTTTCATCGATTATCCAAATGCAATCATACGTTTATCTAGTCGCGGCAACGTGCGCTACTACAACAAACAAGCCGCGAGTCTGATGCGAAAATATAATTTTAGAAAAGATCAGTTGATCCCAAAAAATATCGACAAGAAGATCGATAAGATCATCACGCGCCCTAATCAAGTCGTGCGATTCTCCCATGTTGTCGGCCAGACCGCACTACACTGTGACATGCGCCTGTGCTCGGACTCGGGTCAAATTTATATGATGATTAGCGAAGTTAGCAATGATCCGATACAGAGCAAGCCGTTAGAACTTGACGCCCTAGAGCAAGCAACTTAGCGTTTACCCCCTAGCGCTTTGGGGGCATACGAAGGGCCAACAAACCCGGCCAAGACACACACGGTCAAGACATAAGGTAGGATCTCTATCAGCTGAATCGGCACCACACCATCGCTGCCAAACATATTTTGCCCCTGCAGGCGTATCGCTAGCGCCTCTAAGAAGCCAAACAATAGGCAGGAAAGTAGCACGCCTGTTGGCTTCCACTTGCCAAAAATTAGCGCAGCCAGTGCAATAAACCCCTTACCAACCGTCATGTTATCGACAAAACCACTACCATGACCTACCGATAAGAACGCGCCAGACAAGCCGCACAACGCACCACCCACCAACACAGCAACATAACGAGTGAGATCGACTGCGCCACCAGCACGGCGCAATGCTTTGGGGTTTTCTCCGGCGGCAAACACACGATTACCATAAGGCGAGAAACGGAAGAATAGACTAAGCAACAACACCACAAATAGCGCCAAATAAACCAAGACATTATGGCCGCTGAGTAAGTCCCAATATAGGTGTGACCACCAAGAATCATCTTTGGCCACCCAATCAGGTAAGGTTATCGTTGGCAGCCGTTGCTCACTACTCAATACCGGGGTCATGCCACCTAACGCGAATAAACGTTGGGCCAAAAGCGACGACAGGGCTAGTGCCAGCATGTTAATCGCGATCCCAGAAACAACTTGATCCCCCTTATGGGTGATGCAGGCAAAGCCATGCAATAGCGAAAACCCCATACTAACCAGCATCGCCATTAAAACG
>Ga0105355_10001453_pt1 | contig 21850 bp, 23 predicted proteins | sample GOMGulsemesocosm_2_FD_83508 | JGI IMG/M metagenome (GOLD analysis project Ga0105355, IMG submission 83508) | Methane-oxidizing microbial communities from mesocosms in the Gulf of Mexico - GOM9C Gulf of Mexico | ecosystem: Environmental > Aquatic > Marine > Cold seeps | place: Gulf of Mexico...
ATTTGTATAAAGTAGCTTTTGAAACAGGTGCAGCTTCGGCAATTTTATCCATACTAACGGTATGAAACCCATGCTTAAGGAATAGTTCTGTTGCACCTTTAATAATATTTTGTCGTTTTGAGCAGCTAGTATCTGATGGCATAGTTAAACGGGATAAATTAGACTTATTACCAACAATAATAAACTAAACGGTTTAGTTTAGTAAAGCGTTATTAGCCTATATAAACATCTCAAAAAACATACCTAAAAGAGATTAAATTTTGTAACCCAAACTATATGCACTAAATGAATGCTTACTGTATGGTCACTTTGCCTCGGTTCTTTCATCCATTAAGCTTAACTCATGTGTAGCAGCTAAAAGCTTGCACTAAAGTGCATAATTTTAACTAACGATTTGAGACAATAAAGTACAGCGGAATAGGTGATGTAAGCACATCCCACTCTAAAAAACTCTTTATTAAAATCAATAAACATTTTGGAACACTTAACCTATGGCTGGAAATGTAATGTTTGAATATCTTCTAAATAGGAAAAGTAATGATAGAAATATGAATATTTCATCTTTGGTTAAAAAAACATGCCTAGTCAACCGATTACTTTACTTGTGGTTCAAGTGCTAGTGTCATTAAACCAATCTCTACTAAACCAGGAGCATGTGCTATTCTTGATAAGAGAAATATTGGTTGTTAAGACTTTCAAACTTATTAAAAGAAACCTGGTATTGGAATGTTATGACTGAAACCAGCATTCACAAAGATAGTTTAGTTAATTTATCCAATTCAGAAAATATATTATTCCATGATATTTCCAAAAAATATCACGCTAGTCTTTTATTTCTAGACACTTCTTAGCATTATCAATTAATTCTGATAAGGAGTTATCTGTGAGTTGCATAAAATATTCTTTGTTTGGATAAATTCTAGCAACAACTGCTTCTTCACATCGACCAAAACACGCCTGCTCCCTGACAGAGATATCCAAGTCTTGCTCTACAATCTGCTTCTTAAGTTTTTCAAACAGGTCTAAACTGGCACATCCTCCACAAGACTTATTATGTAATCCCATATGAACATGCGTACAAACAAGAATAGATACTTTTGAAAATTTTTTCATAGCTTTAGAGTCAAATCACCAAACATAGTCAAATAATCAATGTGTAAGCTTTATATTGATTCCCACCCCATCCACTGCTCTTTGTTTCTCAACTTCCTCTTCTTCTTTCTCAATCATCTTGCCATTAATTTGAATACGCCTGTTTATTTGATCATTTTTTTCAGTAAAAAGATCGGGTAAATAGCCTGATTGTTTAGAATTCGAAGTCTTTTCTATATTTATTGATTGCTGTTTTTTAATCGGTATAGACAAGTCTAAAGCTTGCTTATCGAGAATCTGTTCAATTTGTTGAGGTTCTTTTACAGCTTTAGCTTGTTTTTTTATCTTTGTCTGGTGAGTCTTTATTCTTTTATTTGCAATTTTGGGTGCCTTAAGCTCATCTTTAACTAGAGTTTTGGGTGGTTTCTGTTTTTGTAGTTTATTAATTGGCTTATTATCAATGAAACTATCTTCACAGCCATTAAGACAAACAGTAAATAAAAGAAATAGAAAAACGATACACTTTGCCATCATTCTTTCCAAATAAGAAATAACTAAATATTATTTTAGCTTTTTATGATGCAAAATCAAGAAAGATTATTAAGTACATTTTGTCTTTAAGGTGACTACAACAAAGGATACTTGATCTGAAGATATAAATAGAGAACGACTAAATCGTTTTTGATATATAAAGATAGATACCTCTTGATTTTAAGGTATTTACCCTTATATATTTTTCACATAAAACTAAAGAATTTTATTTTTATAGTGCAAGAATATTTTAGGTTGGTATTCAGGTAATTAGCTGTTATTTAAATTATTTCGTACATTTAAATAAGATGCATAACACCGTAATATATCGCCGCAATTTCTAACACCACAGGAAGAACCATATAAAGTACATTTCGTTTTTGAGGCACATAAACCTCATTATCAAATTCTAGAGTGAACTCTTCTTGATAAAAAAGATCTTGGCTACTTGCCTGAAGACTACTCTTTGATTGATTATTACTCGAAACAGAACTACTTACAAAAGTATCTTCGTTATCAAATATTGAATTAAAAATATCATCTAACTTCTTCTGGTTATCAAATAAATTATTTAGTGTATCTATGTCTATTGCTGCTGCAGTCATGTTGTTAACCCCCAATTTCACATTATTTCTAATGCCTTTTTATCTTGCCTAAATAAATAGTACCCTTAAATATAAAAAAAGATACCAAGGTATTACGATAAGGTGAACTAGCTCCTAATTTAGATACCTAGTTTGAGAGACTCATCACACTAACAACTCCCCCCCCCTAAAATCAAGGCCAATGATAAAAACGACAATTAGGGAAATCGTCACAACCGATATATTCCTGTCCGACTTTTTTTCCTCGAACGGCACTACGCATTTCAAGCTTGTTTTGACACAATGGACAACTATCTCCAGCTTTAAATTTATCTGGTACAGCAGCCTTATATGCAGATGGGTTTTTAACACTTAAAACAATAGACTTTAATAAATCAATTTGCTGTTTCAAAAAACCATTTAAATCCTGCCCCTTATTATTAGCAATATCACCTAACTGCTGCTCCCACTGTGCTGTTAGCAAAGGATCTTTTAATGTGCTGGGAACAGCATCAATCAACTTAAAACCCAGCTCAGTTGCTTTAAGTAGCTTTTTCTCCTGCTGAATAAACTTTCGCTGAAATAAAGTTTGAATAATATTAGCTCTAGTCGCCTGCGTCCCTAACCCTGCCGTTTCTCTCAGAATTTTTTTCATCACCTTATCTGTTACCTGCGTCCCTATAGTTTCCATCGCTTTAATAAGCGTGCCTTCCGTATAATGTTTAGGGGGTGCCGTTAATTTTTCTAACAATTTGAGCTGATCACAAAGCAATTTCTCAGATTTTTTTACTGCTGGTAACTCTTTTTTATTACCATCAACAGTTATCTTTGATGGTTTATTTATTTCTACTTCTAAAGCTATTTTCCAGCCTTTAACTCGAGCTATTCTTCCACTTGCTTTAAATAAGTCCTTTTCAATAGCTACCACTATATTACTTTGATCATATTCAAAATCTGGGAAGAATTGCGCAATATAGCGCCGCCTAATTAAATTATACAAATTAAATTCTTTTGCATTAAGCCGAGTAATTCCTGGTGCTGCCTGTGTTGGCACAATGCCATGGTGAGCTGTTATTTTTTTATCATTCCAAACTCTGGATCGTATTTTTTTATCCGCTTGAGCAATCAGCTCATTTAAACTAGCATCATTTTTAAGCAACGCATCCAATACTTGGTTTGCATCTTTAAACTGGCTAACAGGAAGATATTCGCAATCCGTTCTAGGGTATGAAGTTAATTTATGTGTTTCATATAAAGCTTGTGCAATATTTAACACGTCTTGGGCACCATACCCCCATCGCCTTGATGCATCCTGCTGTAACCCTGATAAATTATAAAGCAAAGGTGGCGGCTGTTTTTTTCTTGATGTTGTCGCTGTTGTTACCTCACCCATTTGCTGTTGGCATCTATCGATGACTGCTTGTGCAACATGAATATCTAAACAATGCCTTTGATCTTCACCTCGAATTTTTGGCAATTGCCATTTTGTTTCTAAAACCTCCCCTTCAATTCCATTATTGGTTTTAAAGAAAGCTTGTATTTCATAATAAGTAGTTGCTTTAAAATTGAGTATTTCACGGTCTCGCTTAACAATTAAAGCTAAGGTTGGCGTCTGTACCCGCCCAACTGACCGTACTTGTCGATCATTTGCTAGTAACGTGTAAGCACGAGTGAGATTCATACCAATCAACCAATCAGCCCTACCTCTCGCTAAACCAGAATAATATAGTGGTTCAGTTTCCTTACTTGGCCGAATGTTTTTCAATGCTCTTTGCACACTAACAGTATCTAGTGCTGATAACCATAACCGACGACTTGGGCCTGTATATTTAAAGTAATCCATTACTTCTCTAGCGATAGTCTCCCCTTCTCTATCAGCATCGGTTGCAATAACAACGCTATGAGCACCTTTTAATAACTTCTTTAAAACCATTAGCTGTTTACTGGTCGATTTCTTAGGCGCCATCTTCCAGTCTTTAGGCAAAATAGGTAAATTAGCTAACGACCATCGCTTATATATAGGATCGTAACCATCTGGGGGAATCATCTCAAGCAAGTGACCAATACACCAACTTACAACTAAATTTTCACCTTGCAGATACCCCTCATTCCGTCGATTGGCTCCAAGAATTCGAGCAATATCTCGTCCTTGTGAAGGTTTTTCACAAAGATAAAGTTCATAGGTGTTTTTTGCTGAATTAGCCAATAGAAATTACTCTTGCAGTTGATAAATTAAATTTTGATGAATTATAAGCAAATCCCAATCATTTTGTATGATTCTTCTATCTATTGTGGAGTAAGCTATTATTATGTTATGTTAAGCGGTTATGGAATTTCATCTTACTTTTACAACATCATATTTAGCTGCGTTTGCAATGGGTTTATTTAGTAGCCTTCATTGTATTGGCATGTGCGGCTCAATTATAGGCTCATTAACATTAAGCTTAAAACCAGAGATACGGGCAAATAAACGACGTTTATTGCCTTATATTTTTAACTATAATCTTGGCCGTATTACTAGTTATACTATTGCTGGGTTTTTAGTTGGTTTTATTCAATCACTTATAATGTTGCCTTTTGGCCTTGATTACGGTTATAGAGCATTACAACTATTTTCTTCACTTATTATGATTAGCGCAGGACTTTATCTTGCTGGCTGGTTCCCTCGCTTTGCTTATATTGAAAAAGCAGGTGGTAAGCTGTGGAAAATGATTGAACCATTCGGCCGAAAACTTATTCCTGTAAGCTCTCGTACTCAGGCTTACCTTTTTGGCATGGTGTGGGGCTGGCTACCTTGCGGCCTTGTTTATGCCGCACTAGCACTAGCCGCTACAACGGGAGACCCTGTTAGAGCAGGCATAACTATGCTAGCATTTGGGCTGGGCACTTTACCTGCTGTACTTGGAGTCGGTATAATGACAAACATATTAACTAAGCTATCCCACATGCAACGCTTTAAACAGCTTACTGGCTTATTATTAATTCTCATTGCTTTGATCGCGTTATTTCCAGAGCTAAATCCTATGCGTTTACAGCATATTTAACCTAAAAATTAAATTTAATTATTTATGGATTACTTTAATTCAAACGTTGGCAAGTCCCCTATTTTTGAATCTCTACTTCGTAGTGCCAAAATGGTTGCTGCGACAGATGTAACCATTTTAATTAAAGGAGAAACTGGAACAGGCAAAGAAATGCTTGCAACAGCTATCCAAAAAGACAGTCCTCGATCAGAAAAACCTTTTATTACTTTAAACTGTGCGGCTTTGCCTGAAGGTCTTGTAGAATCAGAATTATTTGGACATAAAAAAGGGGCTTTTACTGGTGCTGTTGCCAACAAACAAGGTTTATTTCATGCTGCTGATGGTGGCACATTATTTTTAGATGAAATAAACTCACTCCCCCTACCCATTCAAACAAAGCTTTTACGTTTTTTGGAGTCAGGAGAATGCTTAGCAGTTGGAGAAACAAAACCCTATATTGTTAATGTCCGTGTTATTGCTGCTACCAACTCAGACCTTAGCAAACAAATTTCAGCTGGTGATTTTCGCCAAGATTTATATTTTCGCTTAAATGTGGTTCCTATAGAAATCCCACCTTTAAGCCAACGTACAGAAGATATAGAATCGCTTATTAATCATTTCTTATTGCAATTTGAAACTAGCTATTCGATTGTTCCACCAAAGTTTAATAAGCAAACATTAAAAGTATTACGCAGCTATAGTTGGCCAGGTAATATCAGGGAATTAAGAAACTTATGCGAACGTCTAAGCATTCTTTTATCAGGACAAACTATTGAGCCTGAAAATCTCCCTCATGAATTTACCACTAGTTTAACTGCGTCTAGCGATTCGGTTTTTATACTACCTGAAAATGGTATAGATTTAGATGACTTAGAAGCGGATATGATTCATCAAGCTCTTTTAAGAACCAACGGTAATAGAAGCAAATCAGCCCGTTTACTTGGCTTATCTCGTGATACTTTACTTTATCGTATCAAGAAACATGGAATAGCAATTCAGTAACCTTAGAGCATACATTTAAAATCGTAACCATTGTACAGTAAGATTATCTCCCTTACCCCGAGCACGTAAGTGCATCATTTTTGCTACTTTTATTAATTCATCTCGCCCACAATGTGGTGCTGAAAGCTGAAGTAAATCATTCTCTTTTATAAATTCCCAAAAACCATCTGTACATAACACAAAAGTTTCACCCTTCTTAACAGGCGAGTATACATTGACCTCTGCAGTATAACTTTTAAGTATATTTATTGTACGTAACAATTGGTTTTGCTCAGGATGCAAGCCCATATCCCGCTCAGTAATAGTTCCATCATTTAACTGCTGCTGAATTAAAGAATGATCTTTAGTTCGCCAAAGAACTGCCTGTTCATTCAAACGATAAATACGAGAATCCCCACAATGTGCCGTAAGTGTATAGTTTTTATCTAAATACAAAACAGCACAAGTTGTGTGTGAGTCAATTCCTTCTTTATTACCCGCGAATAACACTTTCATTTCATCAACTGCAGCATCTACCCAAGCAGTTAGTACGGCTTTCGCTTGCTCAGTCGACTTATTATGAAGTAACCGCTGGTACTTCTCTGCTAACCTAAACATCCCTTGGCAAAAAAATTTAGAAGCCTTCTCTCCTACTTGATGCCCTCCAAGACCATCTGCCACTACAAATAAAGCATATTCACTACACATTGTATGTGCCATGCAATCTTGATTTAACTCTCTATCACCAACAGAGGTTAATTGATATACCTCTAGATTGTTAAACAACCGCTCTAGCCTCTTTCATAACACGTTTCAAATCTATTATTGTTTGCTGTAAACCAGAGAAAACAGCTTGAGCAATAATTGAATGACCAATATTTAGTTCAACTATTTCTGGAATATAACAAATATCTTCTACATTATGAAAATGTAAACCATGCCCAGCATTTACCTGCAAACCAGCGCTGTGAGCATATTCAGCTGCTTTCTTAACCCTTAGTAATTCAGTCTTTTGTATCTGACTATTCGGAGCATCTGCATAGCACCCTGTATGCAGTTCAATAACAGGCGCACCTGCCGCTACAGCAGCATCAATTTGTTTAAAGTCTGGATCAATAAACAAAGAAACCTCAATACCTGAATCTGCCAACCGTTTACAAGCATCCTTCATTCTTTCAGGACTTGACACAACATCTAAGCCGCCTTCAGTTGTTAATTCTTCACGCTTTTCTGGCACAAGACAACAGGCAGCAGGCTGAACTTTTTCAGCAATAGCAATCATTTCATCTGTAACGGCCATTTCCAAATTCAAACGGCTATGTAACAGTTCTTGTAATAAATAAATATCTCTATCTTGAATATGTCGACGATCTTCTCTTAAATGCGCAGTAATACCATCTGCTCCAGCCTGTTCAGCCACTAATGCAGCTTGAACAGGATCTGGGTATTTTGTACCTCTTGCCTGCCTTAATGTAGCAACATGGTCAATATTGACACCTAACAAAATCTTTTGTTTACTCATAACTGTTTAATTATTTTTGCCAGGACAGCTCTACTTTTAAGTACTTTACCCTGTAATTGAAAATCAATAATCCGCCTCATTAACTGCTTAGCTTCATATAATGCTTGTTCACCCAAATGCTCTCTGGCAGCTAATGATATTAATGTTGCACCACTCACATAGCCTTCAGCACTCTCAATCATTCCTGTTTCAGTATCACAATAATATTTCTTAGCTGCATCTACTTGAGTCTGTTTTATTGCATCAAAACTTAACTCAAAACCATAGCCAATATAATCAATCAAATTAAGCTCAAAGAACCTTAATATTTGTTCTGTTTCTTGGGTTTTAGCTAATAAAGCCAGACAGTGTTGATACTCTAAATAAACTTCAGGATGAGGGTCATTCTTATGTAAAAAATAACTTAGTAATTCATTGACATAAAAACCACAATACAAAGAAATTCCTTTTAACTGTACTGTTGTTTCACCTAGCTCAACATTGGTCAAAATTTTTAATTCATTTCGACCTATATAGGAAAGTTTTAAATCAGTAAAAGCAAGTAGAAGACCTGCTGTTTTAGACTTAGGTTTTCTTACACCTCGTGCAAGAATAGATACTATTCCAAAGTCTCTAGTTAAGACATCCAGAATCAAACTACTTTCACGATACTTTCTATGTTGTAAAATAAAAGCAGGTTGAAGCTGGACCTGAGTATTACTCACGTCTTTTTATTTACCTTAGGAACCTGCATGGAATAACTTCCCGAAATTATAACGTAGGGTTTTTGTTTCAGGTGGAATGATCTCATGAGGCGCATAGCAAGCTACGCAACGAATGAGATCATTCCATCTGGAGCAAAAAGACAAGTTAGAAATCGGTAAGTTGTTTCATACACGTTCCTCAGTTAAATCTATTCATCAATAAAACCTAAGCTTTGCAAGGCTCGCTCATTATTTGCCCAGCCTTTCTTTACTTTAACCCATATTTGTAAATAGACTTTCTTATCGATTAACTTTTCTATATCAATTCGCGCATCAGTACCCACTTTTTTAAGCATTTCACCTTGCGCACCTATAACAATATTTTTTTGAGAACTACGCTCCACCCATACTACTGCATATATTTTGGTGATTTTTGCTTGCTCTTCATAGCGCTCAATTTCAACAGTCATTGAATAAGGTAATTCATCCCCTAAACGTCTTGTTAATTTTTCTCTAACAATTTCGGCTGCTAAAAACCGTTCTGGACGATCTGTTATTTGATCCTTAGGATAAATTAAATCACCCTCAGGTAATTGCTTTAATAAAACAGTTTCAAGTGTATCTAGGTTAGTTCCTTTTAACGCAGAAATAGGTAACATTTCTTTAAATGGAAACCTTTTTCGAGCCTCTGCAAAAAAAGCTAAGATACTATCTTTATCCTTAACCTTATCCACCTTATTTGCGGCTAATATGACAGGAATCCCAGCATTCTCAAGCTTTTTAAAAATAACCTCATCAAACTCATGCCAAGATAGTCCATCAATCAACCAAACAACCACATCAACACCTAGCAACGTTGTATCAGCTGTTTTATTTAAATATCGATTTAATGCTTTTTTCTCAACCTTATGCATACCTGGAGTATCCATATAGATTATTTGACCAGCATCTGTGGTATTAATACCTAAAATACGATGCCTCGTTGTTTGTGGCTTTCTTGAAGTAATACTGATTTTTTGACCCAGCATATGATTCATTAATGTTGATTTACCAACATTGGGACGACCTATTAACGCTACATAACCACAATTCATTAAGTTTTCTTCTTTATTAATTTTAACATTTGTTCTGCTGCACTTTGCTCAGCTTTTTTTCTTGAATCACCAATTCCAGTACAGGACTCAACTTTTTCTACATTTGTTGTACATTTAACACTAAACGTTTGCGCATGTGCAGCACCCGTCATTTGAATAAGATCATACACAGGCAGCTCAATTTTTCTTGATTGCATCAATTCTTGCAATTGAGTTTTAGGGTCTTTTTCAGATTTATTTAAATCCAAAACACCTAATTTTGCAGCGAATATTTTCAATATCCACTCTTTACATTCCAGCACACCTTGGTCTTTCAATAAGGCGCCCATAATAGCTTCCACTGCATCAGATAAAATCGAATCTCTTCTATATCCACCACTTTTTAGCTCACCAGAGCCAAGAATAAGATAATCACCTAGATTATGTTCTCTTGCTAAACTAGCTAATGACCCTTGATTAACCAGCCGAGCCCGAAGTCGACTTAATTCACCTTCACTTGCAGCAGGAAACATTTCATACAATTTTTCTGCAATCACAAACCCTAAGATAGAATCCCCAAGATATTCTAATCGCTCATTATTCTTTGCTCCCATACTACGATGGGTTAAAGCCATGGTAAATAGTTCAGGCTGATTAAAAGATAATTCTAATTTTTTAATCAATATATCAGGCTTTCTTATCACTCAGTATCACCAAGCTCAAAAATCTCATAAAATTCGACTAATACACTCAAATTACCCATTATCTTTTCTACTCTTTCGTATTCAATTTCAACTTTAGTATAGTGATCTTGTTTAACAATAGTAATATCGTCTCCATTTACTTTAGTAACGTAATTCATATTAAAACGCTTATATAAGCTAGTTGATATTTCACGCTTACTCATCGTTCTTATATCGGGCATTGCTTCCACAGCTGCAAGCGCATTAACCACTTTGCTATGGTTCATATAAATCGGACCAATTTTTAACCCTAACATTACAAAAAAACCTGCTACCGCTAATATAAAAACAATAGTGATTAATGTTAATCCTCGTTGGTTCTTTGCTGAATAAGTCATCATTTCTCCAGATATAATTTATGATCAGGTCTAAGTTTAGCCTATTTTAAAATTGTTCCAATTCTATCGAAGCCGACACCTTTATGCTGCCAATCCCAGCTCATCCAAATAAAGAAAGCTCTTCCCACTAAGTTTTCTTCGGGCACTGTTCCCCAATAGCGACTGTCATTACTATTATCCCTATTATCACCCATCACAAAGTACTGGCCATCAGGCACAACAAATACACCTTCTACAGATGGAAGCCCATGCTTAACTAAAATACTATGCTCGCCACCTGCTAAATTTTCTACAAAATGTTCTGCTCCTGTCATATTGACACCTTGCCCTACACCTTGGTATGAACCTAATGATGCTTGTTTAGCCTGTTTTCCATTTACATAAACAATTTTATTGTAATAAGAAATTTTATCACCGGGAACGCCAATAACTCTTTTAATATAATCAACTGTCGGGTTTTTAGGGAAGCGAAAAACCACAATATCCCCTCTTTCTGGTGAATTTAATTCGACTACTTTGGTATTTAATACAGGTAAGCGAACACCATAAGTAAACTTATTAACTAAAATAAAGTCACCAACCAATAGAGTTGGCATCATTGAACCCGATGGAATACGAAAGGGCTCTGCTATAAAAGAGCGTAAAATTAAAACAATAAAAACAATCGGAAAAAAAGAATGCGCATACTCAACAAGTAGAGGCTCTTCCCTTGTTGTAGGATCTATTTTTGAAAGTTTTAAAAATAACAGATAGCCACCCCAAATAATGCCGGTAACCAAACTTGCCAGAACAAGAAAAAAAGAAAAATCGTAATCCATGAAATTATTTAATAGTAATCGTTAAAAGAAAGTAAAAACTGAAAATGTACTCTGCATTACTCTTTATTGACTTGTAAAACAGCTAGGAATGCTTCTTGTGGAATTTCTATACTTCCTACTTGCTTCATCCGCTTTTTACCTGCTTTTTGCTTCTCTAACAGCTTTTTCTTACGAGAAATATCACCACCGTAACATTTAGCCGTTACATTTTTTCTCATCGCTTTAACTGTAGATCTTGCAATTACTTTTGAGCCTATCGCAGCTTGAATTGCAACTTCATACATTTGCCTTGGAATAAGATCCTTCATTGTTTCGACTAAGCCTCTACCGCGTGTCTGGCTTAAATCTTTATGTACAATAACAGATAATGCATCTACTTTATCACCATTAATAAGCACATCTAATTTAACTAAAGGAGCTGGCTCAAACCGTACAAATTCATAATCAAATGACGCATAACCTCTACTGACAGATTTCAACCTATCAAAAAAGTCTAACACCACTTCACTCATAGGTAGCTCATAATTTAGTGAGACCTGGCTTCCTGTGTACTGCATATTTTTTTGCACACCACGTTTTTCAACACAAAGACCAATAACACTACCTAAGTATTCTTGAGGCACCAGAATATTCGCTATAATAATTGGCTCTCTAATCTCAGCAACTGCTCCAGATTCAGGCAAATTAGCTGGATTATCAACCATTAATATTTCACCTGCATGAGTTTCAACTTCATAAACCACTGTAGGTGCCGTGGTAATCAAGTCTATATTGTATTCGCGTTCTAGGCGTTCTTGCACAATTTCCATATGCAGCATACCTAAGAATCCACAACGAAAACCAAAACCTAGTGCTTGTGAACTTTCTGGTTCAAAATTAAGCGCAGCATCATTTAGACGCAACTTATCCAATGCTTCCCGCATATTATTAAAGTCATCCGAACTTACTGGATATAAACCTGCAAAAACACGAGGCTGAATAGTTTCAAAACCAGGTAATTCTTCTGCTGCTGGATTATCAGCTAAAGTAATAGTATCCCCTACTGGAGCACCATAAATATCTTTAATACCCGCAACTATAAACCCTACTTCGCCAGTCTTTAAAATATCTGTATCTTTTTGCTTTGGCGTATAAACCCCAACTCTTTCAGCCAAATAGGCTTTCCCTGTGGACATTACCATCAGTTTTTGTTTCTTGCGCACACTGCCGTTAACAATTTTAACTAATGAAACCACACCTAGATAATTATCAAACCAAGAATCAATAATTAATGCTTGTAATGGCCCATCTGGATCACCAGTAGGTGCAGGAACTTTTTCCACTAACTGCTCTAAAACACCCTCAATACCTATGCCTGTTTTTGCACTAATTTTAAGTGCTTCCCCAGCATCAATACCGATTACATCTTCAATTTCAGCAATTACACGCTCTGGCTCTGCAGAAGGCAAATCAATTTTATTCAATACAGGAACTACCTCTAGCCCCTGTTCAATAGCGGTATAACAATTTGCCACACTTTGTGCTTCAACACCTTGAGCTGCATCAACAACTAACAAAGCACCTTCACAAGCGGCAAGCGAACGTGAAACTTCATAAGAGAAATCAACATGGCCTGGTGTATCAATAAAATTTAACTGATAAATTTCACCACTTTCTGCCTTGTAATCTAAGGTAACACTTTGCGCCTTAATAGTAATACCGCGCTCCCGCTCGATATCCATAGAATCAAGAACTTGTGCTTCCATCTCTCTATCGCTTAGACCGCCACGAATTTGAATAAAGCGGTCAGCAAGCGTTGATTTTCCATGATCGATATGCGCGATAATAGAGAAGTTTCTTATATTTTTTTGATCCACAGTTTATTTATCTACTTTTAATGCGAGAAAAACTGGACTACCTCTACGCTGAATTAATATAGCGATAGATTGACCAGTTGGGAGTTTTTTGACTATTTTATCAAAATCAGCCTTTCCCCGAACAACATTATTCTGAATTCTTAAAATAACATCACCTTGTTGAATGCCAGCATCAAAAGCAGAACCTTGCTTAACTTCCTGTACTATAACGCCGTACTCTGTTATTTCTAGGCGTTCTCGTTGCATTTCTGTCAGTTCTTTTACCAGTAATCCTAATTTATTACTTAGTTTTTCAGGTTCATCAATAACCGCCACGCCTGCCTTATTTACTAACAAACCAACGACAACTTTTATCGTTTTTTTGCGTTTGTCTCTAAATATTTTAACTTTGACTTTTTCATCTATTGCCGTAATTCCAACAACTGGAGGTAATTCTCCTGAAGTTTCAATCTCATGCCCATCAAACTTAACAATAACATCACCAATTTTTAAGCCGGCTTTTTCAGCAGGGCTATCTTTAATTACTTTTGCTACCAGCGCACCATAAGGCCTATCCATACCAAAAGATTCTGCCAATTCTCTTGTAACATCCTGAATTTGCACACCAAGCCAACCTCGAGAAACTGAGCCTTTGGTTTTAAGCTGATCCATAACATTTATTGCTACATCCATAGGAATAGCAAAAGATAAGCCCATATAGCCACCAGAACGACTATAAATCTGTGAATTTATCCCTACCACTTCACCCTTCATATTAAATAATGGCCCACCAGAATTCCCAGGATTAATTGCTACATCTGTTTGAATAAAAGGAACATAACTTCCCCCTGGTAAGCTTCTTCCCTTTGCACTGACAATACCTGCCGTTACTGACTGTTCAAATCCAAAAGGGGTTCCTATTGCAAGCACCCATTCCCCAACTTGTAATTGAGCTGATGATCCTTTTTTAACAACAGGTAAATTTTTCGCTTGAATTTGTAATAACGCAATATCAGTACTTTCATCAGAACCAATCAATTTAGCCACTAATTGACGACGATCTTTTAATTTAACAATAATTTCATCAGCATCTTTTACTACATGATGATTCGTTAATATATATCCATCTTCTGAAACAATAAACCCTGAGCCTAATGATTTAGCATCCCGTGGTTGCATCCCTCCTCTTGGTTGATTAAAGAAATGTTTAAACAACTCTTCCATTTGAGGCGGCACACCCCCTGGCATTTGCTTACCACTTAACCCAGATAGTATTTCTGGCGCTTTTTTCGTAGTACTAATATTGACTACAGCTGCACCATTTTCTTTTACCATCTCAGTAAAATCAGGTAACTGAGCATTAACAGGAAAATTTATCAACAATAGAAAAAAAGACCACATTATCTTTTTAAACATAGCTTATCCTTTTATGTTTTTAACAGGAAATTAATACGAATTTACTTGACGCTTTAGTAATTATAAATATGTAATAAGCCCTTCAACATTCATTTAAAAAGAAAATTTTAATGGGCAATTTTTTATTTTTTTAGTTTAATGCCTTGCACAATAAACTGAACAGTTTTAACAGGAACTTCACCTAATACGGTGACCTGAAAATCACCAATAATTTTAGTAATTGATTTAACAGACCCTAAAATTTGTATACCTTCTTCAGTATCTTTTACTTTTGCTTCTACATAAACTGAAACAGATGAAAAGCCATCACTTAACAACACATGTTCAACAACCTTATCTAAATCATCTCGATTCATCTGATCAAAAAAAACAATTTTATAATTAGAAGGATATGCTCCTAAAATAATCCCAGCGTTTTCTATTGCTAATAATTCTGCTTGATGATTAAGAAGAGCAATATCTTTTCCTTTTGCTTTATTTTTATCAACCTTATGATTATTTATCACTTGAATATCAGTAAAAACGACTTGTTCGACTGTTTTTCCCTCTAGATCATATACTTCAGACTTTAAAGGTAAGAAATAGACTTTATCAATCCAGACTTTTCGTTCATATCTATACTGATCTTTAGGTTCAATAGAAATAACATAAGTAGGAAGCATCGCAACGGATTCTTCATCAAGTGTTTTAAAAGAATAAACACTTTGTATTGCCAAAAAATCGTCAGGCAAATCAATAATAAATGATTCACTGACCGGGTGATCATTTACAACAGTTTCATTGGTTTTTTTAAAAACACAACGTACCTTCCCAGCCTCTCTAATCACTTCACGCATGGGTGAATTTAAAGACAACAAACGTTCTTGCTCCTTACCACTATTACAACTATGAAAATACTTCATAGTATCAAGCCGGCCATTTTTAAAGAAAGCCACAGTTCCTTGATAATCAAGCGTTTTCATTGCTTGACTCATATTCTCCATTATTTGTTGAACTTTAACTTCCGTTGCATTAACAAAAGTTACTGTAATGGATAATAAAAAAAACAGAAAAACTCGGTAAACCATACTAACTAGCCCTACCTATAACTTGCTGTACGTGCCAAAGGATGCACATTTAAAGAACCATGAGTATATAAGTCATCATTATGAGCTTGTAGATAGGCCTTAAACCTTTCATGCTGAGAAGGCTGAATAACTTCTTTTTCTGTCTCTTGAATAGGGTTTTCTATTACCTTAGTATCAACAGCAGCTACCTGTACCTGTTGAAATTGATTAGCTAATTGAAAATCACTTTGTTGAGACATAATAACGGCAACACAAGCAACTGAAGCTGCAACAGCAAAAGATGCTTTTTGCCAAAGAGGGACTACCCTTTTTTTAACAACTTTCTTCGGTAACAAGTAATGCGGTTCTTGTTTGATTTGTTGATTAATTTTATCCAAGAAATCAGGACTAGCCTGAAGACTTCGTTCATCAGTCAAAACCTGAGTCATCACTTGATATCGATTTATCTGTTGTTTTAACTCGGGTTCATTTTTAATCGCACTTAACAATACATCCAGTTCAGCATGATCAAGTTCATCATCCAAAAACTGCGAAATAGTTTGGTTTATATCTTTTTTCATCAATCTCAGCCTCTAATTGAGTAATGGACTCAATTTTTCATCAATAGCTTCCCTTGCTCTAAAAATACGAGAACGCACGGTTCCCACTGGACATTCCATCGCCTGAGATATTTCCTCATAACTCAGGCCTTCAAATTCTCTTAGCATAATTGCCATTTTCATATCTTCAGGTAGTTTTTCAATTGCTGCTTTAATAACGCTAACAATCTCATCATTCATTAGTAAATATTCAGGTGTATCCATGCCTTTAAGTTGAGGAGCATTTTCGACTTGCTCCGCATCTTGTACATCAACTTGATAATCAGAATATCGTCGGCTACGTGAAACTAAATAGTTTTTAGCCGTATTAATAGCAATTCTATATAACCAAGTATAAAAAGCACTATCGCCACGAAAATTGCCTAATGCTCTATACGCTTTAATAAAAGCTTCTTGTGCAACATCTTGTGCTTCACTAGGGTCTTTTACATATCGATTAACCAGCTGAATAATTCGATGCTGATATTTAATAACCAATAAATCAAAGGCAGCTTTATCCCCTTGCTGAACTTTCAGCACTAACTCTTTATCCAGTTCAGCATTATTCCCTTTTTGTTCTTTCATGCTTTTTTCTTTGATAGTTGTGTGGACAGAATTAAACTCTATAAGTTCTATTATCACAAAAAAATTTACCATCGTGTTAATATTCATCAACATGACAGCTATTTTACTTACTAATTCATTTTCTATATGACCCATTCAAATGCATGCGATGTGCTTATCATCGGAAGTGGGGGTTCAGGCCTTAGTTTAGCTTTAAGGCTTGCAGATAAAGCAAAAGTATTAGTTTTATCTAAAATTGCTTTAAATTCTGGCAGTACTTATCACGCACAAGGTGGAATTTCAGCTGTTTTAGATAAAAATGATTCTATTGAATCTCATATAAAAGATACCTTGGTCGCAGGTGCTGGTTTATGCGACGCTGAAGCAGTAAGAGTTACTGTTGAGCAAGGTAAAAAAAATATAGAATGGCTAAAAGACCAAGGCGTTGAATTCACACAAAAGAAATCAAAGAATGGTAAAAAATCTTTCCATTTAAACAGAGAAGGCGGACACTCTCATCGTCGTATTGTTCATACTGCCGATGCAACAGGAAAAGCCCTTTCCCAAACACTGATTGAACGCGCCCAAGCTCATAAAAACATCACTTTATTAGAAAACCATAATGCTGTTGATTTAATTACCAACAATCAGGAATCAACAGCAGAGCACAAAATTCATGGGGCGTACGTCCTAAATACCATAACTAATAAAGTCATATCTATTCCTGCCAAAATAGTAATTTTGGCAACAGGTGGAGCAAGTAAAGTTTATTTGTATTCAACTAATCCACAGATATCGACTGGTGATGGAATTGCACTTGCGTGGCGAGCAGGATGTCGTGTTGGAAATATGGAGTTTATGCAATTTCACCCGACTTGTCTCTATCATCCAAAAGAACGCTCTTTTTTAATCAGTGAAGCTGTTCGTGGTGAAGGTGGAAAATTAGTTCTGCCAGATGGCTCCCCTTTTATGCAGCATTATCATGAAAAGTTAGAGCTAGCACCAAGAGATATTGTTGCTAGAGCTATTGATAATGAAATAAAAAAACATGGTATTGAATGTGTTTATCTTGATATCAGCCATAAACCCGCTGACTTTGTTCGAGAACATTTTCCAAATATCTATAAACAATGTCTTTCTTTAGATATAGATATTACCAAACAACCTATCCCCGTTGTTCCAGCAGCCCATTACACTTGCGGAGGTGTTTTAACAGACCTTAATGCGCGCACTGATATTCAGGGCCTTTATGCCATAGGTGAAGTTGCCTGTACAGGTTTACACGGTGCCAACAGAATGGCGAGCAACTCTTTACTTGAATGTTTGGTTTTTGCTGAACGCGCAGCTAATGATATTTTATGCACCCTTCCTAAAACAATATCCCCACCGCCTTTAACTGAATGGGATGAGTCACAAGTCAGTGACTCGGATGAAGAGGTTGTTGTTTCTCATAACTGGGATGAATTACGCCGGTTTATGTGGGATTACGTGGGTATAGTGCGTACCAATAAACGTTTAAACAGAGCGATGCGTAGACTAGAACTACTTAAAGAAGATATTGCCGAATATTATGGTACATTTAGAGTCACTAGTGATTTATTAGAACTCCGCAACTTAGTTATTGTCGCAGAATTGATTATTCGCAGCGCCCAGTTACGTAAAGAAAGTAGAGGGTTACACTATACACAAGACTATCCAGAAACGGATGATAGTAAGCCAGCAGAAAATACTATTCTGATACCGAAAAAGCCATCACTTTGAGCGTATTTAAATTTAGCTAACCCTTGTACAAGGTATGGCCTTATTGCTAATAAAGCCACTATTACTAACCATACAGCTGTTAATTTCTACTCTTTCTAAAACACCTTACTTCTATTAGATAGCTTTAAGCCAACCGCGCCAAACAACAATAATATTATAGTACCTGGTGCAGGAACACTAGCTGGTGGGTCAACAATAATAGAATCATTCCCACAGTTTTCAGTCCAGTGAATATCAAAGCTTTCACCTTGCCACCCAGCTTTAGTCAACAGGTCCAAACTCAAACTCATTTCATAGAAATAATGGTTATGATTAGAATCCCACTCACCATAGCCTTTTTCATGCCCACTTATTGCAAGGTTTGCAAGCCCTAATTTATCACCTTCGACAATAGATGTTGGATGCTCAAACTTAACATACCCTGCTAAGTCATTACCATCCCATAAACCATAAGCCCATTCAGTTACTTGATATACACCAGCTAAAACACCAACCCCATCCCAGCTTGGTTTTATATTAATGCCAACTTCAAATGTTCCATCTCGTCCAAAATCAATGGCAAAATCACCAGCACCATAATGACCATTAGAGTTAGATGTTTCAGGATTATGTCCAGTTGCTAAAGCGATGAAAAGAGTGTTGCTAGCAATATCCTTATGGGCATAAAGCGCTTCTGCATCATACCTCTGCCCCCCGAAACCAGGCTCAAGTTTATATGTATTTTGGTCTTCAATTGTATATTGAATACCCATATTAGCTGTAGGCACCCAGTCTGAAGCATTACCATTATGTCTAACACCCCAGTCACTTAAGTCACCATCAATATCAAAGCTTGCTGCATTAGTATTGGAATTAAGTATTATTAGTAAAGATAAAACTAGTAGTTTACGCATTTTAAAGCACACCTCATAAGATTTATTTATGTTGGTGCAGCCCAGCCATCTCATTAAAAAAAGACCTGAAGCTTTCCGGCCCTGCTTTACAACAGGTGTGGCAGTTAAGAATTGAAACCAATCAAAACTGCTAAAGCAATTGTAATGCCAAGCCATAAAACATGCGGTATTACGATTAAAACAAAGAAAATAAACTGACAACTCTGACATGTTACCCGACACCTTTTGACATGTCGGTCACTAAAGCTGTCAGGTAAAAACATTTGAAATAAAAAAAGGAATAGACTAGAAGAAAGCGTCTCTATTTTTTCTAGAGCTGAACCCATTCTTTACTATCAGAGGACAGAGGATTCTTAGAGGAATAAGAGTTAGCGATTCAATTCCCTCTCCTGTTAGGGAAAGCAAAGGGAATCAAACACGTTCAGACCATATCAATCAAACCAAGCAACAGGGCTATCGATCAATTCAATGGAATATTTTTTTGCTTCAATTTTTTGCTGAGCTGTATTAAATCCCCATAATGCTAAAAATAATTTCACTGCCTGTAACTGACTATTGTTTTTAACTTTTAATAATGCGGGCAACATATCTTCAACAAAATAAATTTGCTGCTCAGAATGCTTAGCAAGTAACTCAATAAGCACTTCTTCTTTAGTCATATTTCTATCAAGACCAAAAACTCGTTCTTCAGCTAACTCTATCTGGTTTGCCTTTAATATTTGCTTAACAAACCGTTCTTGCTTAGTGGTGACGATATACCAAATACCTAACCCTGATAAAGACTGTAACTTTTCTTTAATTACTGGAAACAAAGGGTTCTTTTCAACCCAGTTGTCTAAATCTTCCTTAATCCATTGATCCCGAGTTTCTCCAAAAATCTTTTTAAGGTAATCAATAGATAAATTGAAGTCATCCATTACTTTCAGTGTTTTAGCATGGTAGTCAGCCAAAATATCGTCAACTGAATCACCATTATTTAACAATCTTACAATTAAAATTGCCTCATAGCCTGTACCCATAACAGGACGAATTTGACGAAACTGTACAGACTGCTCATCTGTTGGTAATGGAGTAAAATCATCCCATATTTGTGATGCGGCTTTCCAAGCTGATATACCTGTTTCCAAAGCACTGTCACAGATTACGCCATCAAAATCCAATGCGTAAATAATTGATTGTTTCATGAATATCTATATTTAACCTTTAAGAAACTTCAACAAAACTATGCAAGCCTCTTTTTGAATCAACGGCCAGCCATTGTTGAAGAGAAATTAATTCCTCAGTCTGTTGTAAATCATCTAATGATTGTTTGTTTTTTAATAATCTAAAAGCTGAAGACAACACCTTATATCTATCACCTTTTATACCAGCTCGCCTTAAACCCACAGAATTTAAACGATAATGTTTGGGTGGCCTCCCGCCAATAAGCATATAAGGAATTACATCTTTGTTTAATCCTGTCGTTCCCTGCACAATTGCATATGAACCTACACGACAAAATTGATGAACAACAACGCCACCACCCATAAAAACATTATCACCCACTTCAACAAAACCACCAATTGCTACATTATTTGCAAATATAGTGTTATTACCAACCACACAATCATGAGCAACATGGCTGTTATTCATAAAAAAACAATCTGATCCAATCGAGGTTACTGCATTTTCAATAGATGCCCTATGTGCAGTAAATCCCTCTCTAAAAACATTATTATTTCCTATCTCTAACCAAGAAACAGTCTCAGCTTTAAAACTAGTATCTTGAGGCAAGCCACCTAATACAGCATGTGGATGTAAAATATTGCCTTCTCCCATTTTTACATAGGGCTGAACAACGGCATGTGCGCCTAACTGGCAACCTGCTCCTAACTCAACATTTTCATCAACGACAGCAAAAGGGCCTAAGGTAACATTTTCGCCTAAAACAGCCGTTGGAGCGACATAAGCAGTTGGATGAATTTTCTGTGTCATTTAAACTAAACCCTCAATTGGTCACATATTTTGTATGCGCTAATATACCATTCTGAAAGGGATATTTCACTTCCATCAACATTACACAAGTCTCACCCTCTAGGATGAAACTCTTGATGCAACTGCTTTAGTCGCTCTTGAGCAATATGAGTATATATTTGCGTGGTCGATAAATCTGAATGCCCTAATAACAACTGAACAACTCGTAAATCAGCACCATGATTTAATAAATGAGTAGCAAATGCATGTCGCAATGTATGAGGAGAGAGATGTTTGGTAATACCCGCTTTTTTTGCATAACGCTTAATAACATGCCAAAAAGTTTGCCGCGTCATACCTGAGCCACGTTTAGTCACAAATAAAAAGTCGCTTTG
>Ga0105355_10001461_pt1 | contig 21708 bp, 18 predicted proteins | sample GOMGulsemesocosm_2_FD_83508 | JGI IMG/M metagenome (GOLD analysis project Ga0105355, IMG submission 83508) | Methane-oxidizing microbial communities from mesocosms in the Gulf of Mexico - GOM9C Gulf of Mexico | ecosystem: Environmental > Aquatic > Marine > Cold seeps | place: Gulf of Mexico...
GAGTTCTTCTTTTGTATAATCAGCAATTTTACAGAAATCTTCATTTGCATAAATGATAATTCCTTTTTCATCTGTCTCTGATACAATCATTGTATCTTTGTTTAAAATTATTTCTTGATTCATCTTATTCCTATAATGTTATTTAAAAGTTATATTTTTTCTGTAATTTATCCAAATAGTATTAATTTTAATTTAAATATCAATAAATGTATATAATTTACATATTAAATGAATAATATAGTGACATAATCAATATATTTATAGTTAAATTATTATTATTTTTTAGTTATTTAGTAAAAAATATTTCTATAATTACTATTGTTTTTGTTTAAATAATAAATTGATAGAGTTAATGTTATTGAAAAGTAATTATCTTTTACTACACTGTTTTTATGAAATACAAAAGCATATTTATATCTGATTTACATTTGGGTACAAGGTTCTCTCAAGCTACTAGGTTTATTGATTTTTTAAAACACAATGAATGTGATAATTTATTTTTGGTGGGTGATATTATTGATGGTTGGGCAATAAAAAGAAAGTTTATTTGGCCACAATCTCATTCAGATGTCATTCAAAAAATATTAAGACAAGCAAGAAAGGGTACAAGAGTTACCCTAATTACAGGAAATCATGATGAGTTTTTAAGGCCTTTTTTACCTATAATACTAGGGGATAATTTAGAGGTTTGTAATGAAGTAGTATACAAAGCAAAGAATAATAAAACCTATTTAATTACTCATGGAGATTTTTTTGACTCAATTACTATGACAAAAAAATGGCTGGCTGTTCTTGGTGATTATGGTTATGATGTTATTTTATATATTAATCACATGTTAAAAAGAATTAAAAAACTCTTCGGAATACGATCAAAGTGGTCTTTATCAAAATATGTAAAAGACAATATAAAAAGTTCAGTAAGTTTTATAAATGATTTTGAAAATGTATTAGCCAATCACGCGATTCAAAAAGGTTATGATGGAATAATTTGTGGACATATACACAAATGTGAACATCGTTTTATAAAAGATATTGAATATCTTAATTGCGGGGATTGGGTTGAGTCTTGCACTGCTATTGTTGAAACCTATGAAGGTGAGTTTAAAATTATTGAATATTTAAATGAACAAGTAGGAGAATAAGCTTGTAGAGTAAGTGCTTTTTAGCTATATTAGCATTTATATTTATGAGGATATAAGATGCCAAGAGCTAAGTGCAAAGAAAGTTTAATCAAAAACAGCCAAGATAATTTCAAAAGTTTGTTTTCTTTAATTAATGAACTTCCTTCTAAAGACATTTTTAGCAAATTTACTTTTTCGCACAGAGAGAAAAATCTTCGCGATGTTTTAATGCATTTACATTATTGGCATAATATGATGTTATCTTGGTATAAAAAAGGAATGGCTGGTGAAACTTTTTTAATGCCAACGAGTGAATACACTTGGCGGCAAACACCCCAGCTGAATCAAAGTTTATTTTTAAAATATCAAGATGTTTCTTATGAAGAAGCTTGTGACTTATTACATGCTTCACATAAACACATCATGATGCTTATAGATAAACACGGGAATGTGGAACTCTTTACAAAAAAGCTTTATTCTTGGACCGGATCAACATCTTTAGCATCTTATTTGATTTCTTCCTCCTCAAGTCATTATTCTTGGGCTATAAAATTAATAAAAAAACACAAAAAATCTGTAAAATATTAGGGCGATAATGGAAACAATAAAAATAAGCGATTTATTAAGACAATTAGATCTATGGAAAGATGATTTAAAAATATACTTGAAGGTCTTTTTAGAACATAAAGATTGGAATAATGTTGAAGAAGTGAACAAACTTCAAACCATTTTGGATGAATTTTTAACGGTATATGCGCATTTAGAAGATGAGAAGAAAAAAGAATATTTTTATCATGCCGTAAAACAATGGAGTAAAACCAATAAAGAATATATGCTTTTACTTGAAAAACTTTATCAGGCCTATGAGGCAAAAAAATAAATTATGTTTTTTTATTTTTTTGTAAAAATGCATTAAAGGCATTTGCAAAATTTTGTGCATCTTTATTTCCAAAAGCAGCTGGTCCTTTAGTCATCTCCCCTGAATCTCTTATTTCTTGCATTAAATTTCTATAGGCTAAATATTGTTTTATATTATCACTTGTATATGTTTCCCCTCTATGATCAATAGCATGGGCATTTTTATCAATACATCTGTTTGCAAGTGGGATATCTGCTGTTATTATTAAATCCCCTTCTTTTAGCATTTCAACTATTTTATCATCGGCTTCATCTGCACCCGCATCCACTATTAAATATTTTACAAAAGATGATTTTCCTATAGATATTTTTTTATTTGCAATTACATAAGTAGGTATTTTTTGTTTTTCAATCGCTCTTAGTACAATGATTTTTAAAAGGTTTGGAAAAGCATCTCCATCAATAAACAGTGTCATTCGTTTCCTTTATTTTATATTTGCGCAGTATATACTGTTTTGTATTAATTTAAGAGCAATTTTATCCTATCCCAAGGCATAGTTTTTTGTTATAATGCCTCATGAATATGAAATCACTTAAACATACACTTTTTGAAAATGTAGAAACATCTAATGGTATTTTTACAAAACACTTTCATGATACTTACACTATTGGTATTACTCATGATGGTTTATTCAAATCCATTAATTTAAACAAAGAATGTTTAGTGTATAAAAAAAGTACTCGTATTATTAATCCAGGCGAAGTGCATTCAGGCAATTCAACTGCTTGGAAATATACGAATTTTTATCCTACTATTGCTTTATTAGAAGAAATGTATGAAGAAATGTATTTTGAGAAAAAAGTACCTCTTTTTGAAAAACATATTGCTAATGATATAAAATTGTATCACTTATTATTCAAACTCTTTAGAAGTGTTTATGAAAATGAGGACATCTTAAAAACTGAAATAAACTTGATTGATGCATTATCGTATTTAATCAAAAACTATTCTTCTGTAACAAAAGATTATAATATTGTTTTTCCAGATAAAAAAATAATGACAAACAGTTTAGAGTATATAAATGATTGTCTTGAAAGCTCAATTTCTTTAGATAATCTTGCTAATAACGTAGCTTTAAGTAAGTTTCATTTTTTACGAGTATTTAAGAAAAATGTTGGTTTAACCCCACATCATTATATTCTTACACGAAAAGTTCAAAAAGCAAGAGATTTGATAATTGATGGAGCCAGTTTAAGTCAAGCGGGCTTTTCTATGGGTTTTGCAGATCAATCGCATTTTATTAGAAATTTTAAAAAGATTTATGGTTATTCCCCAAAAGCTTTGTTGAAAAAGAATAATTTTATATTTTATAGCTAAGATTTATACAAACAATACATAAAGAAAATAATGACACAAATCAATAAAACACTTTTTTATATTTTAATGCTTGTTGCAATGTTTGCCTGGGGAGCTGCTTGGATTAATACAAAAGTACTCACCACTTATATAAATGAATTTGAATTGATTTTTATAAGGTATTCTTTAACTACTCTTACTATGATACCTATTATTTTGTATTTGAAAAAATCCTTTAAAATTGATTTAAGAAGTTTGTTTTTGGTATTAATTAGCGCAATTGTTTTGCTTTTTTGTATGAAATATTCAATTTTAGGAACAAAACTTGGAACGGCTTCTTTAGGAGGCGCATTAGTTACTGTACTAATTCCTATAAATACCTTTATTTTTTTATCCTTTTTAAATAAAAAAGTAATAGAAAAAAAAGATATTTTAGCTTTAAGTCTAGGGGCTTTTGGTGTTCTAATTATGCTTAATGTTTTCTCTTTAAATATGCATGCTATTTTTACTTTATACAATTTATATTTTGTATTAGCAGCTTTGTTATGGCCTATTGTAAGTATTATTTCTTCTAAATCAAAACGTATATCTCCTCTTGTTTACACCTTTTATTTATACTTAATTACAAGTATAATAGATGGAGTGTTTTTTGTTGATTTTAGAGCAATTCAAATAGAGAGCTTTGATACAGTATTTTATTTAAATATGGCAATAATCATACTTGCAGCAACTACTTTTGGTAATACTATTTACTTTTTATGCATAGAAAAACTGGGGGCAAAAGAAGCCAACTCCTTTATTTTTCTTGTACCTTTTTCTGCTATTTCTTTAGGAGGTATTTTTTTAGATGAGAGTATATCTTTTAGTATTATAATAGGAAGTATATTAACCCTTATTGCAGTAAAAATTTTGAATAATATTCCTCTTAAAAGAAAGAAAAAATGATGTGCAATATTATTCTATTCTTATTTGAAAAATTATATTATACTGCTTCAAAATAAAGGGATTTAATGACACAGAATAATAAAAACATTTTTTATATATTACTTTTTTTTGCAATGATAGCTTGGGGTGCTACTTGGGTTAATGCTAAAATACTAAGTGAGTATATCAATGAATTTGAAATGATATTTTTACGTATTGGAATTACGGCTTTAACCATGATTCCTATTATTTTGGTTTTAAAAAAGTCATTTAAAATTGATTTTAAAACATTTTTATTAGTATGTGTAAGTGCTCTTGTCATGATTTTTTATATGAAGTATTATTTTTTAGGAACAAAACTAGGAACTGCATCTTTAGGTGGGGCTTTTGTAACTACTTTAGTACCTATTAATACTTTTTTAATTTTGGTTTTAATGAGAAGTAAAACAATAGAAAAAAAAGACATGTTTGTATTAGGACTTGGAGGAATTGGGGTCTTAACTATGTTAAATGCCTGGTCTTTAAAAACAGAAGATATTTTTGTTTTGCATAATTTGTATTTTATTTTTGCATCTATCTTATGGCCTGTATTAACTATATTATCATCTAAATCACGAAATATCTCACCCATAGTTTTCACGTTTTATTTATATATTGTAGTTGTTCTTTTAGATGTATTGTTTTTTGTAGATATTTCAAATATAGCTTATGCAAGTTTTGATTCAAGATTTTGGATTAACATCTTTGTTATAACTATAGCTGGGTCTACTTTTGCAAATACTATTTATTTTTTAGGTGTTGAGAAATTAGGTGCAAGTGAAGTATCATCTTTTATATTTTTAGTGCCTTTTTCTGCCATTATTTTAAGTGTAATATTTTTAGGCGAAGAAATTGGGCTTAATGTTATTTTTGGAACGCTTCTTACTTTATTTGCAGTAAAAATATTAAACAATATAAAGTTTTTTAAAGAAAAAACATGAAACTAAACGCCCTGTCTTTAAGTGGTTTGATTATTGGACCTATTTTAGGTTCAGGAATCATTTTGCTTCCTCCTTTACTTTATAATAATATTAAAATGAATGCTTTATTCGTTTTTGCTATTATTTTATTTTTGGGTTTTATATTTGCTTTAATTTTTGGCAAACTGGCTCTCTTGTATAAAGGAGAAGGCGGTGTTTCTTTAGCAACAAAAGCAGCACTTGGAAAAAAATATCAATTATTAAGTTCTTTTTATTTAATTTGTGCTGTTTTTTTTGGCCCCGTTGCTGTTTTATTAATAGCAGCACAGTTTATTCAAGAGTATTTTCCTTCTTTGTCTTTAGTTGTTTTATCCCTTTTTATTTATCTAATTACCTATGTTTTACTGCTTGTTCGTATTGATTTTTTGGGAAAATTAATGTTGATTATTAGTACTTTTATTTGTTTGTTGTTTATTGTTTCAAGTATTTATATTTTGTTCAACAGCTCTTCTTTTGTATTTGTTTTCCCAAGTTTATCTTTCCAAGAACTTGGGCATTCTTTTGTGCTTGCTTTTTGGGCAATTGTAGGATGGGAAGTCATTGGTAATTATTCCAATGATATAAAAAACGATGACAGTCTAAAATATGCAGTTATTTTTTCTGCCATTATTGTCTCTTTGGTATATATCTTAGTCATATTGGCTATTTGTTTTGGGGAGTTTAGCAATAAAAGCAGTGAAGATTTTAAGTTGTTTTATTTACTTGAACCATTATTTAAAGGCTTTTCTTCTTATCTTTTAAGTTCAGTATCTTTGGTTTTATGCATAGGAACACTTATCTTATTTGTAGGAGGAGTTGCAAGATTGATTGCCTCTTTAAACTTAAGTGAATATACCTCACGTTATTCTTCTTCTAATATACCTCTTGGGGCTTTAAATTTTTTGTCTTTTGTGTATATGTTTACACTTGTTTTAGTTTATTATGAATATCTAAATTTGAACAATCTTGTATCTTTTGCGGATGGTTTTTTTATTGCCAATGCTTTGATTGGATTAGTTAGCGCTGTTGTTTTGTTTAAAAAAGGCTTTTTACAATCCTCTGCCGTTTTTTTAGTTATTGTTTTTACAAGTATTTTACTGTTTTCAAATATTTTTATACTTTTATTGATTGTAGCTTTATTCGTTTTTACTTTCTTAAGTAAAAAGAATGCAATTAAAAGTGTTTAAATTTGTTCTTTTTTATTTACAATTCTAAACATATGTGTATTTAGAAAGAATTTTTTACATATATTTTTCTATATACAGGTATTTAAGCTATAATAGTGAAATAAAAACATGATAGATAATAATATTATAGGCAGATAAATGGCTAAAAGTGAAAATGACTTAGAATCATACAATTTTGAAAATCTATTATCAGGAGATGACTTAGTTGTTATGTCTGATGATTATACTCACTTAGAAGATAATACTTTAATTGATACTATTATTTTAAACTATTTCTCTAACAAAGCATTAAGTGCCGAAACAATAGAAAAAATAAATTATAACAGTGATTTTAAAAAAACACTTTTATCAAATATTCAAAACAGATTTGAGCTTATAGAAGAAGATTTTAAATGCGTTCAATTTAAAGAGTTACATATTATTTTTAACTTATTGAGTCTTGGTAAAAGTTATAATATGTTCTCTACTCATGAAGACACCGCTTTTTATCATATTACACGACTTCTAAAAGACTATGAAGAGTTATTAAAAGAATTGCATGTTTATAATAAAAAAAGTTTTAATTTAACCTTTTCTTTTTATATCTGCTTATTAGAGTGTTTTTCTTATCTCTTTTCCCTTGATTCTAAAAACGAAAAAAGAAGACAAAGTATTTTAGTCATTGCGGATATCATAACTGAGAGTATTAATACAATAAAAGTTTTAGGAATTTTGGACGTAGAAAAAATGACTGCTTTGAGTATTTATCAAGGAAAAGTGTTACTTGAATATTCTAATGTTGTATATATAGAAGAAGAAAACAGATCCAGTGCCGATTTAATTGAAGAGTGCACGTATATTTTAAATAAACAGATTGATGGTTACTTTTTCATATCTAATTTTAGTGATGATAAAAAGTATGATCATATTTTCTTAGAAAATACTACACGAACAATGCTTTTGATGTTAATGAAATTACAAAAAACGCAAGACTATAACTTTGCTGCTTTACAACACATTATTTATGTATATAACAATAATATTAAAAAAGAAAAAAATACTTTTTTAAATGAGAAAGAGTTTAAAAATAATTTGTTTAATAATTATCTTTCATTGCATGAAAGTTATGAAAAACTAAGTATAAAAGAAACTATAGAAGATATTATTTTTAATAATTCATTAAGCTCTTACAATTTAAGATTGATACATGATCTAATTTTATTTGAGGAAAATCTTTCAGAAGAACTTTTAGGAAAGATTTTTGAATTTATGATTAAGAGCAATGAATTAAAAAAAGAAAAAAACGAAATTCATAAACTTAAAATATTGGATGTAATACTTCATAAATTTGTATTAAAAAATACCCTGTCTTGTTTTTTACCATATGCAAACGCCTTAAAAGAGTATTTAAATAAAGAAGAAGCGTTAGCTTACAAAGAATATTCCTTTTCGAAATTGCATTTATCTTTGTCCTACTTTTATTCTCTTTTAGGAGAAGAATATTTACTTGTATCATCAGATGAATATTATACAAGTGAAAAAATATCTTCTTTTATGTATATAAAAGAAGACAATAAAGATTTATATAAAAAACTTTTAAGAAATAATGCAAAAGCTCACTTTGATACCTTGGATTTAGTAAATGATTTTTCAAACAATGAGCATCTGTTTATTGGAGATGTTCTTATGAAAGACTTTTTTATAGAACAAGAAATTTTACTTAAAAATCATAAAAAAGAAGAAAAACTTGTATTTTTAAAGCGCCTGCTTTCAAAAGCAAAACTAACACAAGTTGATTTACAAAAAAATATTCCTTCTTTAGTAAAAAATAATTTGTTTTTTACACTTTTTGAGTGTTCGCTAGAAAGTAAAGAAAACAAAATCTTAGGCAAAAGTCTTATTTTACTTGATGATGAGATTTTTGATGAGTTTTTCATTGTTATGCACTTAAAGAATTCAAAAATGCCTGATTTTACTGCTTTTAATAATAAAAGTCAGCTTTATTTAAAAACAAAGTTAATAAATTTACTTTTATCCTATGTCTTGAAAATTAAAAAAGCAGAACACTACAACAACTTTTTACAAATTGATGAATATATCTCTTTATAAACACAATACTAATACTTAGGTTTCCTTTGCAAATAATACACTTTTCAGATACCCATTTGGGGTTTAGCGATTTAGACATTTTAGATGATAATAACATCAATCAAAGAGAAGCAGATTTTTATGATGCATTTTCGCAAGTTGTTTCGTATATAAAAAACAATAAAGTAGATTATATTATTCATACAGGAGATTTATTTCATAGAAGCTCCCCTTCTAATAGGGCCATTACTTTTGCACTTAAAGCAATAAAAGAAATAAATGATTTAAATATTCCTTTTATTTTAATAGCAGGTAATCACTCAACACCTAAAACCAATCTTTCTTCTCCTATCTTAAAAATATTTGAGAGTTTTTCTAATGTGTATGTTTCTTATAATCAAGAGTATAAAAAAATAGAATTTGAAGATGTTATTTTTCATACCCTACCTCATATGAATGACAGTTCAAGTGCAGTTGCACAAATACAAGAAAGTGTTGATAATATCAACAAAAATAAAAAGAATATTATGATGTTGCATTGTAGTGTGGGTGCTTGGTACTTAATGGATGAATATGGAGAATGGGTGTATCCAAGAGAGCAAGAATATATTTTTGATCTTATGGACTATGTTGCTTTAGGGCATTGGCATGGATTTAACAGTGTAGCCATTAATGGAAGCAAAGAAAAATATAAAAATGTTTATTACTCAGGATCATTAGAGAGAACGTCTCTTAATGATAAGAGAAACTCAAAAGGTTTTATTCATTTGTATTTAGAAGAAAACAAAGAAATACAAGTTAGGTATAAAGAGATTAGTATAAGAGCCTTAGTACAAAAAGAAATAAATGCACAAGATTATGAAAACGCATGTGCAAGTCTTAATGTAGATGATTGTAAAGATGCATTAGTAGAAGTAGTTCTTAAGAACCTAAGTATTAACAAGTCCTTAGACATTCAAAATGCGGATATAAAAGATTTGTTTAAAGATGCCTTGCATGTAAGTATAAAAAGAGAATTTTTAAAAAACAAAGAAAATGAAGATGAAAGCTTAGATATTGAAGCCTTGAGTTTAGAAGAATACTTTTTAGCCCATATACAAGAAGAAGAAAATAAAGAAGAGTATTCGCGTTTAAAAAATAAGGTACAAGAGTTGTTTTCTTTATACAGGGATAAAAATGATACTGCTTAGTTTAAAACTACAGAACTTTAAAAAGTATAAAGAATTTAATATTGAATTCTCATTAGGTCTTATAGGGATACTAGGAAAGAATGGTTCTGGTAAATCAACTATCTTTGAAGCCATACTCTTTGCTTTATATGGAGAGTTAAAGAATAAAGGTTATAAAGACATAATAAGAAATAGCAGTGCAAGTAGTAAAGAAGCTGTATGTGTAGAACTGTGTTTTGAATATGAAGCGTATACGTATAAGGTGCAAAGAGAGTTTAGAGGAAAGAACTTAAGTGCCAGTGCACACTTTTATAAAAATGAAGAACTAATATGCTCAGGGGCAAAAGAAGTAACTTCTTATATTAGTACCTTAAGCCATATGAACAAAGAAGCTTTTTTATCAACACTCTTTGCTTCACAAAAAGAATTAAGCTCCTTATCTTCTTTAAAAAATGAAGAGCGAAAAAAAATGATTCGTAAATTATTGGGCTTAGAAAAAATTGACTTTGTTGAAAAAGAGCTAATAGAGAAAGTAAGAGCATTAAAAAGAGAGATAAGTGCATATGATGAAGTACTCTTAAGTAAAGAAGAGAAACAAAACAAAGAAGAGAAAGAAAAAGAATTAAGAGAAGAAAAAAAGAAAAAAGAACAAATGCGTTTAGAGCTTAAGGTAAAACTTTCAGAAATACAAGACAAAAGTAAAATCTTTAAAAAAGAGCTTGATGCACAACAGGTATTAAAAGAAGAAAAAGTAAAAGCTTTTAATACCTATACGCTTATACTAAACAATAAGAGTATAAAAGAAAAGTATTTAACTAAGGTCTTAGAAGATATAGAGAGCTTAGAGAAAAAAGAAAAAGAACTGCAAGTTTTAGAGCGTGTTAAAAAAGAGTATATAGAACTTTTTGAGAGCATTAAAGTATTTGTAGGGGCTAAAGAAATAAGTATTAAAAAAGAAGCCTTAATAAAAGAACAAGAGCACTTACGTTTGGATTTTGTTAAATACAAAGAAGATGTACGTATATTAGAAGAAGAGTGTAAAGAACATGATGCTTTAATACAAAAAGAAGTAGAACAAAATCTTTTATTAAATGCTAAGAATAGAGAAGTAAGCAGTATAGAAAGCAAAGAAAAGTCTTTGCATATAAGTATAGCAAGTCAAGAAAAACAAATAGAGTTAAACAAAGGAAAAATCAAAGCTCTAAATAGCCTTGGTAAAAGTTCACCTTGTCCTGTATGTACAAGACCTTTATTAGAAGAGTATGATAAAGTCTTAGAAAGTCTTAGCTTAAGTATAAAAGAACTGCAAGAAAATAAAATCAATGAAGAGCTTAAGTCTTTATCTCTTATTAGTATAAACAAAGAAGCGTTAATAAAAGACTTACAACATTTTCAAAAAGAAGCGATGACGCTTTCTCAAAGAATAAACCTAATTGAGAGTAAAAAGAAAGACTTGTTAAAAGTAAGTGAGCATTTTTCTTTAGTAAAAGAGAAAGGCTTAAAGAACAAAGAAGAGCTCTTGTCTTATGAAAAGAGTACGTATAATAAAAAAGAACATGAAGCCGCTAATGTAAGATATCAAAACTTAAAAGAAAAATATGAATATGTACTTGCTTTAGAAACAATGTTAATACGAGTAGATAATTTAAAAAAAGAAAAATCCAATACGCAAGATGAACTTAATGTATTAAGTGAAAGTTTACAAAAAAGTAAGTTTGAGCATGAAAGTATTCTTTATGATGAGGTAAAACACATAGAGCATCAAAATAAGTATGACAGAGCGCAAAAAGAATATGAATCCATACATTTAGTGTTTAATGAAGAAAATGTCCTAATAGCTACCTTAGAAGGAGAAATAAAAACCCTTTTAGCAATTTTAGAAAAAAACAATGTACATGGAAAAAAAGTTCAAAATAAAAAAGATGATTTATTAGACTATGAAAAAATAAAAGCATCGCTTCTTGGTTTTAAAAATAAATTAAATGCTAAAATTTCTCCTCGTATTTCAATGCTTGCTTCCTCAATGTTTGAACGTATTACTAAAGGTAAGTATCAGCATATAGAAGTAAACAATGAATTTGATTTTTTTATCTATGAAGAAGGAATAAAGTATCCACTTGAACGTTTCTCAGGAGGAGAAATTGATTTAGCAAACCTAGTATTAAGAATTGCTATTTCAAAAACCTTAAGTGAATTAAACAACAGTTCAAGTATGGAATTTATGGCTTTTGATGAGGTCTTTGGCTCTCAAGATGAAACTAGAAGACTTGAGATTTTAGAGGCTTTTCATACCATCAAAGAACAATACAGGCAAATCTTTTTAATTTCCCATGAAATGGATATAAAAGAAATGTTTGAAACAGTAATCGAGGTCTAATGGATTTTCCAAATAATGCTTATAAATATTTAAGTGATGAAGAACGTATATATTTTCAATACAAGAGCAAAGAAGACTTGCAAAAAAGATGGAAAACACCAGAAGGAGAAGAATTTACGCGTAAAATTCTAGAAATAAACTTAGCAGGTGGTTCTTATAAAAACTACAGCGCTTTTTTAGGCTCTGTAAAAAATGATTTTTGTACAAAGGATTTGAAAGTAGATTTAAGGGGTTTTGATTTGTCTTCTTATTCAAATGAATTAGAGGAACAAACAGTATCTTTGGATTTTTCATTTTGTGATTTATCTTATGCAACATTTAATAATTCCCAATTAAAAAAATGTCGATTTAATCATTCTAATATAGAAGGGGTAGATTTTTCCAATGCTTTATTAAATGAGTGTGATTTTTCTTATAGCAATTTGAATAAAAGTGATTTTACAAACAGTGATCTTGAAAATACACATTTTTTGTCTTCAAATATAAATACTATTGTTTTAAAAAATACAAATCTTAAAGGTCTTAACTTTAACAAAAAAGTTGATTTTTCATATCTTGATACAAAAGAACTGGCAAGCATTAATAATCCTATCTTTTTAGGCTTTTTACGTCAAAAAATAAGCTTTAAAGAAAAAATCAAAAACAGTGTATTCCAAAAAATAGTGTATTTCTTATGGTTAAAATACTAGTCTTTTTCTAAAACAAATAAAAAATATCCTTACAACGCTTCTGTCTTTTGTATCAAATCTCTATGAAGATGCAAAAGATAGAAGTTTTTTTCTTCTTTCTTTCCCGTAAATATAAAAATTCACGCTATTTTTAGTCTTAGTAAAGCAAAAACAAATATTTTGATTAAAAGAAAGAACTAAGTCTTATATAATATTTCATGCTTCTTTAAATAATATTTATAATGATACTAGTTAGTACTACCTTGACAACAGAAATATAAAAGAGTAATATACTACTAACTAGTAATATATTTAAGAAAGGACTATTATGTCAAAACTAATACACTTAAGCAAAAAAGAGCAAGAAGAGCAGGTTTTATTTGGAGGAAGTTTTATCGAAAATAAACCCATTTCTTTTCCCTCTTATTTTAAAACATATGCGTATTCAAATCTATTTTATTGGGCACACTTAGAAGCAAAAGAAAGCAATGTTTTTCCTTTACATCCACATGAAGGTTTTGAAATTATGACCTTTGTTTTAAAAGGAAAAGTAGAACATTATGACACGGTTAATAATAAATACATTGCTTTAAAACAAGGAGATATGCAAATCATGCAAACAGGATCTGGCATGCAACACAGTGAGAAAATTCTAAAAGGAAGCGAGCTTTTTCAACTTTGGTTTAATCCTGATTTTAAACTATCACTAAAAAATAAAGCACAGTATAAAGATTATACCCAAGCAGATTTTATACAAGATCAAAAAGAAGGAATAACAAGCATACAATACCTAGGAGCTGAGAGTACACATTATTGCGAAACACAAGGTATTACTATTAAAAAACAAATATTTGAAAAAGGAAAATATCTTTTTGCTTTAGACAAAGATACAATATATTCAATTTATATCTTAAATGCTTCTGGTACTATTAACAAACAAGAAGTGATAAAAGATGATTTCCTTAAGATTGAAGAGTCGCAAGAATTAAAAATACTTGCAAAAGAAGCTTTGGAGTTATTTATTGTAAGTTCTCCTTTGAAAGTTTCTTATCCCCTAATATAAAGGTTTATTATGAAAACAATTAGTTATAAAGACTTAAATACAATGTATGAAAAAAATGAGGTTTTTACATTAATAGATGTTCTGCCTAAGGTACATTATGACAATGTGCATTTTAAGAATGCCATTAATATATGTGTTTATGAAATGAGTTTTATTTCAAGTATAGATGAATTAAAATTGAAAAAAGATTCTAAAATTGTACTTTATGGAAACAATCACAATGATGTGGATTCAAAGGCAGCTTATGAAAAACTTATTTTAGCAAAGTACATTAATATATTTTATATAAAAAATCCTTTTTCCCTAAATGATAAAACATATTTAGAAGGTAAAAATATAAAATTAAATGAAGAACAAGTGCTTACTCTTCCACCTAAGCGTTTCTCTTTACGTGCTAATAATATCCTTACTTGGACGGGGAAAAATACGAATGGGTCTCATACAGGAAGTATAAACCTTAGCAGTGGTTTTATATCTTATGAAAATAATGCACTAGAAGGTGAGTTTATTGTTGATATGAAAAGTATTGATACCACCGATTTAACACAAGAGCAGGGGAAAGACTCTTTGAATACACATTTAAATTCAGAGGATTTTTTCTTTACGCATTTTTTTCCCCAAGCCAAATTTTCTTTTTCAAATATATCTTTAGAAAAAGATGCCTATTTAACAGCTAATAATTGTATCTTAGAAGGAGTCTTAAGTATAAAAGGAATTTCTAGACCTTTTGTATGTGCTGCTAACGTATCTTTTATAGAAGAGCGCTTGGTTTTATCAAGTACTTTTTCTTTTGATAGAACATTTTGGAATATTATTTATGGTTCAAGTAAGTTTTTTAAGTACTTAGGCATGCACAAAGTTTTTGATGATATTATTATTGATTTACGCTTGGAGTTAGAGTAAAAAGATTTTTTTAAACGTGGCTCTTTTTGTATAAAACATAAAAACGCATAAAAAACAATGCAGAAAAGAGTCCATAAAGAATACAAAAAAACATAATAAATTCTTTTTGTAATAAAAGTTCTTGATTAATGACAGTAATTACACCTACAAAATATTTAATAAAAAATACGAACATCATCATGCTTAAAGGAATAAAACTGCCTTGTATAACAAAAGAACGTTTAGAAAAAGAATATTGTATTTGCTGCATGATTGAGAACTTTTTATTTATCAATATTGCTAAGTATAAACCCAAACAAAAACCAAGAAAATAAAAAAAGCTGCTTAATAAAGTCAAACCAAAATCCAATAAGAACCCAAGAAAAGATAAAGAACACAAAAGAATAGGCATAATTAATGCCCTTCTAATTCCTAGTTTTCGTGTTTTACTTTGCATATAACCAACAGCAATAAGAGAAAAGAACATCCAATAAATGTAAAAGGGAGTATTAATAAGTATATCTAAGATCATAAAGTAGCACTTTCATTTTTATATTTTGCATTATACTTAATATATATAAAAAAAGAAAATTTTATTTATAAGGCCTTATTTCTGTGATATTATTTCTAGCAGTAAAACTTCGTTTCTAAATTAAAGGATTAATAAAAGAATTCAATAAATATTTACTACTTTTAAATTAATTAGTATATAATAACTAATTATTAAGGGTTTTATATGATTGAAAATGAAAATGAATTCGTTTCTTATAATTTAGCTGAAGTCTTAGATGATGATATTATCAGTGCATCTTATATGGATAATAAAAAAACAAGTGATACTGAAAATCAAATTGAACAAATTACTCAAATGTATTTCAGTAGAGAAAAATTAAATAATGAACTAATAAATAAATTATCTACTGATCAAACCTTTAAAATTATTTTACTAAAAAATATCAAAAAAAGAATGAGAAATATCATCTCAGACAGTTCAACCCTTCAATTCAAAGAATTAGTTAGTATTGTTAACCTTCTTAGTTTCGGGAAAGATTATGAAATCTTTTCTAAGTACAATGAATTTTCATCTAAGGGTATTTCTGATATTTTCAGATTTTATGAAAAACGTTTACAAGATGAACTTGAGAATGAAGAAGAATTTGAGCTAACGTTTCAATTTTATATGACTTTGTTAGACTCTTTTAATGAACTGTGTATTATTAATTCCAGTGATGTAAAACGAAAGAAAAACATTAAAAAAATTATTGAATTAATGACAGAAAGTATTAATTTAATTAAGTTTTCTGTTCTATTAAAAGAAGAAAAAATAGAAAAACTAAGTTCTTTTCAAGGTCGATTATTATTACTTTTTTCAAATATTAATTATATTTCTACAAAAAATAAAGACCCTTTGGAAATAATTTATACCTACAAGTTTATTTTTAACCAACTAGTAGATGGTTATTATTTAATAGCAGGTGATGATAATTTTGAATCAAATCATTTTCCTACCTTATTATCCAATGTTACAAACTTATTGTTATTAATGATTAAAAAACTAGAAAAATACTCTGAGGACTATTTTAATGACTTAATTGAAATTATTGAAGTGTATAATAAATATTGCCAAAAAGAGAGTAAAGAATATACTTCTGTCCTTGAATTTAAACAAGACTTACTCCAAAACCTTGTTTATTTATATGATCCTACGTTAAAAATGTCTTATACTGATTTATTAGAAATAATCCTTAATAAACCTGTTTTACTTCACAGTGATATTATTATTTTGCATGAATTGATTCTATTTTTAAAGGGTATAAATAAAAACCAAGCCTTGATTTTATTGGATAAATTACTTCGTGTAAAAAGAGTAAAAAATGATTATTATGAAGATTATAAATTAAAAGTCATTGACTTAATTTTAAATGCTTTAATTGCAAAAAGAGAACTTCATGATATTGAAGAATATATTCATCAAATAACAGACTATTTAAACAGCGAAAATACAGCTTCTCATTTGATTTCTAGTTTTTCTAAAATACATCTTACCATTGCTTTGTATTACTCGTTTCTAGGAGCTAAGTATCTGGATAATTCTCAACGACAATATTTTATCTCAGAAAAAATCTGTGTGTATACGCTTATTAAAGATGAATATATGGAAATTTACAATGAACTTTTAATCAATAATGCCTGTACATACTTAGATAAAAATTCCTTAGAAAATAAATTCAACAATGAAGAGTTGCTTATTTTTGGACAAAGTTTAATGAGTGATTTTTTTAAAAATGAAGAAATATTAATTCGTTACGATGTAAATCAAAATATTTCAAACATAATTGAGAATATTTTAATTAATGATGAGTACAATAAAGAATCTTTAGAAGAAAAAATTACGAAGTTAATTTCATCTGAAATATTTTTTGGTTTATGCCAATGTAAAATTATGAAAAAAACTTCTACTGGTTCGTCTATGAATGAGGTAGGTTATGAAGAATTAGAGCAGAACTTACTTAATAATTATGTTCTTGTTTATAATTACTCCTATTCTTACAATGATACTTTTTGGGCAATATATAAAAAGAATGAAAGCTATATAAAAAACAATATTGTACATTTATTGCTTTCATATAGAATGAAAAAAAATGAAAAAAAATATATTTCTATTTACAATGAAGAAGATGTAGATCTCTCTTTTTATTAAATTTTTATAAAATTATATAAGATATTTTTTTAAGTACTGCCTCCAATATTGAGTGTGCAGAATAATATTATTTTAAAGGCTTATAATGCGTTCTTGTTTTTATACCTTAGCAGTGCTTCTGCTACTTGTTCTTAATGTAAATGCGAATGAAAAGGATAAAGTTAAAAAAATTTCAATTAATATTAATAAAAATAATCCTTTTCATTTCTCTGGTTTTTATATGGCCAAACACAAGGGCTTTTACAAAAACAAAAACTTAGACATAGATTTTGTTTCTCTTAATGAAGAAAACGATTCTTTAAATGCAGTTTTGAAAGAGAAAATAAATTTTTCTTTAGGAAGTAGTTCTTTACTTATTCATAAATCACAAAATAAAGATATTTATTTATTATCTGCACTGTTTGAATCCTCCCCTTTAATATTCCTTAGCCTTAAAAATGCAAATATACGTAGCTTAAAAGATTTTATAGGAAAAAAAATATACCTTCAAAACAAACTTAGAGATAAGGCAATACTAAAACTTATGTTGTCTTCAAATAACATAGATATTAATGATCTTAATCTAGAAGAAAAAAACTATGAGATAGAAGATTTAATTAGTAAAAAAACAGATATTATTGTGGCATATAAAGGCATTGATTTACATATTTTAAATAAGTATGCTTTAGAAGTTAATGTATTTAATCCCAAAGATTATGGTTTTGATTTTTATGATAATATTTTATATACGAGTCATAAATATGCAAATGAAAATCCTTTGTTAGTAAGAGAATTTTATTTAAGCAGTATTGCGGGTTTTAAATATGCATTTAATCATATAGAAGAAACAGCAGCTTTTATTTATAAACATCATAATTACCAAAAACTAAGCCTAAAAGAATTGATTTATGAAGGAGAACAGCTAAAAAAACATTCTCTTAATAATAAAACACTTTCTACAAAACTTTCAGAAGATAAATTAAGTATTATTAAACATTCTTATAATGTAATAGGCTTAATACAAAATGACTATGATCTTGAAGATATTCTGTATGAGCACAATCATGGTTTTTTAAGTCATGAAGAAGTAGAATGGATAAAAAAGAATCCAATTATTAAAGCACGTGTTTCTTCTTTAGCTCCCCTTCATTTTATGGATGGAAAAAAAGTTTTAGGAATTTCTACTGAATATTTGAATTATATTGCCAATAAAACCGGTTTAAGTATTAAGTACCTGTGGGACATTCCTTTTAAAAATGCGCTTGCGATGATGGAAAATTCTGATGAGCTTGATATTTTATTAACGGTAACAAAAACAAAAGAAAAAGAGAAATTTTTGAATTTCTCAAAAGCGTATGTTGAGCCTCCTTTAGTAATTTATACTAGAAATGAAGATAATTCTGTGCAAAGTCTTGATAATTTATTTGGCAAAACCATTGCGATTGAAAAAAACTTTAGTGCCTTGAATATTCTTAAAGAAAAATACCCCAAGATTAAATTAAAAGTATTTGAAAATACAAATGATGCTATACAAGCACTTTCTTTTTCACAAGTTGATGCTTATATTGGAGTACTTCTTATTGCTAATTATCAGATTTTGCATTCAGGATATTCCAATGTTAAAATTGCAGCACCTACACCCTTTGAACCTTTGAAAATATCTTTTGGCTTACAAAAAGACAATGAAATTTTATTAAGTATTATTAATAAAACGCTTGCTTTAATGACACAAAAGGATATTAATTCTATTAAGTCAAAATGGTTTTCTTCAAAATCTTACACAATAGAGTACACTTATATAGGATATGCTATTCTTATTTTCTTAGGTATATTAGCAATTATTTTGAATGGTAATGCTAAATTAAAACTTGAAATTAAACAAAGAAAAAAGAGTGAAAAACTGTTTCGTATTATGTTTGAGCAAGCAGCCGTTGGAATGATTCTTTTAAACAGTAAAAATAAAGAATTTATTACTGCCAATAAAAAATGTTGTGAAATTTTTGCTATGAGTATTAAAGAGTTAGCAAAAAATGACTATGAAAAAATGACCTATGAAGAAGACTTATTTAGATCACATGAATTTAATGTAGATCTTTATTCCAATGATTTCGAAGATATTACAATAGAAAAAAGATATATTTTAAAAAACAAAGAAATGATATGGGTAAAACTTTCTGCAAAAAAAGCAAAAGATGAGCAAGGTGATGAGAATTATACTATTTTGGTTATTGAAGATATTACAGAACAAAAAAATTTAGAACTGCAAAAAATCGAACAAAGTAAACTGTATTTACAGCAGTCAAAAATGATTTCAATGGGAGAAATGATTGGTAATATTGCGCATCAATGGAGACAGCCTTTAAGTGTCATCTCTTTAATTGCTACAGGTATTAAATTAAAAAATGAGATGAATTTATTAGAAAAAGAAGATTTAATTGAAGGCATGGACAAGATAAATCATACCACGCAACATTTATCAAAAACAATAGATACTTTTAGGAACTTTTTTAAATCAAGTAATTCAAAACTGTGGTTTAACTTAGAAAGTATTTTTTCTAATAATGAACATTTATTATTGGCACCTTTTTTAAATGATGATATTGAAATAATAATAAAAATAGATGATGTGCGATTGTTTACACTTGAGAATGAATTGGTGCAAGTATTTCTTAATATTCTTAACAACGCAAAAGATGCATTAAAAAGTAAGCAAAAAGGTAAAAAATATATTTTTATACGTGCATATAAAGAAGACAAGGATGTTATTATTCTTTTTAAAGACAATGCTTTTGGTTTAGAAAAAGAAATTTTGAACAGAGTATTTGAACCTTATTTTACAACAAAACATAAATCATCAGGAACAGGTGTTGGTTTGTATATGAGTGAAGAAATTATATCAAAACATATGCATGGCTCTTTAGAAGTAAGTAATGAAGAATACACTTATAATAATATTGAATATACAGGGGCTCAGTTTAAAATTACGATTCCAGTGTCTCTTGAACATTAATTATTGTTTGTTAAATAGTTTATTATTCTTTTTTCTAAAAAGTATTTAGGATTAAAAATACTTCCTTCTATAAAACCAACATGGCCTCCTTTTTCATAAAGCTCTAGCTTAATAGAAGAAGAGAGTTCTTCTGTTTTGGGTAAATTACTGGGCTTCATAAAAGGATCGTCAAGCGCTTGAATAATAAGTGTGGGTATCTTGATATTTTTTAAAAATTGCCTTGCACTGCAACGTTCATAATATTCTTTAGCAGATGCAAAACCATACATCTTAGCTGTATATACATCATCAAATTCTTCTATGCTTTTTATTTTCTTGACTTCTTTTTTTTGTATTCCAAGATAAGCTTGCATATCATGATATTCGTATTTATTTTCCAAAGAAACAATTAAACGTTTTAATAAATGTTTTTGATAAATACGTGCAAAACCTTGATTTATACTTTTAGCACTAATTTCTAATTGAAGTGGAGCACAGACAGATACAGCAGCTTTAATTACATTAGGATTGTTTTCTCCTAAGAGTTTTAGTAACATATTTCCACCCATTGAATATGCAATACAATATATATCACATGTTTTATATTCTTTTTTTATGTGACTAAGCCAAGCTAAGGCATCTTTTGTATCTCCACTGTGATAAGCATAGGGTGTTTTGTTTATTTTTCCAGAACAACCTCTAAAATGCATCAGAACACTGGTGTATTTTTCTTTTTTTAAAGCTTGCATAATTCCTTGGATATAAGGTGAATTATGTGAGCCTTCTAAACCATGAAAAAGTACAACAATTTTTTTTCTTGCATTTATTTGTTTTTTATTAAACCAAAAACATTCCAAAAAATCCCCATCATCTAATTCGAAGTTTTCAATTTCCATATCAAGAGCAATTTTTTTTCTAAACAAAGCAGGGTAGAGGGTTTGAATATGCCTATTTTTCAAGAAAAAACCTGGATTAAAAGTATTCATATATATCTGCCCTTATGCTAAAAAAAATTAAAAATTAAATTGTATTATAGTCAAATTTCATTATAATACTTTTTCAAAGGTAGTGTATGAAAAAGAAATATTCTATTAATCGTATTTATATTAATAAACAAGATAAATTATATAATTACAAAAATGAATTACAAGAGCTTGGTTTAATCTGGAACAGTAGCGAAAATTATTATTATAATAAATATGAAATAAGTCAAGTAAATGTTGATGCTATTTTATGGATATGTAAAAAGAATGATTTTAAATATCAAATCAAAAAAGAAGAATACAGTGATATTACGCAAAGGCTTGTAAGTCAATATAAAATAGTTTCTCTTACTGAGTTTACTTTTGCAATTGTAAATAGAAAAGA